>Ga0209305_1000191_pt1 | contig 45557 bp, 35 predicted proteins | sample COGITO_mtgs_1103_FD_184792 | JGI IMG/M metagenome (GOLD analysis project Ga0209305, IMG submission 184792) | Pelagic marine microbial communities from North Sea - COGITO_mtgs_110321 (SPAdes) (version 2) | ecosystem: Environmental > Aquatic > Marine > Epipelagic ...
CCTCCGTGTGTTCCTACCGACGACGGCGACAATCCCTCCAAAGATGTTGAAGACGACGCAAAACTTGAAGAATTCGATGATGAGGACAATTCCAAACACGCGGACGTGTATCGTCGAATCAACGCTTCCGCGATTGAGTAGTTCATACCCACCGCCGCCGCGTCGTCGTCCTCGCCGTTTCCACCATCGGGAGAGGATGGCGCGCTCATCGTGGTTAAAACGGACGAGTGTTGTTGTTCCTCGGAACCATTTCTTTCTTTGTGTGTGAAGTGTGAGATGTTGTTGTGAGGTGAAAAGAGCAATTTCGAATTGTTAATAATAACCAAACGCGAAAGAGGGGACGAAATAATCTAATATACACACCGCAAATCGCAGCAACTACGCAAAATATACACACATTAAACGCTAGAAGTACTAATACCGCTTCTTCTTCGGTTTAAAACCGGACAAGATCAACGCGCGATTAAAAAAATCAAACGCGACATCTTTCGTCGACTTTTTCTTCGACGCGGTCCGTCTTCCTTTTCTCGCTTTCAAATCTGAGCCGCTCGCGCGGCGGTTGATGGAAGGCGCGAGAACGAAGAGGAGATAGAATATAAATCCAAGGAATGTGAAAAGGGTGGATATAATGAGGAAAGATGATGAAGATGATGATGATGATGATGATGAGGAAGATGATGCGGAAGCGTCGATGTTCGTATTCGCGTGGCGAACGTGTCCTGGATACTTATACTCCTGTTTGCGTATATGCGCGAATGCATTCCGTCCATCTTGGTGCAAGCCAACGAAAGTGTCGCAAAATATGCTCTCAAACCGCCTCGCGTTCTTCTCTTGCGCCGCAGACTCTGAACGTTCAGGAAAGCACGTTTTCGTCAACGCGTAACAGTGGGCTCCGGCTCTCGTTTTCGCGGCGTAGTCCTTCTCTCCAGAGGATGTCGAGGACGACGAAGACGTTTCTAAAGACTCGTAATACTCGTCGCACTGTAAAACGTCGCAATAATCTGCGAGACAGACATCTCCTTTCGTGCTTTTCAAAAAGCGTCCACTCAGGTACGCGTCGATATCCGCTTCAGATTTAAATACCTAATGATATTGTTGTTAGACGACAGGAGGAGCGAAGATATTTACGAGAAAAAAGAAGAAGAAGAAACACCTACCTTTCCGTCCACGTCTTTCCACTCTTCCTCTTTCTTCCTTTTGTTATACCTGCGCGTTTTTCTGCTCTCGATTTCTCGATACAAATCTCTGCTTTTCTTGAACGGACATCGTTCCGAGACCTCCTCTTGCTCGTTCGTAAACAGCGGGAAGAAAAACTTATACATAAGTAGGGGAATGCATTTGGTGAGCGAATGATGTTTACATGAAGAATAATAACACGAACCTCTTCTAACGCCTGCCTAGCTGTTCTCGATTTCCTCTGGTCGCAGATTTCTTCCTCGTCGTCGTCGTGAATATGACGACGTTCCTTCTCCATTATTATTATTATTATTTCTTCTTCTTCTTTTCCTCTTCCGTCGAAAGCGAAAGTGTGGTGTTCTTCGTAAAGCAGCTTGTTTCAGCGTGACCTTCCCTAAAAAGTCTCTTCTTGCAGAGTCAACACTCACATGAAAAATGGAAAGAAAGTTGATTAGTCAACAAAAGAAAACTTTGACGAAAAGTCATTCCAGACTTTCATCAGAGGCGCATAACGCACACACACACACACACACACACACAACAACAAACGAAAGAGAAGAATAATGGGCACGATCAAAGCACCGCTGGAACAACCACCCCCGCTCGTCCCTGAATTTACCAACGAACAAGACGTTCTGCAACACTACAACAACCTCACGAGCGTGTGCGAGGAAGCTCGATCGAAAATCAACGAGCTTTCCAATCAAGCGAAAGAACACGAGTTAGTCGTGGATGCGATCAAGGATTTAGACCCGGAGAGGAAGTGCTTTCGATTAGTCGGAGGCGTCTTGGTGGAAAGGAAAGTGAAGGAGGTTTTACCCGCCGTGAAAGGGAATAAAGAAAAGTTGGACGGCGTGGTCGAGAGAATCAACGAGCAGTTGAACGCGAAAGAGATGGAGCTTTTGGAGTTGAAGAGAAAGTATCAGATTAGAGAGAGAGGAGAACAGCCGCCGCCGCCGGACGAGTAGAAGGACGCATAGCTTTTGTTGTATTCTATGGATTATTAGATACTAGTAGTAATTTATCATTCTTCTTCTTCTCCTTCTTCTTCTTCTTCGTCGTCGACGTTCGCCGCCATCGCTTCCAACTCTTCCTTCAACATTTGTTTCGTCGTGTCTCTTTTCTTCTCTTTTATGGTTTTGTGTTGCGCACCGAACCCGGCTTCGAACGATTCGTCGTGTCTCGGACCGTGTTGCTTGTTCATTCGATGCGCTTCGTTGGCGTCGTTAGTGTAATATCTAGACATACCGTTGGCGTCAGTGACCCATCGTCCGCTAAGTTTCGACGGCGGAGGGACTAACAAGTTTCTCGAACTGTGCGATTTGGCGTTATGCGCCGCGGCGTGTTCGTTCGCGGCGTGCGCGTGCGATGCCGCACCTTGCGCGTTCGCCGCTCTGTTCAACGCGCGTTTCTGTCGGTCCTTATCGGCGGTAGTTTTCGCCGCTTTCGTCGCCTCTTCTGCCTCTTCCGCCTCTCTCGCTTTCCTCTCGTCTTCGATTTCTTTCTCCCGGGCGAATTTCACCGCTTCCGCTATCGTCTTCTCTCTCTCCGCGGCTTCGCGCTTATCTATCTCTGCTTGCTGCTGCTTCTTCAACGTTTCTAATCGTGCGGCCATTTTCATCTCCACCTCCCGCTTCTCCGCCGCCGCTTTGGCCACGAGAGGATCTTGCAACGTCGCCGCTCTCAATTTCTCTTCCGCCAACGCTTGCTGTTGCCTGAGCTCGTCGATTTCTTTTTGTATCCGCTCTTCTTCACGTCTCTTCGCGGCATCTTTTGCCGCCGCCGCCTTTTCTCTCGCCTCCGATCGCATCTGCGCTCTCTTTTGGATTTTTTCCGACTCTTTGTGGTGCTGTTCGGCGTCTAGTCTCGCCAACTCTACTCTCGCCGTCGCCTCTCGTCTCGCCGCTTCCAATTTTTGCATCTCCAATCGAACTTCCTCCGCTCTCGCTTCCTCCAACTCCAACTGTCTATTAATCCTTTCCGTCTCTCTTTGCTCCGCCTCGAACGCCTCCTTGGCTTTTTGCTCCGCCGCAATAATCTGTGCCTGCGTGTGCGGCTTTTGCGGTTTCGGTTTGTTCAGCTTATGCGCCGCCGCGTTCGCCGCCGCCTCTTTCGCTCTTCGCGCTTCCTCTCTCTTCTTTCTCTCTCGCTCTCTCTCCCTTCTCGCTAATGCTTGTTGCCTCTGCGCTTCAAACCTGGCATTCAACGCCGCTCTCACGGCATCCCATTTAATTACTTTCCCGCTGTCGTCGTCGCCATCGTCCACCTCCACTTCTCTATCGCTCTCCGCTCGATCCAACACCAACTTCATCAACATTGCCGACGCAATATCTCGATCGTTCCCACTTTGCGCCGCGCGCTCCAACTCTTTCTCGTTCTTCACTCGCTGCTCTTTAATGTTATTGTTGCTGTTATTGTCTCGTAAATCACTCCCTTTTCGATTGATGTCTTTAGCGTATCTCTTTCGTAAAGCCACGGACAACTCTTCTAGCCTTTGCTCCGAGGAGTCCAAGTCATCTTGCGTTTGTTGTTCCTTTTCGTTGTCGTCGGCGTTGGTCTCCTCCTCCTCATCTCCTCCGGATAAATCTAAGCTCTCGTTGTCCTCCGTCTCGTTCCCTTCTTCTTCTTCTTCATCATCATCTTCTTCTCCTTTATTGTTGTTGTTCGCGCGATGATGATTACTCCGACGGTGGTTTCCGCTCGCCCCCAAAGTCGTCGAGATACGACTCTCACTCCTTCCGCTAAAGACGACGGAAAACAAAACCAGAAACCCAACCAACGTCAATAAAATCAGTTTCATCCTCCCTAATTTCATCGGAACGTTGAGCATGTACCGCACGTATCGATGCTTCTTCCCGTCTCCGAATAAATACTTTTTGTTTTCGTCGTCCTTCTCGTCGAAATCATCATCGCGATGATGTTTTCGATTCGATTCTGCGTCCCAGTTGTTTTCGTTGGGAACGTTCCGCGATCGCGCCGAACGCATGATAGTGTTCTTTTATGTACCTCTCTCTCTTTCTCTTCTTATTAAAGCTGCTTTTTGCGCGCGATAGATATTTTATACTAGTGTGTATGTAATAAATAAGAGAGAGAGAGGAGAAAACTTTGTGTGGTCTTCTCGTTCCTCTGAAATTTATCCACTTTGCTTCATTCCATAGGAGAAAATAATGAACAGATCTTCTTCTTCTTCTTCTTTGGCGGCGGCGGCGGCGAGAACGAGAACGATGGTATCCGAAGCCCCTCTGTTGGAACTTCCAAAAAGAATAAAAAGGAGAAAAGGGAAAGAGATTTGGCAAAAATCGTCCGCGGTGGTGTGCATCTTGCGAAGGCCCGGGTGAGTGTTCTGTCGCGCAGAAATCCGTCGTCTGAAAGAAATCGAGAAGAAATTAAACGACGTGAACTGCGAGTTACACTGCGTTCTGAAAGAATCCATCGAAGCCGAAGTGATGGAGTTTAGCAGGGACTTCTGGAAGAGCGAGGAGAAGTTGCATTTGGACGAGACGAAGGCGTTTTTTCGCGCCGTCGGCGGAGGCGTTTTGAAAAGGTCGAACTTGTTTCTAACTTTAATCAATCCAGTGAAGATGTATAAAATCGTGCAAAACTTCAAGAGTATTGGCGAGAGAACGCCGAGGAATAATTTGACGGGAGAGGGGTTGATTATGGGTGGGTTGATGGTTTTTAAAGAGGGGGGTGAAATCGTATATTCGCATCGCGAGAAGGAGTGGGGCGATTGCGCGCCGATTGAAGAGGTTTTAGAAGCGGCGAAAGCGGCGAACAAAACCACCGCGAATTAAGAGAAAGAAGCGTTTGAATGCATGCACAAAAATTTATTCCGTGAAGCTTTTCTCGCTAAATCTCTCCTTATTATGAGAAAGAGAAGCGAGTTGAGTTGATACAATTTGAGTGCAGGCGTTTATCGACGTGAATAATTTCAACGCGGGAGCTTTGTTCTCTCCGAGTAAATGCGAGTTTGAAAATGTACTAGACAACTAGTAGAATGTATGTAGCTGTAGCGTTATTGTGTAGTTTTACCAGCCATAGTAGTAAAAGATTAGACGCGAGATGTTATTCACTCCAAGTCTTCGGTTTCTTTCTTAGACTCTTCCTTCTTGTACAACATCACCGGCTTTGAAGTGCGATGTAAGACGTAATTTGCGCACGAGCCGAGAAAAAATTCGTGCACTCTCGACTTGTGATGCGCCAACATGAAAACGCAACACACGTCGTGTTCTTCGCTTTTTCGAACAATAACTTCACCAATAGATCGTTCGCTCGGGTCGTAACTCACCATTTCCAAGCGGTTGTGCTTCGCATCCTTCTCTTTCAAAATAGGAACAAGGGCTCTCTCGACAAAGTCTGCGCACTTCTCTCGCCACTCAAATTCGTTCTCCGGTTTCAATTGCACAACCATTGTATCGTGGTATACTCTTCGATAACTCGTCGGAACGACGTGCAAGAAAATAATCTCGTCCCCTTCGCCGCGATAGATGTGTTTCAAAAAGTACCGCAAAGCTTCCTGCGAGTCCTTTTCGTTCTCTTCGAACGGGAACAAGAACCTTCTCTCCTCTTTCCCGTGAAAGGAGCACGAGCACGCGCCTTTTTTACAGTTCAAACAGACGGACACGATCGTCGGTTGCTGTCGATTTACAACCGCTTGCTCTTCCACCGATTTCATTCTCGGAGAAGTGCGTCGCGAGCAGCAGCAAAAGCGTAACTTTTGTGTCGTTTTTTTTTAGATTTGATCGGCTCTTTCCTCGCGTATTTTTTAACGAGATACAAAAATATTAGCACACAACAAAAAGAAAAGGAGGATGGAGTCATCCACGACGACGACGAAAATGACGACGAGGTTGAAATGCGTGGATTGCAAACTAGTCGATTGCGAATGTAAAGACAAGTGTTTCGACTCGCTGGTAGAGAGGAAGTTTTTGATACCGATTTCGGAAGCGGACGATGAAAGGAGCCACGGCACGTTGCTGTTCAAGTGGTTTTTGCCTTTAGTGAAAGTGAAAGAAAACGACGAGATCCGGCTCGTTCACGTATCGATGAACAAGAAAGAAAGCGTTTCCGAAGAAGATTACGTCTACGACGTGATAGTTCCGATCGTTAACTTTCACGGCGTGAAGAGAATAAAGTTGCTCGTCGAACAAACGGAAGGGACGGAGGAGGGTGAGATTGCAAAGAAAATATGCGAGGCTGCAAAGGACTGCGATATGATTGTGATGAGTGCATCGCAACAGCGAGGAAGGTCGAACAAGCACATCGGACGAGTGTCCGAGGCCGTGGTTCATAACGCTACGACACCATTGTTGCTGTGGAGAGATACGGAAGGCATGAGAGAGGAAGGAATGAACGACCGTTCGTTTCGCGAAGTATAAAAAAGAAAGTAACACAGTTCAATAAAACTCGCCTCTCGTTGTGAGAGTAAAGATCTTAACATTTTATTAAAAGCGTCTCTCTCTCTCTCTCTTTGTCTCTCTCGTTCGTCTTCTTTCGGCGTCGACTTTTACTAACCCTCTTGGAGAGTCGCCTTTTCAAAATCAATAGACGTCGTTTTGCCTTCCTTAGTTTCTTTTCTCGACGGCGACGCTTCTTTCTCCTTCTTCGAGATATCGCCCGTGTAATACTTTGTATTTATATCGGTCTCTTTCGGCCCTTTATACACAAGAAGAGGAACTTTCGAGTGATGAAGGCAATAGTTTGTCACTGAGCCGACAAAAAACTCTTGAAGTCGTCCCTTGCGATGACTCGCCATGACGACAAGATCTGCGTCGATGATCTTCGCTTTTTCGCACACGACTTCTCCGATGGACGTGTTGTTCATTTCGTACGCGATGATATCGAGCTTATACGTCACGTTACCACGTTGATCCAGGATTGGTAAAAGCGTCTCCGCGACGTACTTTGCGCAATCCTCGCGCCACTTCTTTTCTTCTTCAGGATCGGGAACTTCCACGAACGAATCGTCGTACATCCCCCAGGCGTACTGCGGGAAGCGCGCGGGAATCCTGTGTGTTTTTTGGTGTGGTGAAGAAAGAGGGTGAAAATTTTCATCATCGTCACGTCCAAGAAGAAAGAGAGGGAGAGAGTGCTAAACAAGAAAAGACAAAACAACGCACACGTGTAAAAGGACGAGCTGATCACCAGCTCTATGGACGTTATCAAGTACCCACTTGATAACCTCGACGTCCTCGCCGGTTGAATCGATGGGTAACAAAATCCTACGCGTCATCGAGAGAGTCTTGTGCGTCAGCGTTTGTTGTTGTAAAAAGTGAAGCAAAGAGCCTTGTTTGAGAGGAAGAAGAAAGAAGAAGAATATTTTGTATCTGAAAAGCTTCTCAAAAATACGACCCAGACACACAAAAGAGGAAAAAAACGACTTCGTCTTCGTTTTACCTACCGTCTCAAAACCTTACACTCGCACTTTTCGCACTTGCAGTTTTTACACATGCACTTCTGCGGAGGCGATTCGATCGTGATCATGATTTCTTCTTCAAATCGTTCGATGATGATGTGTGTTCTTTTTCTGGACTGAACGTGCGTTGTTGGTTTTTTTGTGATGTGTTTTTGTTTTACTATTTTTTTTTTCCATCAACACTCGTCATACAACTCGCGCAGTAAACAACTGTATTATAGTATTATTATTAGTATTACGAGAAGGCGCGATGACAATCACGATGGACATCGACGATAAAGAAGAAGAAGAAGAAGAAGAACAACGAGAAGAGAAAGAAGAAACGACGACGAGGAAAACGAAAACGAAAACGAAAACGAGAACGACGACGATTGATGATGCTGTTGAAGTCGACCAAGACGACGAACATCTTCTTCAACGAATTTTGCATTACAACAACAACAACAACAACAACAACAACAACAACAACAACAACAACAACGACGGTAACGATGAGAACCGACGACGAGAAGAACAAACAAAAAGACTTCATCTCCTCTCGCAAGGCGCGGAAGCGCGAGTGTTCTCGACCACGTTCCTCGGAAAACCGTGCGTCGTGAAACAGCGATTCAGGAAAAAGTACAGACACCCAGTTTTGGACCAAAAGTTGACGAGAAGTCGATTATTCGCCGAGTGTCGATCGCTGATGAAGGCGAGAATTTTAGGCGTCCAAGCGCCGACGGTTTTGTTCGTGGACAAGCGGTCGTCGTCGATATTCATGGAACGGGTGGAGGGGAAGTCTTTGAAGGAGGTTTTGAAATCGATCGCGGCGGAAGAAGATGAAGAAGGAGAACAAAAAAAAGAGGAGGAGAAAACTATGCCGCCGCGCAACGCCACCGCCGAGGACGCGACCGCCGCGCCTTCTTCTTCTTCTCCTCCTCTTTCTTCTTCCGCGCACCGCCGCGCGGTGAAATACGGTCGCGAAATCGGCCTCATCGTCTCCAAACTCCACGATGGCAACATCACCCACGGCGACCTCACCACCTCCAACTTCCTCGTTCACGCGCAAACTGACTCCATATACGTAATCGATTTCGGTTTATCCAAAACCCAAATCGTCGGTGAGGAAGATATCGGTGTCGATTTATACGTCCTCGAGCGCTCTCTCGTCTCCGCGCATTCGCGCGAAGGCGCGCGCGTCTGGCAGGAATGTTTGCGCACCTGGAAAGAGACGTGCGGGAAGAGTAAAGAGGCGTTTAAGAGGTACGAGGAAGTACGGGCGAGAGGTAGGAAGAGGAGCATGGTTGGTTGAATACCGAAAGAAGAGAGAGAGAGAAAGAGACAGAGAGAGTCTCGTCGTCTTAAGGAGCACCCCCCACCCACCCGAAAGAGTGGGAGGTATTTCGTAGTCGCGTAGCGTAGCAGCAGGTTGTAGAGAGGCAAAAGGAGCAGCCAAAAAGAAGATAAAATGGATGAGTAATCAATCCCCCCGAATGCTCTCATAAAATAAACGCGCCGTTTTCTCACGCGCGCGCGTACAGACACACGTAATAGTCTCGCATGTCTTCTCCTTCTTCGGTATTTTGCCAGCAGCACGCGTCCCCGCGTGCGATGGCGTCTGCTGCGGCATCCTCGTCCTCCAGAACGAAACACTCGCTTCGACGTCATGATTTTTACAGCCATCATCATCGGGAAAAGCTTTTCTCATCATCATCATCTTCCCTGCGGCGACACCATTCAAACGACGCGTCGTCGTCATCAATCGTGGTCTCCTCTTCCGCGCGAGAACAAGAGCAACAACCGTCGTCGTCTGAATCGTCCTCGTCGGAGAATAGCGTGTTGACGCGAACGGCAGAGGAGGCGATCAGAAACGCAGCAACAGCAACAGCATCACACAGGACTACTACGACGACTACTACGAACAAGTCGTCTGGTGTATCGTCTCAATCGTGGCAAATCGATTTCTGCTCCCGCCCTTTAAAAGACGACCGAGGGAAGAAAGTGTGGGAACTGTTAATCACGGACGAAGACCGAACGTTCGAACACGCGGAGTTTTTCCCGAACAATCGAATCAACTCGGTGGAATTATCCAAAGCTTTGCAGAAAGTCGTCTCGAAACGAACGGAGGAAACCGGCGAAGGGCCGAGAAGAGTTAAATTTTTCCGGAGTCAAATGATGACGATCATCACGAGAGCGTGTAAAGAGTGCGAGTTGGAACCGTTACCGTCGAGGAGGTGTCAAACCATGCTGAACTGGTTGGAGGAGAGGATGGAGACGGTGTATAAGAAACATCCGGGGTACGATCCGAACTCGGCGCCGTTGATGACGTTCGACGCGCAAGCGCCGAAGCCGTTGCCGGACGCGTTGCGAGGCGAGTCGTGGGCGTTTGTCGCGTTGCCTTTGGTCGGGGTGAAAGAGGAAATGGAGAGCGTGGCGAGAGGTAAAGCGTTTGGAGATTTGTTAAACATCGACCCGGATTTACCGGACGACACGCTGATACCGGGCGTCGTCGTTTATACCGCGCGCGCGGCGGCTTTGAGCGGATGGACGAAAGGCTTAGAGTTGAGCGCGATTACGGTGGATCTGGAAAGCTCCTCCATCGTTTTGGAAACCGGCGTGAACGAAAGTTGGAACTACGCGTTCTTCCGAAGAACCAAAGAGTTGAGAGAGGAAGCCCGAGAATGGGAAGGCGTGAAGAGACAAACGAAAGGGTTGCACTTCTTAGCCATTCAAACCGACGCGGACAGCGAAACCACGGATGGATTTTGGGTGTTGCAAGACGTCAAAGGCGCGCAGTTTTAATACTAAAAATTCGCTTCATCATCCTCGCACAAAAGTCTCGATTGAATGCATCATCATCGTCATCCGGCACTCAACATAACAACAACTTTTGAGTGTCTTCACAACAAACAAATCTTCACATCATCATCGCATCCTTTTTTCTTCGTCCGCGGTTTCCCTCTCCAATCGATCCATCCGACGACGACGACTTTTACGATGACACCCTCTTCTTCTTCCTCCTCTTCCTCTTTACCTCCTCTCCTCCGCATCCTCTCCAAACTCAAATCAATTCTCGTTTCCAAAGAAGGCGTTGGAAAAGGAAAATTCGACCTCCTTTTCTTCGCCTTCTCGTTCGTGCTTTTGTGTTTGTTCTCGACGACTGCGCTGAGCAACCAAGCGTACGTGGACGAGAACGGATTACTCTTAGGAAGCACGAAAACTGGGTTCGACCGCAAAAACGGCGAACGGGCGAGTACATATTCGGAGATGCTGATGAACACAGGAAGCCTGAGAGAAGCGAAAGAGGTTTTGGTGAGAGATATTTTGTTGGCGGATTTCGATGGTGTTGACGACTCGTCGGACGAGGTGACGGTGCGCGAGTTCGCGGCGCACGCCGTCGCTCGAGCAAAGTTCGGAGACGGGAGAGAATCCATCGCAATTGTCGCACCGATCGGGTGTTTAGAAGAAGAAGAAGTTAAAGGAGGAGGAGGAAAAGGAGGTGATGATAGAATTAAGGAAGAAGAAGCAGACGCCGTCGCGTTGGCGTTGGAGGTGTTCGTTTACGTCAAGTCGCGAAAGGTGAAATGGTTGGGACGGGACGTGGTGTTGGTCGTACCGACGTGCTTTGAGTATTTGGAAGAAGGACAACCAGTTTCGAAAATTCGCGCGACGGAGAAGTGGGTGGAGACGTATTTAGAGGGCGAAGAAGAAGAAGAAGAAGAAGAAGAGGATGGTAGTGGCGGTGGAGGTAACGCTGCGGCTAATCGAAAAAACAAAAAGAAGGATGTCTTTTTTCGCGCCGGGCAGATCCACCAAGCGTTTGGCATCGAAACGCCAAACGGAATGAAAAGTTTTAAAAGGTCGAGATCGACGATGTTCGCTAAACTTCACGGATGGAACGGAGCCTTGCCGAATCAAGACATATTTGAAGTGGCAAAGTTTGCCTCGCGAATGGGGCGGGGGACGTCGGCGGGATTTAGCGTACAAGGGACGCACGTCATTGATGCGACGAAGAAGACAAAATGGGAGAAGTGGATGGAACACACGAAAGCGTGGACATCGTTTGCGAAATTATCGGTAGTTGGTAAGCCAACCGGTGTTCACGGTGCGTTTAAAGTGAAATCGATAGATTCGTTTACAATGGTATACGATAAAGAGGAAAACGGCAGCGAGGTGGATGACGAAGGAGCGAAAGGTGGAGACTATCGCATAGAAAATTACCTCGCCTGCGGCATCGCGTTAGAAACGGCTATTCGAGCGTGTAATAATCTCGTCGAGCAGTTACATCACGCTCGGTTTGAGTACGTGCTCATTGGGAATGACAGATATGTAGGCGTTGCTGAGTTGGCCGGAACGCTCGGCGTCATGCTCGTCGCGTTGGGCATCAAGACCTTGAAAGCGTACGAATATGAGAAATGGCTGATTTTGTCTTCTTCATCTTCTTCATGGTCCGTTAAAGAGGTCTTCACTGCGGTGAAAATATTCACATTCGTACTCTTAATGGTTGTGTTAATCGCGTTGGCGTATTTTAACATCGCCTTGGGTCTTTGCGTAGCAACATTAGGCGTGCCAATTTGCTTGGCCGTGCCCGAGACCCAAGAGGAGAAAAAGAAGAAAAAGAAGGAATAAAGTCTAGTAGTAGTAGTAGTAGTAGTAGTAGTAGTAGTACATGTAGTAGTAATGGTGGCGATGATGCGATAGCAATTTCTATGATATCTAAGCATAATTATGATACGATGACATTCTAAGCTGTGACTTCGGCCGGAGCTTTAGCTCTCGCTGTATTCGCCCCTCTCTTCGTCTTCCATTCGAGCGCGTGGACTTCAAAGAACTCCATGGCTACTTGATCTGGCCAGGGAGCACCCCACGGCGCTTCAGCTCCCGCTGTCCATCCCAAATGCCCACCACTCTCCGTTTCTAATAAAATAACGTGCTCGTTGCTCGCAATTGCCTCTCTAGGTATCGCTTCAATTGAAGCGATTGGATCGTCCTTCGCTTGGACGCATAACAACGGGACTCTCACGTCGGCAATCTTTCTCTTCGATCCGCTCGCTTCGTAATACGCGTCCACGGAAGAAAATCCAAAAGTCACTCGCGTAATTGCCTCGTCAAAATCTCGAACCGTTCTCGCTTTCCTGACCAACGCCGGTTCGTATTCTCTCAAGCCTTGGAACAAATGTTTATGCGGTTCGAACAACTTGCGCATGTTATTCGCCATCGATTTCGAATACAACTTGCCCCAAAATCCTTTCTGTAAATTTTCGTCGCACCTGTTCAAATCGAACGGGTTACACATGCTACACGCAGCATCGACCAACGCATCTTCTCCGTCTTCACCTAACGTGTTCGTCAGAATATTCGCCCCTAACGACCAACCGACGGCGAATAAAGGCGCGTTTGGAAACCGCCTCTTCATCTCCTTCATCACCGCCCTCGTATCTCCGGTGAAACTCGCGCTATAAAACTGCGGCGTCATCAATGGTGACTCGCTCGTCCCTCTCGCGTTGAATGCAACTACTCGATACCCTTTCATCACCGCTCTTCTCAGCATGTGTTTCAAATACTTATCGTGCGAACCGCCGGCTATGCCGGACATCAACACCAACGTCGGCGCGTCCTCCGGTAACGTCTTGTAATGTTCCTCCAATACCCCATCAATCTTCGGCGTTTGACTCGGTATCGATTTTCTATGCGGCTCGAAATCTGTATCTAAATTCCTCGTCTTTTCCAACATCTCTGGCGTGCGTTCGCGATACTTATGCGTCTCGTCGTCCACGGACAACGGCCAATCCAAAGCGACGACGCCGCCGCACGCCATCGGCAACAGCTCTCTCTGATATTCCACATCTACGTCTTTTCTAAAAAAAGTCGCCAATATTGTCGACATGTGCGGGTTTCTCAATACCGTAATCGCATCGTACCCTACTCGTAACGTGTGTAACATTTTCAGCACGGATGCGTTTTTCTCCGTGTTTTGGCAGGAAACTGAAACGTCGCTCAACGTTTTGTGATTGAAAACTGTCCGCATCACCTGCACGAGCACATAGCCAGACGTGACAAAGAGCGCCGCTCGAGCTGGTTCAGAAGCAGCCGCCCCACCGCTAAACATAGAAGAAAAAGAAGTACCAGCAGCAGCGGTTGCGATTAGACTTGTTCTCGATGATGATGATGACGATTTCGCATTGCGCATGATGTTGGATAAGGAGCGCGAAGACAAAGAAGAAGTTAAAGAAGAAGAGGACAAAACGCTCCTCCTCCTCCGACCAAAACCACCACCACCGCAATACCTACTCCTCCTGTTTCCAAATGCACAGCAGTAAACAAAGTTGCTCTTCGAAGATGAAAGTTGAGAGGAAAGAGAAGGAGGAGGAGGATGCATTTGCTCTTGTATTCCAAAAAAGGAGTGTTGTTTTTTTGTGGTGCAAAACAAAACAAACTTTTCTCTTTCTTGTGATTTGACGATTGATTTTTGTTTTTTTCATCACGCTCTTGTTTTTTTGTTTTTTTGTCTCCTTCTTTTTTTATTTCATCGCACTCTTGTTTTTTTTGTTTCATCACCCCAGAAATCACCTTTGCGCGATTTTAAAAGAAACTCATCTCTTTGTTCGTTGTTGAGATACACACACACACACACACACAGAGAGAGAGAGAGTGAGTCGGAGAGTCAGAGAGAGAGACAAACAACGCGGAAGCTGCTTGTGCTGCTCGCGCTGCTGCTGATAAAAGAATGGGTGGCGACGAGGAGTTAGCGAAGCACACGAAGGTTAAAATCATCGGGAACAACCGAACGAAACAAAAACTGGTCGGCGCACACGCGACGGTGAAAAAATCAGTCAACTTGGGCGGCTGGCACTGGTTACTCCTCGAAAACGGAAAAGAAGTTCGCTTACAAAAGAACGCGCTGGAGGTGATTTCACTACCCACGGGCGAGGAAGAAGATTCGATCGAGTTTCAAACGAAAGACGACGACGACGGGTCGCACGTGGAAAGCGGGGAGATCGAAGAGATGGAGCAGGAAGACGAGGAGATGAAGGAAAGGAACGAAGATGAGGAGAACAACAACGAGGAGAAAGAAGAGAAGGACGATGGAGACTCCATGGAGGATGAGGACGGGAATGCGAACGAAGAAGAAGGCGATGATGAAGACGAAGAAAAGAAAGAAGGCGAAGGGGACGCCGAAGACGGCGACGGCGACGAAGACGACGAGGAAGGCGAGGAAGGCGATAAAGAAGGCGGCATGAAAGCGAGGTTACGACGACCGACGAGAACGCCCGGGAATGGGCCACCGAGTCAACAAGCCGCGGCGGCGATGAAACGAATCGTGGATAAAAGAAACGCCGGGAAACCGAACTGCAACGTAAACTTCAACAGACTCACCGGTCCAACTTTGCTCAAGTATAAGAAATTTTACCAAATGCCAGGCGCGGATACCGACGACGTTATTAAAGGGAAAGCAAAGATGGTGGATGAAGTCACTCGGCATTTCATGTCGCAAAAAGTGGACGAACAGAAGTGCTTGGCGCAGTTCGTCGCGAGTTTAGCGAGCACGACGCGTTGATGAAAGAAGAAATTAAGAAGAAGAGAGAAAACGTCGCGTCCTTCTAAATAATCAAGATATACAATCACGCTCCTTCTATTATTGTTTTAATTGTATTTTTGTAGTAAACACTTACACGATCACAAACTCGCTACATCTCTATTCTTTTTAATTGTTGTTGTTGTCGTTGTTATTGAAGTACACACTACTACATGCGCTTAAGCAAAAAATTGTTCGCTCACTCGTTCTTATTATATTCGCTCGGCAATACCCCGGTTTCCATCGCTTTTTCGAGAAGCGTAATTTCTTCCAAAGTTGTCGCGTTCGCGATGGCGGCTTTAATCTTCGCCAACTCTGCCTCGTCGTGCTTCTTTCCCTTTTTCCCCTTTTTCTTCTTCTTACTCTCGTCGTCTTTCTCCTCTTCGTCTTCTTCGTCTCTTCCGCCTCTCTTCCCGACTGTAAACGTCTTCGCCTTGGCCGCTTTCCCGTCGTCTCCTTCGAACATCTTCTTCGCCTCTTCTCTTTCTTTCGCGTACACGCGTTCAAAATCTAACATTCTCAATCCATCGTTCAACTTATACACACAATACGCCCGATAATTCTCCAAAGCGCACACCGGGTTCCCTTTCAAAATCACGCATCGCAAACGTTTCATCTTCCCTAATTCATCGATGTCCACCAAATTTCGAATCTTATTATTTTGCAGCATCAACCACTCTAACTTCGGCACATTCTCGCTCAAATTCGTCCCGTTTATCTTTTCGATCTTATTCTCGTTCAAATTGATCGTGTGTAACCTTTTGAGCTTTGGAAACCCTTCCAACTTTATAATCTCGTTCTTGCTCAAATCGATCGAATCGAACTGATCGCACGTGCCGCCTAAATTTTCAATCGTTTTTATCCCTTTCTTTTGCAAGTCTAACTCGTACTCTCCGATCGCGTTTAACTGTTGGTTGGATTCTAGGATGACATCGACCGTGAGTTTTGTATTTCCTTCGCCTTTAAAGCCGGAAAGTTCGTCCAGTAAGAGCGCGTGCGTGGACATTTTTTTATTCGCCGTTTCTTTGTTCTTCTTCTTTAAATCTTCAACGCATTTGGTCTGCTTTTTTCTCGTAGTACTCGTAATAGTATGGTGTGTTGTGTCAAGTGTTTCAATTTTACGAGGACAGAATTTCTTTCGTTGAATTTGGTGCTTTTTTCACCCGATTTTTTTTTGATAAAAAAAATTTCTGTTGTTTTTTCTTCTGTTTTTTCTCTTCTTTTCTCTTCATTTCTTTTTGTTTGTCGCAACAACAAAAAGGAGTGAACGACATTAACACAACAACTTATTATTAAAACAACTCTACTATATATAATACTACTAATCCTAAATTACAGAAGAAGAAGAACAACAACGAACGCTAATAAAGTCTTCCTCTTCTTCTTCTTCTTCTTCTTCTTCCGAGTTATTATTATTATCATCAGAGAGAGAGAGAGAGAGTTTTATTTTAACGAAGAAGAAGAAGACATAAGAGAGAAAGCGAAGAAATGACGACTAAAAAAGAAGCGAGAATCTACTGGGAGAAACAAACGCTCGCCTTGTGCGGACACCACTCGTTAAACGCGCTACTCCAAGGCCCTCACGTTTCGACTCAAGATTTACAAAAAATAGCGGACGTGTTGGACGAGGCGGAACGGAAATTAGGAGTAAAAGACGAAAACGGTCCGAGCGAGAACGTGGATGTGAACACGGGGAACTATTCCTTGCAAGTGTTGGAAGAAGCGCTAAAGAAAACGTTTCAGTTGAAGTTAACGTCAGTGTTTAAACGAACGGAGTTGAACGAAGCGGCGAAGAATAAAGCGTTTTTACTGAATGCACATCAACACTGGTTCGCGATACGAGAAATCAGAGGGCAGTGGTGGAATTTGAATTCGCAACTCGCGGCGCCGTCGAAAGTGAACGGGGAGATCGTGTGGTACCTGGAAAGTATGATTCAAAGAGGGACGCAAGTATTCGCGGTGGTCGGCGCGTTGCCGCAGGCGCACGAGATTTTCGGGCAGAAAGACGGCGAGTACGGGAACTGGATAGCGGAGAGCGAGTGCGAAGAGATGAACGAAATAATGGCGAGAGCGGAGAGAGAAGGGAAAACGGTGGAAAGAGTGAAGGAAGAGATGAAGGAGGAGAAGAAGAGGAAGATGATTTTTAGCGGGAAGGCGAATACGTTGCGCGGAGGGGATTCGACGAACAACAATAACGACGACGAAAAAGACGACGACGACGCGATAGTCATAGACGACGCGGATATTGGTGTCGACCGGAACGAAGACCCGGAGTTGTACGCGGCAATGAAAGCGTCGCTAGAAGAAGAAGCGAGGAAGAGAAAGAAGAATAGCAAAAGCGTTGGTTTTTACGGCGGCAGCAAAGAAAATCGAGAAGCTTCGGGTAGAGGAGGAGGACAACGACAAGAAGGAACTACTTGGCAAAGTTTAGGCAAAGAAAACGGAAACGACAACAACGGAACGATGCAACTCGAACAAGAACCAGACGAAAGCCCGGACACGCTTTCCGTCGCCGTTCGCTTGCCGGACGGCGAACGGCTCAAACCTAGACGTTTTCGTAAATCCAACTCGGTCAAAGACGTGGAAAACTGGATCGTCAGCGAGAGCAACGCTAAAGTCACGTTTAAGTCGCGAGGAGGAGATCAGTGCTTAGTCTTAGTTCACTTTCCCAAACGCACGACCTTGGACGATCCGGGGAAGACGTTAGAGCAGTGCGGGTTTGAAAACAGGGAGATGTTAACCTTCGCTTAATAACACATATAATACATTATTTTTTATCATCATTCGCAAAAAGCATCGTCATCGTCATCGTCGTCGTCGTCATCATCATCGCACTCACTCGCGACAGACGAGAGAGTCAGAGAGACGAGAGAGAGAGAAAAGTTTGTTTGAGAGAAAATTTTATGAAAATCGAATGCAAAACTCGTCGTCGCATCGTCGCAAAAAAACCGCAGAATATAGTACACTACTACTCTCTATTATAGAATGCTTTTCACGTCTTCGGCAACCTTCGTGGGCGCGTTCGCCGGCGTCTGCACGCAGATGTACGCCTGCGCTTTGCGGAAAGTGCCTTTGTTTCACCGTGAGTGCTATTTTTCTTCTTCTTCTTTCACTTCTTCTTCTTTGTCTTCTTCATCTCATCGTCTCGTTTCCGTCGCGTTGCGCAATCACGTCTCTCTTTCGAATCTCTCACGCGCTTCTCCCTCTCTCTCTCTTTTATGTGCATAAAACACGCGACGTAATAATAATACTAACAACACGCATAACAGAACCTCAACTCCACGCTGGTTTCGCCGTCGCCGGTGCATTCACCGCCGAATGGTTGGTCCAAAAAGAACAAAGTTTACAAAAAGAAGTCGACGCGTTAGTCTCGGAACGAAGAGAAAGGAACAAAGAGTTTAAACAACAACAACAAAAATAATACTAATACTCGGATATTCTTCATCGAGAAGACGTTTTATATAGAGAGAGTGCGTCCTTTCGGTGCGCGTGTGTATATATTCTCACGCGTGCGCACCAGAACGACGAGATGTGATGATGTTTGTAATTGTATAGCTTAAATACTAGCGATAAACTAGAGAGACGGATCGAGCGCGCGTACGCATCCCGAAAGCCTCGCTAAAAGCGCGGCGAAAGACGCCCGAACACTTTTCGCCTTAAAATCCTTCCTTTTTTGAAATACTACTCTCTCATGATGCTCATAACAGAAGAAGATTTCATCGTAGTTTTCTTTATCGTCATCATTTAGCAGCAATTCGCGGGTGTCTGGGAGGTCGATTGTTCTCGTCGTTCTCGTTGTTCTCGTTCCAAGAGAAAGACCTTTCGAGTATTTTTTACTCTCCTCTCGCGATATTCTCCACTCCTTTGCTTTTCACTCGCGCGCGCTCTTTACGCACAGTTGAGAAAGACTGCTCTTTGATACTCCTCTCTCTCTGACGCAACAATCATGAGCGACGGAAACGATTTTGACGATGAATTCGTCGTCGTTGAGAAGCAAACGACGGAAAAGAAGACGATACCAACGCCCAGGAGGAAGGAAAACGAAGCGAAGGAGGAGGCGAGAACGAGAAAAGTTATTCCTCGACCGAGAAAGGATGAAGGCGAAAATTTCGGCGAACGAGATCGAGAACGAGACCACGTACGCACTCTTTCGTCGTCCGCGTCGGAGGAGGATCAGGAGACTCGTCGTTGTCCACCGACGCCGCCACCTTCCCCGAGACTTGAAGAAGAAGAAGAAGAGAAAGAAGTAAAAATGTACGTGCCTCCTCCTCCGCCTTTACCGTCACCTCCACCGATGCCTCCGTCACCGCCGCCGCCGTTACCTCCACCGCTGCCGACGTCTTTACCGGCGAACTTAACTTTGACGCAGCATCACGAAAACGCGCATCACTACGCGGCATCGATGGCGGCCGCGGCGGCGGCGATGTCGTTTGGCGATATGCGCTTGTCCGCTTCGCCCGCGTCTTCTTCTTCTTCTCAATCGATGATGATGGGTGGTCATTCGTATCGTCACCAACAGCAACAGCACGGAAGGGAAGGAGGGAAGGAGCAACACGTTGAAGTCGCGCAACACATGCAACCGCCGCCAAATACGCCGAAACCTCCCAATCAGCACTGGTCGTTAGATTACTCGTCCCACTACGTGGTCACGGGAGAACGACCGCAGAACTTTATCATCGATCCGCAAGGCATCCCGACGCCTGCTTTGCAAAAACTGGTAGATTTGAAGAGCGAGCTGATTAACGCGCACGCGCACGTGCCGCTGAGCGTAAAGATAGAGAGTGCGAAGACGTGCGAGTTGACGAGTGAGAATTTAGGGACGTTTGATGTGGTGGTCATTAATCCCGATTGGTCGAAAATGAATTGGCGAGACGTAGCGAGGCTGGATTTAAACGCAGTAACTTCGGATAAGGCGTTCGTATTCTTGTGGATTGGGGAAGGAGATGGAAGAATGCACGACAACGCGTTGAAGATTATGAAAGCATGGAAATTTCGTCGATGCGCGGAGGAGATTGTCTGGGTCAAGACAGGATTGGATAGGACCGAGTCGTCGCTGACGCCTTCTTCGTCTCCGGCTTCGTCGTCAGCCTCGAGGAGAAGTGTTGCTTCTGGGAGCGTCGGAGCAGTAGGAACTCCTCCGTATGCTTCTCCATCTTCTTCTTCGATGTCGCCATCATCTCCAAGTACCCCATCGACTCCATCATCGGCGTCTTCTTCTTCGTCTCCTTCTTCGTTTCGATCGAGGACGTCTACGTCTATCGCGTCGACGATGTCGCACTTATCGACGCTTTCAGAAGATGGAGAAGGAATGAACGAGGAAGAATTCCCGTTCACTTTGCATAAAGAGCACTGCATGATTGCAGCAAAAGCAAAAGTCACGCGTAAAGAAGCGCAATTGATTCACGCGAACGTAGACGCTGACGTTATCATTTCGCCGCCTCTGCAAGGAAATCAAAAACCAGATCAGATTTACGCCATCGCGGAACGCTTTGTCCAAGGGTTGAGACGTTTGAACTTGTTCGGAGACAGTCAACTACTCCGCCCTGGTTGGGTCACGGTCAGCGAAAGCGTGTACAGAACGACGCACAATCCAATCACGTACAGAAAAGCGTTTGAGGGAACGAGGGTAAGCGGGAAATTCGAGGCGCAATATCAAAGACGGGCGAACCGAGCGATGATGCAACAACAACAGCAATACAATCAATACACTCAGTATCAATCGCCGCAGTCGTCCATGACGCCACAATATCAACAACAGCAGCAACAACAAGTGCAAAGAGAGCGTCAAACGTACACGTATCGACATAAAAGTGGCTCAAGTCCGCAGAGCAGTCCTCAAAGAGTGAGTCGTCCCGCGCACTTGTTACCGCACGACGAAGATATAACGCGTTTACGACCTAAATCGAGAAGTCCGTCTAAATCGAGTGGTGGTAAAGGTGGTAATGTTGGTGGTGTTAGTGGTGGTACTGGCACTGGTGGTGGTCAATTTTCCAGCTATGAAGAGTACGAGTATGCGGCGGACAAATATTACACTCCAAGGACGTCTCCTTCGGGGCCGATGTTCTCTCACTATACGCCGCCACCAACGTTTTATCCACAACAACATCAATACCCTTACGTATCTCAGCAATATATTCATGCGCTGCAGCATCAGCAGCAGCAACATCATCAGCTGCAACAACAATATCAATTTGGTTATAAAGAGCAGCAACAGCAACAGCAATACTATTATGAAGGCACAAACTTCACTTCGCCTCCAGGAAGCAGCAGCGGCCCGGCGTAACTAAAAAAGTGTCAACTCGTATTGCTTTACAAAATGAAGTGAGCGACGAAAGATGAACTAACGAGGGAAGCGAGAACGTGCCACAGTGCGTGTGACGCATGCAGCAATACTTTACCACTGTTCTTTCAATATTATATTTTTACTTTCGTTGGTTATTAATATTTGTACAGATGAAAACAATGTTTGACTATATCTTTCCTCCGCTCGCGACTTCTCTCTCTTATATGATACAACAATCTGCGCCCGTCTCCTTGACTATCTAGTATGAACTGTGTACTCGCTACTAGTTTTATCGAATCTAGCTTTTGTCTCTCCCTCTCTGTCTTTCCTCTCTTTCTATCTACAAACACGTAGTGGTGAAATCTCTTCTCGTTAGGATTCAACCAGTTTGACGAGAGAAACTTCGGATTGCGAAGCTCGCAAACCTCTCGCGTTCGATTGCAATCTTCGCATAGCTCGCGTTCTCTTTGGTATCTCAATAGAAAACAAATCGCTCTCGGCGGTTTCGCTATCGTTAGTTTCCTCGGAACCTTTAGAGTTTGAGTTTGCTCTGGTTTTCTTCGACGCCGCGGCGGCCGCGGTTTCCGCCCTCGTTTTTCTCGTCGCCGCCGCTGCTTTTTCGTTTGCGTTCTTAATCACATTTTCTTTCTTCGTCTGTTGTTCGGTTTTAGTGAGCTCATCTCCAGGACCTTTGCTTTTTGCTTCCATGGAGTCTAAGACGTCGTTCATGGCTGCCACGCCTTCGCCGGGTTCTGGCGCCGACATCGTCGACAAGTCGCCTTCCGAAGCCACGGTCGGTATAATCTTAGCAAACCGACCTTTGAACCTCGGTCGGTTATCTGCGAGCGTCTTGCGGCACTCGTATCGAATTTTTTTGTGGCCTAATCTACGTCTCGCTCTCTTTTCGCGATATCGCGCGAGTTGCTGCATTCGAAGCTCCGAGGGGATGCGACGCATCACGCCCGGTTGGATTTGATTGGAGTTCAAATGCATCATGCCTTGCTCCAAGTCGGTAAACGCACTCGTCAAATCGACGTGCGAACTCGCTTTCTTTACTCCACTTAAATTCGATTTCTTAAAAGAACTCGTCTTTCGTGGTTTCGTAAACGATGTGCTTCTTTGCACTGATGATGAGTTGTAATTTTTGTTGATGTTCCTGTCGCTGTTGTCGCTGTTGTTGTTGTTGTTGTTGTTGTTGCTCTTGTTCGACGATTTACTCTTGGACGATGACGAACTCGGTTTCTTCGCCGACGTCGTCGCCTTCGTGCTGCCACCACTTCCACCTCTGCTCACCGCCGACGACGACGCTAACGATCCGTGCTTATTCGTCGTATTCGCGGCTACCACATCTGCGTTGTGTTGCCTTCTCCCGGCTGGCCCGCTCGCCTCAAAGTTAAACGCGTCCACGTGCACCCCGCTCGTTTCAGGCTGCGAATCGTTCTCAAATATCCTCGAATCTAAAGAAAAGTGCGTCTCGTGCGCTTGCACGCCTCCGTAGTCTGCATCTTCCGAGCTCCCGCCCGCACCCGCGTTGGCGTTTTGAAAATTTTGCATAAACGTATCCAAAGGGTCGGCGAAATAATGCGTCGTATTCGTCGCCTGATCCAACCAATCCATCGCGTCCTCCGACGCCTGCGGCTGTTCGCCGCCGTGTTGATGAATGTGATCGTTGTGTACCTCTTCTTTGTGATGTGGTGGTGCGATGTACTCTTCGTCCGTAAATTTGGACAAGTCTATCGGCGACATCGAGCCTTCTTTGGAATCTCGCGACTCCTCCGACCTCTGCGCTTTATCCTCTTCTCGTTTGTTCATTTTTTGCTTCTGTTTTTGTTTGGTGGAATAAAGTGTTGTTGGAAAGAAGAAGATAAAACGAACGACGAACGCTTTTTGTGAGTTTCTCTTTGAGTAAGAACGATTTTAAAACGAAGGGAAAGAATTCTTTTTTAGGAGGCGAACCCCGACGAACTCTCTCTCTTTGCAACGAAGAGCAAAGTGTTGTTGTTGTCGTTGTTGTTGTTGTCGTTCTCGACGCGCGACACATCGTCATCCTCTCAAAAAAAGGGTGCCCCCCCCGGAAAGGGAAAGAGTAGGTTAAAAAAAAATGAGCTTTTCTCATCATCATCTCGCGCAGTGCAAAAGTCTTCTTTCTACGCTTCCTTTTCTTCTGTTGTATATCGAAACGAAACAAAGCGTACCTCTTTCTTCCCCATGATGATCTTTTTTTCTCTCTCTCTCTCTCTGAAGAAGCTCTCCTGTGAGAAGACTTAATTCTGTGCGTGCGTGTGTGTCTATAAAAACGTCCCTATTCTTTCTCTCTTTAATTCCGAATAAAAAGCCAGAGTGGACAAAAAAAAGTGATGAGTGTCGAAACAACAAGACAAACAAAAAGTTTAGGATAAAAAAGGGCAAACAGAAAGCTTTTTTTCACTCGCTCTGTGTTCACTTTTTTCCATCTGTTGTTTTTACAAAAAATATCCTCCTTTTCGTCGTCGTCGTCATCGAACGACAAAAACATCGTTAAAAAAAGAGAACGCATTGGTAGTAACGCAAACACAAAATAATGTCCTCGTCTTTGTCTTCTTCTCCCGTGTTTTTCTTCGCCAATACGCGGCAGAGAATGAGGTCGCGCGACTCCTGCTGCGCTTCTTTGTCTTCTTCTTCTGCGCCTTCGAGTTCGTCGTTTTTGTCGGGAGGAGGAGGAAGGAGGAAGAGAAGGTTTGCCCCCCCGGCGGCTTTGAGGAATGCCGCCAAAAACACGAACGAGAGGATGATGACGAGGCGAAGAAGCAAAGATGACTTTAATAACGCTGATTATTATTATTATTATTGTGATTTTTCTGCGACGACGCGGAGAAAAAGAACGACGACAACAACAACTTTACCGACGCGACGACGAGCATTCGTTTTGAGTAGTGGGAATAATAAGAGAGGAAGGCGCAGTAGTATCGCGAATGCTGCTGCGGATGCAAATGGTGGTTCTACTGATGTTTTCGAGGAAATGTCTTCGATTCGAACGCGGAAATATTACCTCGTCGGAGGGAAAGGAGGCGTCGGGAAGACGTCGTTGTCCGCCTCCTTGGCGGTGAAGTTTGCAACTTCTGGGCAACACCCGACGTTAATCGTCTCGACCGATCCGGCGCATTCTTTGAGCGATTCTTTGGCGCAGGACGTCTCGTCCGGGGTTCCCGTCGCCGTCGAAGGTACGGACGGGATGCTTTGGGCGATGGAAATCGACACGTCGCAAGCGAAGAGTGAGTTTTCGGAGTTTTCAAAGAGCGCGGATTTTACCAAAGGCGCGAGCGATTTTATGGGGAGCGTTGGGTTGAGCGGCATTTCGGATTCGTTGCAGGATTTAAAGTTAGGGGAGTTGTTGGATACGCCTCCTCCCGGGTTGGACGAAGCGATTGCTATTGCAAAGGTTGTGCAGTTTACCAAGGATGAGAAGTACGCGAAGTTTACGAGGATCGTCTTCGACACGGCGCCGACCGGGCACACGTTGAGATTGTTATCGTTGCCGGAGTTCTTGGATAAATCAATCGGGAAGATTGTTCGTTTGAGACAGAAATTAACCAGCGCCGGTGATATGGTGAAAGGTTTGTTTGGTCAGGAGAACCAAAATCAAGACGCGGCGGTGGAAAAGTTGGAAAATTTGAAGAAGCGTTTACAAGAGGTGAAAGATTTGTTCCGGAATAAAGAGACGACGGAGTTTGTCATCGCGACTATCCCGACCGTTTTAGGCATGAGCGAAAGCGGTCGACTGTTGAAATCTTTGAGAGACGAAACGGTGCCGTGCACGAAAATCGTCATCAACCAAATCTTAAACGTCGACGTCGCCGATTTCCAAGACGCCGCGGATGCCTGCAACGCGGCTGCGGAAAAATTGAAAACGAGTACCGACGAAACGAGCAAAGACGCCGACGTCCAAACGTTAATCTCCGAAAGCGAACGCTTAGCCTCGGCTTCTAAAAGAGCGGTCTCTTTCGTCCGAATGAAGGAAAAAGACCAACGAAAAGCGATGGAAATGTTAGACACCGACGCTGGTCTCAAAACCTTAAAACGCATCGAGGCGCCGATGTTCGATCTGGAAATTCGAGGCGTCCCGGCGTTGAAGTACTTCGGCGACCAAGTTTGGTAACATGAACAACACTACCAACAAAATTCTTCCGCGACGACGCGTAAAAATATAATAATAGGATATAAAAAGAGTAATACCTTTATTACCGGTTATTACGAAAAGCAGTTAGTACTCATCATCAAAACCGTCTATATCACCATCACTGATCCTCTCGTCCCTCTCTTCGAAAAGCATCGTCATAAAACGTACCCGATGACGACGACGCGCGTTTCCTAAAAAATCTCACTCTCGCGTTCAAAAAGGGACAGACAGACAAAAAGAGAAGAGTTTTTGATGGATAAAAGAGACGAAAAACACGAGATCATCTTCACGCATCACAGCGCGAGAAAACGACAAAAACACTTTCCGTGTAGTGTTCTATTCGCACTTTTTGCTCGTTCGCTGAAAACGACTCCTAAACTCTCTTTTTGACACTTTTTGGTGCGACTTAAAGACTCGCAGAAAAGAAAGAATGGACGACCAGGAGGTCCAAAAGCAAATCAACCAGATGGTTGAATTCATCAAGCAAGAAGCCGAGGAAAAAGCGAACGAAATCCGAGTCGCCGCCGAGGAGGAGTTCAACATCGAAAAACTCCAAATGGTGGAACTCGAGAAGCAAAAAATCAAGCGAGAGTACGAGAGGAAAGAATCTTTGGTCTCGGTGAAGAAGAAAATCGAACGGTCGACGACTGGGAACGTGGCGAGGATTAAAGTGCTCGTGGCGAGAGATCAGATGATGGAGGAGTTGTTGAACGCGTCGAGAGCGAAACTCGGGGAGGTTTCGAAATCGCCGCAATATAAACAACTTCTGGCGGGGTTAATCGCGCAAGGCGCGAAGAAATTACAAGACTTCCAGTGCATCGTAAGATGTCGGAAACAAGACGAGAGCGTGTGTAAAGAAGCCATCGCGTTAGCCGCGGGGAGAGTGAGCGGGTTACACCCGACGTTGGATTTGCGAGAGAGTTTACCGCCTTCGCCGGAGATATCGAAGGATGGGAAGAGTTGCGTCGGGGGGGTTTTGGTGATTTCCAGCAACGGGAAGACGACGTGCGATAACACGCTCGACGCGAGGGTGAAGAATACGTTCGAGGCGTTGATGCCGGAGATTCGGACGGAGATTTTCGGCGCAGACGGAGCGAAGATTATGTAATAAAGTTGTTCTTCCGAGAGAGAAAGAACGCAGGAATATATTCTGACGCGAGACACACGCACACGTAGCATTTTCATCTCTCTCTCTCTTTCTCAGTAGATAGACAGAGAGAGGGAAAGAGAGAATTGTAATATTATATAATATACACAGAAGAGCAGGTTTTTACATTTACACGTTGTTTTTCTCTAGCTCCGAATTGAGTAATTCTATTTCCTATAACTCTTCGTCATCCTCCCGCTCGCGGTGGTCGACAGCCTGACCTGCTCGTTCTCCTTCGCCACCTCCGCTTGCACCGGACTCGTTTTCGAGGATAAGCTAAACAATCTATCCTCTGGTTTCGTGTTTTTACTCGCGTTCGATCCGGATTTTTTCTTCGTCACGTTTCCCCCACCGCCGTCGAGATGATGATGTTCTCGATGATGCCCAGCTCCGGCGGCGACTTGCGCGTGCGTTTTGTTTTGCGACAAGGCGACTTCGAACCCTTTCAAGATGCTCCCGTGAGAACCGCCGTGTTCGTTGGATAAATACGCCGTTTCCAAGTCGTAGAGTTGCTTTTCGGTTTGTTGCAAGGAGTTCTCCAATTGGTTCTTCCGGTTGAGGAGTTCCGTGACCGTTTCGCTCGACATTTTTACTCAAGTCTTCCTCTTTGAAGTCTGTGCCTTCTCCTTCTCGTCGTTTCGTGCTGCGTGCGTGTGTATTTATGAAGGAATTGATGAGAATAAGAATATTTTACACACAACGCTGAGTGACTCAGAGTGAGGGATTTCTTCTATTTTCTAGCTTTTGCTTGCTCTATGCCTATATGCGTATCAAACATTAATTTTAAGCGACTTCTATTGCGGTGGTTTTTGTGGTTTGTTGCGCGTCGTCCTCGTTTACTACTACCTCTCTCTCTCCGTTTTGAATACTTTCCTTCTTCTTCTTCTGTTTCTTCTTCTTCGCGGGCGCGCTTAAAGCTAAATGCGCCAACGCGAGATGGACGGAAGCGGTGTCGTGTTTCACTCTACCCGGAACGGCTAAAACTTGAGAGGTCAACTCGGCGCCTTTGATGCCCAGTGGGGTGGGTAGGAGCATTTTGTTCCCACGTTTTATTCTTCGCTCGTTTTCTTTCGCGTAGAATTCGCGATGGTCTCGGACGAGCGCGTCAGAAAATGACGTCGGAAAGGCGGGATCGACGTGATCGAATTCCTCGTCGTATCGAACGACTCTCGTGTGTGGGATTTCGGCGTCGGACCGACAGACTAAACCGTCCCCTTCTTCGTTGTATTGCGATAAACTGTACAGAGCGATGTTGGTCATCGCGGAATCTTTGCTGGTCGTTTTGGAGTGGAAACATACCGTTTTGTCCCTGAACTGTTCCGGCAACGGGTGTTTTCGAAGAAATCGTATTCGCGCGCGATACGTTAAATCTTCCACCGGCTTCACCATCTTTTTAATCGCTTCTGAATTTCTGCTCTCTCCGAACGCAGCCTCGAGCGCAAAATGAACGCCCGATCGCACGTACTTATTGCTCAACAAATCTTCAGCAATTGGTGACCCCCCGTAAGGCGACTGAACGCACACGAATCCCGCGAGTTTGTCTTCCAACTCCGTTTCAAACAGCGCCAGCGCGGCGGCGATGTCCAGTCCACCTTTCGAATGGCCCATCGCTAAAACTCTTTTTCTTCTCTTCTCGTCGTCTTTATTCTTATTCTCACACAACGCCTCGATTTCGTCCTTAACTGTTCTCGCGTTCTCCTTCACCGAACCTTCCGAGTTTACTCGCGATATTTCGCACTCGATATCTATCGAACGAAACATATCTCTCACGGTGACGTAATATCCTGGATAATGATGCCCCCACAATCCAGGAACGAGCAAAACGGCGAAAGGAGAACTCTGTTCTTTGAAGTCCTCGAATAATTCTCGCGCTCTTTTCTCGTTCACGGTCGGGAGTCGCCGTTGGTCTTCTTCATTCTCGACGCATACGTATTCGCATCGTTCTAAAAACGCCGACGTTTCATCCTTCGCCGTGAACTCTCGTTTCCTTTGCTTCATCCATCCCGTGAACGCTCGAGACGGCTTCACGTTCGCGCTGTTGTAATATTTGTTCGCGACTCTTTGTAGCGTCTTTTCCACGTCGCGTAATAAAAGCGTCGCCGTTTTAATGGGCGGCTGTTGCGGCTTTTGCTGCGCGTAAAACATCTCTTTTCTGAAGCGAAAGTCTGCACTTTTTTTCCCTGGAACGAAGATTAATAAGAAGAGATATGTTTACCGCGATACGGTCGGCGTTCACGGAAAATACCCGCAGTTCGGTCGGGTTGAACGATTTAGTGAGTTCAGGTGATGGTGACAACAACAACAGCGGGAAGGATTTTCCTAACGATGCCCGCAAATACGTGAAGTTGAGCGAAGTCGTCGAGGACGCGACGGATAAAATCATCCCGGAGTATTCTCATCAGCCGAAAGCGCAAACATCATCGTCTCAATCACCGGTGAGCAAGAAACCACCGACGTACGTGCAACTGGTGTCCGCGATCGTCGGGTACTCCTTGTGCAATTCGCAGCTTTTAATAATCAATAAAATCACTCTGGCGTACGTTCCAGCGCCGTGTTTTTTGCTTTTCTGTCAGCTCTTAGCCTCTGGGGTTGCGGTGAGAGTTTTAGCGGAACTGAGGGTGTTAGTGGCGGATAAGCTGGATGTTGAAAAAGCGAAAGGGTTTTTAGTGGTCGTGTTTACGTTCGTGACGACGTTATTTGCGAACATGAAGAGCATACAGTTAGCTCCGGTGGATACGTTCATATGTTTACGATCGACGACGCCTTTGATTTTAGCGGTTTTGGATTACGTTTTCTTAGGGAGGGATTTACCGTCGGCGAAGAGTTTCGGGAGTTTGATTGGCATCGCGATGGGGGTTTTGTTGTACGTGAACATCGATTCAAACTTTTCCGTGCAAGCGTATTTATGGATCGTGGTGTGGTACGTCGTGTCTATTTTCGAGATTATATACGTGAAACATTTAGTCTCGTCGATCGCGATGACGACGTGGGGGCAAACGTATTACCAAAACATTTTGTCCGTGCCGTTTTTGTTGATGATGTTTATTTTGTTAGGAGAAAGGCAGGTTTTAGAGAACACGGAGTGGACGTATGGAGCCGTTTTCTTTATTTTGTTGAGTTGCGTCGCTGGATTAGGGATGTCCTTTTTGTCTTTTCATTTAAGGGATATGATTAGCGCGACGTCGTTCGCGATTGTCGGGAACATGTGTAAAGTGGCGACGATTTTAGTGAACACGTTCATATGGGACCAACACAGCTCACCGACGGGGATTTTAAGCTTGTTCATTTGTTTAGGAAGTGGGGCGATGTACAGTCAGGCGCCAATGAGAGATCCGTCGAAGAGTTACGCGGAGAGAGAGGTGTTGCCGTGCTTGTCGAGGCAAAGTTATAGATGGATCGTGCTGCAAACCGGAGGGAAGTTCATGGCAATTTGCATGGGGGTGCTGATTTCTTTGTGCGTGGTTTTGATTAGCATAGCGTTGAGTTTAGAAGGGAACGAGGTTGCCGTAGGGACGACGAACCCGTTCGCCAAAGGGAGAGATAAAATGGGATGATTTGACGACGAAATTAAACTTGTTCTACCCATACTACTACTACTACTACTTTTTTCTCTAAAAGCTCTCTAAATCTATTTCTATATATCTTCCATTTCAAGTGTTTTCACGACCAAATCGAGCGAAGATGATTCGTTTTCTTTCCAGGCATTGAACGTTTTGGCAATTGCTTTCCCCGCTTTCCGATCGGAAGCAACGAGCGCGGCGTATTTTTCTCCGTTCCAAAATGGATATTCGCTATATACACACGCGTCGTCTATACGATGCTGAATATTCAGAGTAGCCTCGTTCACCAATTCCTGTAAATGCGACACATCGATTAATTCTTTGTCTCCTTTAGTTTCATCTTTCTTATGTTTTTCATTCAGGATGGTTTTATTCGCGTCCTCGCGAACTCGTTGGATGGCTTTCGCGACGCGGTCGGGTTTCTCGAAAATGTCCCAAACGTTCTCATCGGCGATGCACTTCGCGAAAAGACTAGCGATTGTTCGCGCGTACACTTCTATCTTGAGATTAATTAACGCGACCACGGACGTATCCTTCTCCTTTTTCGTTCTTTGCGAGGAGGAGATGTACTCGACGATATCCTTTTGCCACGGAAAATCAACCAACACGTTTTTAATATTGGCGTCAGATTTCGACGATGACGAACAAAAGACTTCCGTAATCCAACACGATTTCAGCAAATCAACTCTTGCAAAGAGCTCAAACACGTCCGCTAAGTAAATCAAGTAGTCGTCGTGCGACTTCTTGTCTTTTGATTCCCACTCTGAAATCTTCTCTAAAATTTTACTCGCGCTAGCAAACTCTTCGTTCACGTCTTTGAAGAGAACATTTTTTGCAATGTCCGCAATGCTTTGGACTCGTTCCTGGAATTTCTTTTTCTTTTCATCATCTTCTTCATTCAAATTAAACTGATCGAAAACAACTTTTTCGTACGCGCCTTCGTCTTCTATCGCCTCGTAGCGACTTTTGCATCTCTTTTCAATCTCTCGCTTCCTCGCGAGATTTACGTCCCGACCGAGTTCGTCCATTTTTACCTCCTCGCATCCGCTCGCTCGAACCACCGCGTTTAAGAGTTCGCTTTCGGAAATTGCGTCGCAGGAGTTTCGATGCAAAGCAACGCTCGTTTCCGCGCCGATTTCAACCTTAAAATGCTCTCTCGTCTCTTTCCGTTTCTTCCCTCGCGTTTGCACCGTCTCCAACATTTGCGCCTCCAACTCTTCAATCATCGGAAGTTTCTCCGCGAGCATTCCAGACAAGGCGCGGAAATAGACGCCAAGTTCTTGCGCTAAGGCGTATCGTAGTTTTGATTCCTCTAACGTTCCTTCGTAACTTTTCAACGTTTCCGAAGATCTTACGGACGCTTGATTCGATCTTTCCACGTTTTCTAAACACGCGTCCAGTTTCCTCTTTACGTTTTGCGCCGCGTTTTGAAGTTTCGCCAAGGCGAGGTTCGAGCGCTCTTCAGCGGATTTAGTATTGCGTTGATTCCTTTCTCCTATTACGACTCTTTTCGATGACGGCTGCGCTTGGTGTTGTTTGTTTGCGTCCTCTTCTTCGTCATCGATGTCCATCATCATCGTTAGCGATGCCGCGTTTTTCGTATTCTTCTGCTTCTGCTCAACATCGAGCGGTATGTAATTCTTTCCACCATCACCCGAAGATTGTTTCGCGCGTCGTTGCAACTTTGCCTCCAATATCGCTTTATTCGATGGTACCATTTGCTGATCATCGCCATCATCTACCGTTTGAATAGTATCGTCGTCGTCGTCGCCCTCCGCTTCTCTCGAAAACGGATTATTCACCTCCGCCGTCGTCAAAGTCGCTTCTTCTTGCGCGTGTTCTTTCGGTCTGTTCAAAGCCACGCGTCGTTGCGCTTCCAACTCTTCCTTCAGCGCGTTGGCATCGTATTTGCGCTTCTCTTCTTCTTTGTCTTTCTTCTCTTCTTGACCTCCGTCTACGGCTAAAGCGCCCAGTCCTTTCTTCTTCTTCTTCTTCTTCAATTCCTCTCCGCTCTTCTCTTTCGTTAAACCTTCTTCCTCTTCCTCTTCTTCCTCGAACGAGAGGGTTACTCCTGCCTTCTTCTTCTTTGTCTTCTTCTTCTTCTTTTTCGACGAATTCCTCTCCTCTTTCGCGTCTTTATCTTCTTCTTCTTCTTCTTCCACATCACTCTCATCCTCTCGTGCCTCTCTTTTCCTCCGAATTGCCAAAAACGGCCTTCGTTTTTGTTTCGCCGCCCCTAAAGGTCCCATGTATTATACCAACAACAACGAGTACAACGACAAAAAACACCTCTTATTATTATTATTATTATTATTATTACTACTGTTACTTATTGAATTCGTCTCTCTCTTTCTCTCTCTCTCTCTCTCTCTGAATGTCCTTCTGCAGAGACCAACATCGACACAATTATGGAGGAAAGAAAGAGGTGCCCTTTTTTTCATTTTTTTGCACACGAACGAAAAAAGACCAACGACGAGAGACCAAACGACCAAAAAAGTGGACTCACACACGATCTGATGATCTCTTTCTTATACTCACATTCGCACACTCACCCGAAACACAAAGCAGAGGAGGAAGAAGACAAAGAAGACGAAGAAGAAGAAGACGAAGAGAGAGAAACAACAGCGCTGCTCTTTATTCGTATATCGTTTTGTCTCGTCTTCTTAAACAGATATCATCGTCTCTCAAAAGTAGTAGTGTGACGACTCCGTGAAAGCGCGTACCTTTTTTTCTTCTGTTGCACCAAAGGTCACGTACAGCTTTGTGCCTTTTTCGACACAAAATTCAACGACAACAAGAACAACAACCATTACAACCACAACGGTGATGAAGAAGAAGACGAGGAGGAGAGCGAAGCCTAAACGGCTTCGAAACCCTTTCCTCCTCTTTCTCCTCCTCTTTCTCCTCTCGTCTTTCTCCTGGGAGTTCTTTTCGACGGCGAAAGAGAACGAAGGAGAAAGAGAAGGAGAACAGAAAAAACTCGTCGACCTGTTACCGTCCTCGATTTTCTCGCGCTTCTCCGAGCGCGTGAAGAAAAATCCGAGGTTTAAACTCATCGTTTCCGTGTACGCGCCGTGGTGTGGGCACTGTAAAGTGCTCGAACCGGAACTTGTCTCCGCGCTGAAAATAGTGCGAGAAGTAGATGGCACGGACGAGACCGTCGTGGACGTGGTGAAAATGAACGGAGACTTGAGGAAATATCCAATTCGAGAGGAAATGGAGCAGAGAGAAACGGAGGCGAGGAAAGCGTTTAAGAAAAAGTACGGGGTGAAGGGATATCCGACTTTATTACTGCTGGAAAAGAAGAGCGACGATGAGAGTAGTAGGAGTGGTAGGAGTAGGAGTGAAGAAGAAGAAGAAGAAGAAGAAGAAGAATTGTTCGTGGCGAAACAATACAAAGGCAGTCGGAGTCAAGCCGCGCTGTTGAACTATCTCCGTCGCGCGAGCGCGTCGGACGTCGCGACGTTCAAAGACTGGCGCGAGGCGCGAGAATACGGGAAATTGAGAGCGACCGAGTCGAACGCGATGTTTTTTCACTTAATGGTGAATGGAGGGAGTTTAAAGATTAAGAAAGCGTTCGACTCGGAGGCGAAGAAGAGGGAGAATTTACAGGCGTGGTTCGGAGAAAGCGACGCGCCAAAGACGTTTGAGGAAACGAATGCGTTTTTAGACGCGTTTCACGCGAAGCAATTTCCGTGGAAGGATATCCAAAGCAAAGACGAAAGTTATTCGGTTTTGTTAGCAGTGCACCCGAGAGTGCCCGGAGATGAAGACGACGATTCCTTAATATCGGATGGTGAGAATTATAAGGCGTTTACGACCGAGGTTGTATTGTGTAGAGTAGCGGAGGAGAAAGAGGAGGAGGAGGAGGAGAAAAAGAAGAAGAAGAAGAAGAGTTATCGCGCGAACGACGCCGATATGAGCGAGACGAGTGGGTATGAAAATCCGAACGTGTCTGCGTTTGTGCGCACCAGAATCGTCGCCCCGTTAGCCAAACTCGATCAATCCGTCTTCAACAACATCCTCGATTTAGATAGCCCGTCGGTATTCCTGGTCGAATCGGGAGGCGATGCTAAAATAGAAGCGTTCGCGAAGAATGCTTACAAACTCGCGCTGAAACACCGCAAAATATCCTTCGTTCGCGTCGACGGCGACGAGTTAGGCCCTTGGCTCGATAAGGAAATGGCTTTCGGCCCTCTCGAATCCTCCTTCCCTCTCTGTTTAGGATACCACAAAAAAACCCACCGGAGTTGGTACGACCGAAAATGGGAAACCAGGGGTAATACCATCGAAGAGTCGCTCGCCGTTTTCGTCGACATGAACTTCGTGGATATCAAACGACTCCCGAATTTCCTCCCGTCTATGCCTCTTTTAGGTAAATTGAAAAACATCCACCACAGAGCGACGTTTAGATTCTCCAACTCCTCCTCCCCGGTGCAACGATTAGCCACGTATTGGTGGTTGCTCGTCATCGCGTTGATCTTATTCGTCTTGTGCTTCTCGTTCGCGTTGCAGTATCAAAGAGAGGGTAAATTCGACACGTCCAGCGAAGACGACAGTTCGGCAAAGTCCAGCGGCGAAGACGAGAGGGCGGCGAAAGTAGAAGAGTCCGACGGGGACGAACCCAAGAAAACAAAGTGAGAATTCAAAGAAGAAGAAGAGAGAACTTCATCATTTTCGCGGTGGTGAAAATACGCAACGTTCACGCGAAGAGGTATTCGCATCATTGTATTTATTGTAAAAACTTTCAACATAATAATAGTTTATACATGCATTCGCCCATCGCTCAAAATCGAGAAAGCTTTCGAAAATTTCTTCAAAAAAAAAGGATTTCTTCACCCATGGACGACGACGATGAAAACGACGACGACGGGTCGAGAAGCTCAAATTGGGAGAGCAAGAGGAGGAAGCGGAGGGAAGACGCGTGCGACGCGTTCGTCTCGTCTTTACCGTCGTCGTCGTCGACATCAATATCGAAGCGAAAATTGAATTCGGAATTCACTCCGAGAGAGCAAATTGAAATCGTTTTGCACGCGTTTTTGATGTCCACGAATAATGGCTCTTCTTCCGTCTGCGAGGCGCACAAATCCTTGAAACTGCTGGAGGAACGTCATAAGGTGTTGACGCTGAGCGAGGAAACGAGAGCGACGTTATTCAATCATTTGAGAAAAATGGCAAACGCAGACGCGATTGAGGTGAGAGATATTTTGCACGTTTTGAAAGGAACGAACAAGGAAAAGTCTACATGGAAAACAGAACGGATGGATGAAAAAATGTCCACGGTATTGAAATTGCTCTATGCGATGCGAGAGTCACCTCGAGCGTGGGTGATTGGCGAGAAAAGTGTGGAACGTTTCATAGAAGCGTTGGTGGAAAATTTTGAACACAGAAGACGCGGGCGAGAACCCGGCGAGGAAAAAAGCGAAACCGACGGCGAGGACGGCGAGAAGAAGTTCTGGATATTGAGGTCCGATGATGATTACAACGTTTGGAATTATATGGAAACGGTGAGGAGCATGGTAAAGTCTCTGAGGTTAGCGGCACATCCGAACACGTTGTTGTTGATGTCTTCGGCGGCGTCGTTTGCTGGTGGTAGTGGTGGCGATGAGATCGATGGTGCGACGACTACCGCGGACCGACGCGCGCATGAAAATAGAGGAGAAGGCGAACACGGAGGAGATGGAAACGACGACGACGACGATAACGAGAGAAATAAAGTAAAGAATAAAACGGACGAAGAACTGGAAGAAGACGAGCGCGTCGAACAATATCGGGCAGGGTATAAAAATTTGGAAAACAACCGGTGCGCTTCGAGCGCGAGGGCGTTTGCAGCCATATTCGAACAAATACAGTTACGATGGATGCATGAACATGGATCCGAGATCCTAGGGAATGAAGGGGGATGGTCATTGCCAGAAGATGATATTGTATTTCAAAAGGAAATACACGCGCTGATTGAAGAAATTAACGCGTGCATTCCTGAACGCATAGATAGTTTTGACTCATTCGCAAACGGATTGGACGCGAACAGAGTGTGGGCAAACGCGTGCGGATTCGCGCTCCGAAAGTGCATGGAGGCTTTGGAGGACAAAGACGACCCGATTCGTGCGAAAGAGTTTGACCTTCTGGAACGTAAGATGCGAGGCAGTATTGATAGCAGATTGGTCGCGTTGGCTGTCGTTGAAGGAATGTTCCTGAAAGGCAAAGAAGAGAAAGAGAAAGACGAAGCCTGGAATGGATATCGAAATGAAATATTCTTCTTGGAGCCTTCGCAAGGGATCATTCTCGCACACGATATCTTGAAATGTATAGCAAATACTAGAATCGTCATGGATGACGACGGAGACGATGACGATGACGACGGCGACGACGAAGAGGAAGAAGAGACTGATGAAAATTCTGATCATCACCAAAAGCGAAGCGATTGCATCGTGAATGTTGGCATGGATGCGCTTCGCGCGCTTGCCGTGAAATTAGACTCAGTGTCCGTGCAAGCGGTGCTGAAATCGTGGCTAGAGCCTCGATTAAAGAGCCAAAAATTACACCTCGGAGGAGATGTAGCGAACGAAAACGACAAAAACAACAATAACAACGACGAGGATGGAAAGAACAGGAACGATGACTTTTCATACTTCCTCGGTAAGAAGCAATTAGATGCGATGGCGTTTGCGATGATTCCAAAATCCGACCGTCTCACCTCCTCGGCTGGCTTTGCGCTCGTTCGAGCCTCGCTCGAACTTTCAAGTTTTCTCGAAGAACTTTCTCAAAACGTAGACAATTTTAACCGGAGCGTGAACGTAAACGCCGACAAAAAGAGCGAGACGGTGGATGTGCACATTTCGGACGAAGTCGCGTATAACACTTCGAGTTTGTTCGCGACCGCAGCAGCGTTGAGAATATGTGTCATCGATAGAAAAGCGTCTGAAGACGATTCATTTCGTCGACTCCTCGCGCTCGTTGATGTCGAAGCGTGCCTAGATGCGAGGACACGTCAAAAAGCAGACCTGGAGTTGTGCAGAATTCCAGCCTCTAAATGGGTCGCCGCTTGTTCTCGATGTCTAAAAAATTCAGAGCCACTTTTGAACAAAATGCAAAGCGGCAATTCCATAATCGACGACGACGATAAGCACAACGATAGTTATAGCGAGCGCATGATTGCTGAACGACGAGTTTCAATTACAAAGCGTGCCGCACAGGCCATCGCCAAAGCGGCGAGCAATGGCTCTTCCTCCATGCCGCCCGATAATATCGCGCACATGTTGGTTACGTCGAAATGCTTGCGTTTATGCTCGGAAGTTGCCTCGAGCCTTGCCGGCGGTAAATTGATCACCACACCAGCAAGCGGTGCCAAATCTACGCCGCGAGTGATGAAAAACGACGACGATGATGACGACGAAATAAGCTTCTTGAGCTTGCCGAAAGAGTCTCGCGCGGCTATGGTCGGAGCGTGCATATCCCTTTTGAACTGCGCCTATCTTTTACCGGCGAACACCTACGCGAGACAAAGTATTTGGGATGCAATGTTCGCTACTTCAGGACGTGTACTCGCAACGAAATGGGCTCTCGAACGCGCGAATGAATGGAACGATCTTCGGGCAATCAACCCGGCGCTGCGATTTGCAGCGGCGCTCGACGACGATACTTCGTTGATGCTTGGTCGTTCCACGTTCAACTTGAAAAACGTCGATGAGGAAGAGCAGCGTCAAATTTCGATTCAAACTTCGAGGAATGTTGCCATTGCACATGTCGTCGCCGCGGCGTGGTCGAACGGTGTCGATGATGAAGCCTCTATGGATAGAGAAAACTACGCGGTCAAAGAAGATGACGTTCTACATGCCATCTCTGCCATCTCGAGAGATGCCGCATTTGCGCGTTCGTCGTCCTCGAACACGCACACGCACAATCAAATGGCATCTTTCCTAACAATTTTTACCAACGAAGACGAAGATGAGGCCAGCAATAACGCCAGAGCAACCTTTGCGAGTCTTCGAGGGAGAGCTGAACTCGTCTCGCGCGGATTCTCTCACTTCAAGAAGAAAGCTTTCTCTTCGCAAAATTTGTTGTCCTTATACAAAACGGCGATGCACTTTTGCTTAGCATCCGCGGCTTCTGCCGATTCGTCGATACTCGATGAAGGTAAAGGTGGAGGAAATCTCGACCCAGATGCCAGAACTATTGTCAACGATCGCGGGGCGCTTTCTCCCGGCGCGGTCGTCCTCGTCGCGTCTGAAACAATCGAAGCCTTATCGGACGAAATTAGAAAGTGCGAAAGCGGAGATCAACAACAAAGCAAAGATCAAAGCACCACCATAGCTGATGCAGAAATGGTGTGTTTGCTGTTTTTGGACGGTTTACGAGCCGTTCGTGTTGTGTGTGAACTCGAAGTGCCCGGACCGGTGATGGCTGGGAGACTCGCGATGGCGTCCGCGTCCACTCTGTTGTCGTTATCGGTCGTCTTTGCAAAATTCAGCAACCAGAACTTGCAAGATATTGCCAGACGAAAGAACATGCTGGAGATGTGCATTCAAGGAATCGATGCCTTGATTGATTGCAAGGCTGTGTACGCCTCGCCTCGACGATGTAAGGCGCTACTCGACGCCGCAACGGCTGCCGCAAAACGCACTTCGGCGCTTTCCGCTGAAGAAATGATATCGCAAGCGAATACAACAACTACAACTACCGCACCCACTACTATAGCGCCCGCCGTCAACAATGATGGGAGTACTAAAGAGAAGAAGATGGACATTTCTAGAAGCTTTGATGCGAGAAGACTTCGACGGAAACGCAGGATTAATCGAGGCGGACGCGTGAAAATGTCAGCATCTTCTAAGCGGCGCGAACAACAATCGGCACTGCAACGGTCCGGTGCCGTCGGTCGTAAACGTTCTCGAGATATTCGAAACTACGAAGTCGCTTCAGACTCGGACGGTACCGACGACGACGATGACTATTACGACGATGACGGCGAAGAAGGCAACGACGGCGGAGGCTACGGCGCGGCAGCAATCATGGAAGAGTTCGAACCATCCGATATCGACGAATCCGACGACGACGATTCGGACGACAACAACGACAATAACGACGGTGGTTTTGGTATGCGCGGTGGTGGTATCACCGGATGGGGCTAAGATACTACAATAGACGATCCTCACATTCATTTAGAAACAACACCTTCCTTGTAAGGTAATTGTAGCGGCTAAAATCTAGAAACTAAAAAAGGACAAAACTTACTTCATCTTCACTCAGAGGCCGTCCAGCTCGTACGAAAGCGTCGTTTTCACGGCTATATCCCCTTCTTCTACCCTTCCTCCTTCCCCTGATGATGTAGAAGATGATGATAACGACGACGAGATCTTCTCTTCTTCCACCTGTTGAACTTTCGGCTCGTATTTCTTCCTTTCGAAACTCTTCGGATTGAATTTCACCTCGGCGATTTTGATCCCTCCAATATCCCCTTGACGCAAGTGCGGGTGGCCCATCAACGAGTACGCCACAATAGCGCGATCTCCGTCGGTAATGACCGTTGGGTAGTGTATGTACATCTTCAAGCTCCCTTCTTCGAGTTCGGTGATGGTTTTAAACCCAACGCCGCCGTCGCAGGAAATCGAAACGCGTAATCGACACCGGCCTTTGTTGATCTTATTCTTATCGGTGGCATCGTTAAAGGCGACGACAATCTCTCTCGTATCGGGAAATGAGGTCGCGTCCATTTTCGAATCCGGATTTGGTACCGTCGTCGGGTTTGCCCCGGTCCACGTATCTCCACCGTCCCAGGAAAACGCGGTGTACACTTTTCCTTTACTCGTTCGAAAAAACAGTTGCAGCGAATAATCTCTCCTTTCTACAACCGCGCCTTCAATCAACCACGTCCCGCCCACTCTAATCTTCCCTTTCGGTTGCCAACTCTTCCCTTGGTCTTTAGAAACTAAAACGCCGTGCGAAGCGGGCGATTTTGGTTGCCTGCACGCGTTCGATTCCGCTTTCTCCTTCCAATACGGCAAAACCCAATTCCCGGTCTGCGTGTGCACGGTGATTCTATTCGCAATCACTTTCGGCATCCCTGGTGAATCTTCTTTACTTTGCGCGTGCACTTCTTGCGGTTCCGACCACGTCTTCCCACCATCTCTCGATTTTGTCACTTTCACGTCTCCTCCTGGTGAAAATCTCGGAGGGATTTTCGATCCGCTCTTGTTCTCCCTTGCCGGTCTCAAACAGTTTTGCGACTCGGTGTAAAATAACCACAAACCGTTCTCCTCGTTTGGCGGGTTAAAAAGCACCGGCGACCACACCGCCGTTTTCACGTTCTGCATACTCGACACTCTCTTCGGTTTCGACCACGGTTGATCGACATCCTCCGCGTAGGAAATCAAAATCGACTGGCCTCGTATGCCTTCGATGCCGCTACTCGATTGCCACGCCACGGCGAACCCTTTCTTCGTCGCGTTCACGTTCCACCTCCCGATAGTCGCCATGTGCGAATACTTCCTTCCGTTCGCGGCTTCATCTCTCGCCACCCAAAACTTCCTCGGCTTAATCTGCTGAATCCGATTCCGTTCGTTTCTATTTAAACTCTTCGTCCGTATCGCCACGTCTTCCCGTTCGCACGTCTCTCGTTTCTCCTTGTCTTTGTATTTAATCTTGACGGATTCCGCCGGTATCGGTTCGGTACCGTCCTCTTCCTGCGTGTTTACTCTCTCTAAATCCTGATTCTCTTGCTCCAACGCGTCGTCCTCGATTAACGGAGTACCCATGTCCACTTCATCTAAATCTTCCTCCTCTTTCTTCTTTAAAGCCTCTTGCTCCTCTTCACCCGCGCTCGCGCCAAACCCGCTCATCTGTGCAAACTTCCCAAACACTTGCCTGTAATACGGTTCCAACACGTCCTCGATTTTTTCCGCGTATTCTTCCGTTTTTTCGAGAACAATCGACGAGGAAACCGTGGACGATCGCGCGTGTCGGTTGTTCGCTCTGTGGATTAAAAGCTGCTGCTGTTTCTTTTGCATCATCCTCGTGGCATCATCCTCGTTTAACGCATCATCATCGACCGAAGTTGATGATGATGATTTCCCCGCGAAATCATCATCACCATGAAAAACATCATCGCGTGATGAAAAGAGCGCGCTAAAAAGAAACGAGACGAAAAGGACGGCACAAAAACAGAAAACAATCGCTCGCCGTCGTCTTTGTCGCCCGGAGGAAGAGGAGGAGGACATTTATGAACGTCTTTTACAAAGCTTGCGTTGTAGGGGTAAATTGTTTCATCAAAAGAAAGATATAATGGAGATTTTATCCTCATAATAAGTAAACAACACACCATGGTTGCATCAGCAGTAGCAGCGGCAGCAGCGGCAACAGCATCGGCATCGTCTTTAGCTGCTGCTCGAACTGGTGCTGCTCGAGGCGCGTTGGCGTGCGTGGTGTACGTCTCCGAAGGGAGACGAATGGACGTGCTGAAAGCCATCGAATCCGTCGCTTTATCAAAACGGATTACCACGAAGCCGAATGATATGAAGACGAAAAGAGACGACGACGACGAGACCTACAACAACAACGCGGTTAAATTGGTGAAAACATTCATCGATGAACCGTATAACCGAACCGGGTTTACCTTTGCGGTGAGAACGGATGATGATTTTGATGATGCCGTGAATGGTGGTGACAACAGTGCGTTGGTGGTGTTGGACGGGAAAGCGAAGAACGAGCGGCGGAAGAAGAAGGTCTCGCGTCTCATCGCGAACAGAGTCCACGAAGTCGCCACGTCGGCGTTTATGGAAATTGGCTCGTTTAAGAAACACTCGGCGACGCACCCGAGGCTTGGGATTGTGGACCACGTTTCGGTGCACCCGATTGGGACGTGCGATATGGACGCGGCGAAGGAAGCGGCGAGAGCAGTCGGGAGGCGATTCGGGGACGAGTTAGGGGTGAACGCGTACATGTACGGGCACGCGACGATGGTAAAAGGTGGTGATGATGGCATAGGTGGTGAGGCCAGCGCGAATAGTGCTAGAGAGAAGGATACTGAGAGTAACCGCGAGCGGAGAGAATTAGCTGAAATTAGACGAAAATTAGGGTACTTCTCCGCCAACGGGGAAAACGAGACGTGGGTCGGTGCTTCCGACGTGTACGACCGAATGCAGAAGTGGGAGGTGAAGCCGGATTTTGGCTCGAGCGAGAAAAGCGACGTGGAAGAAAAAGGCGTGTGTTGCGTCGGTGCAGTGCCGTTTGTGGTGAATTACAACGTGCCAATGATATGCGAACTGAGCGACGAGAGTCAAGAGAAACTCGCGCTCGATTTGGGAAAACAGATTGCGAAACGCGTCAGTCAACGAAACGAAATCGACGGGTTACCGAACGTCCAAAGCATGGCGCTGATGCGAACAACAACAACACCATCAACACCATCACCATCGCGTCAAAACAACAAAATGGAAATTGAAATCGCGTGTAATTTATTAGACGAAACGTCCTCCACGACGAGAATTCAAGTGCAAAAGAAAATCGAAGAGTTGATGCCGGAACTGTTGGTCGAGAACGTGTTGCGCGGCGTCAAGTTGAACGGCGCCAGTTGTCAGATTGGACAAGGGTACGTGACCAATTTACAGCCGCAAGATTTCTTAGACGCGGTGAGTAGTACTTCGAGCGATGATACCGCGTCGTGAGGTGTTGGAACTTCCTCGTTGATGTTTGTTATTCACAGTATTCGTATGTGCGCACAAAGAGTAACCGTTCTTAGGTGATTTTCGCTCTTCATTCTTTTACCTCATGGCGTTATCGTCACCGCGATGTGCTGCTCATGCGAACGCTGCTTCTAATACCAAATTGACAAAAAGGAGTCCCAACGTCATGGGAGCATCTTCCAATCCAAAAGTAACGCATCATAATCATCATTCTCATCATCATCATCATCGCGAGGGAAACATCAAAGTTTTTCTCATTTCCGACGTCCACTTTGACGCGAAGGAAAACGAGAGATTCATCGAGCAGATGCCATCCTCCTCGAACAGTAACAACAACAAAGATGACGACTGCTATTCGATACTCATCATCGCCGGCGACGTCGCGGAAAAGTTGAGCGATTTAGAGCGGTGTTTTCGCGCGTGTTTGAAGAAGTTTGATTGCGTTTTTTATACTTTTGGCAATCACGACCTGTGGTGTGCCTCGAAAGAGGAAAAATGTTCGCTGGAGAAGATTCAATCGGTGTTTAAGCTGTGCGAGAGATTAGGGGTGAAAACGGATCCATCATCGGGAGAAGGGATTGGTGGCCCGAACGACGACGCAAAAAGGAGGGTATTCATAGCTCCCGTGCATAGCTGGTACGAGCGGGAGTTCGATACGGAAGAAGAGGTGGAAGCGCCCGAGGGCGTGAACATTCCCGGCGTCGAGAGGGTTATGACGGATTATCGTTTATGCAAGTGGCCGAAACTCGACGCGTGGAAAAAAGAGATCACGAAGACGACGACGATAAAGTCAGACGATTATTACATTTCGAAGAAAATTGACGCTTTGAACGACGCGGATGGCAAATTTGAACGATTTTTAGAAAACGTGAAGCGAGCGAAAGAGGAAGGCAAAGACGTGACGGTGATTACGTTTTCGCATTTTCTTCCGAGGATTGAGTTAATCCCAGAGAAGCGCTTCTTGCTCTATCCGAAGTTGACGCAAGCGGTTGGCTCGAATATCTTAAACGAACGCATAGAGCGCGTCACAGAAATATTACATCTCGAGAAATCGGGGAAGGACTCGCATACTCACGCTTTTGGTCACACCCATTTTGGATGGAACTTAGTTTTGGAGAATAACGTGCGTTACGTCCAAGCTGCGTTAGCTACACCGAAAGAGTGGGTGAGACGTCCGCGGAGTTTAGTTGTAGGCGAGTTTTTTTCAAACGCGCCAGGGAACTCGCCTTTACTTCTATACGACTCTCGGACGAATGCGTTTTCCGGAAGCTCGTCGAATATAAAAGAATATAATCCTGGATTATGGGCAAAATATTACGAGGAAAACGCGAGGGATCCGAGTAATAAGACGTTAGCTCCTTGGGTATTGTCGTACGTCTCCAGAGTGTGGGGTTCGCGAGAGTTGAAGAAGAGCATGATGATGACGTCGAATACCGACGCGTCGCCGTTGCCGGGTAAGAGCGGTCAAGTGTAGGTCGATTAAAATGTGTACAGCGTAATATCGATCTCATTTTTGTTACAAGCTTATATATATAGTAGTAGTAGTAATAGATGTAGCTGGTTTAGTGTGGAGTATAATATACTGTCGTCACTTCGTGTGTTCATTGCGTCATCGTTCTTTGATTCGTATATACCAAAGCGCCAAAATACCCGGTCAAAATAAGGTTCGCGACCGTCGCCAACTTATTAACCCCATTCGAATTCACCGCCAAACACGCCACCCAAAACAAAGGCACCAGCGTCGCCATTTTTCGGTCGAATTTGAACGGATCCTCCACGTCGTAAAAGCAGTACAAATAATACGCGCACAAACATCCCGTCGCGAACATCTCCGCGCTAGAATTCCCCCCGTGACTGCTATTCCTATCGTCCTCGTATTCTCGCTTACTCCCACTACCGTAGTGCGTCTTCGACGACTGACTCACTCTCACGTCTTTCCCGCTCGCTCTCGCTAACTTCCTCGCCGTCTCCTGTAACTTTTCGTTCAGTTTCACTCGCTGTATCTCGCTCTCGCGTATCTTTTGCACGCTCGCTCGAAAGCGTGATTCCGCTTCCTCCACTTGAAATTTCAACTCCTCGACGACGTATTTATGTTGCTCTTGAAAGAACTTCAAGGACGTATGCGTCGTATTCGACGTTGGTGGTTTTGACGCATCATCTAAAAACAAAGCTTTGATGGTAAAACCATTCCCGTTCTCGAGGATGCGTCGAAACGCGCGCGATATCGTGACCACTCTTTTCGTCTCCCTTTCCACGCATTCGTCGTCGTCGTCTGAATCATCTGAATCGTCGTTCGTCTTCGTCTTTGTCTTCTTCATCGAATGATGATGAGAAAAAATCTCACTCGCGGTTGCTTTCGTAATCTCCCACGGCAAAAGAAAAACCGCGAAAACGTGCAAAACAAACGCGATCGGAAACGTGATCAGAGCGAGAGCGCACGTTCGTAAGATCGAGAACAACACCATCAACACGGAAGAGCTCTTCTTTTTCTTCTGTGATATATTCGTCAAAGTCGTCGTCATCTCGTTACTTTTGTTCGTTGTGTTGTTTGCGAAGAAAGGAAGAATAAAGGAAGAAGAGATGAAAAC
>Ga0209305_1000193_pt1 | contig 45473 bp, 23 predicted proteins | sample COGITO_mtgs_1103_FD_184792 | JGI IMG/M metagenome (GOLD analysis project Ga0209305, IMG submission 184792) | Pelagic marine microbial communities from North Sea - COGITO_mtgs_110321 (SPAdes) (version 2) | ecosystem: Environmental > Aquatic > Marine > Epipelagic ...
TCTTTGCTTTCGTTGAAACTGTTGGTTCCATGAACTCCCTTCTCGTTGTTGTTTGATCGTCTGAATCGTCGTCTGCATCGTCGTCATCTCTTTTAAACTCTTCTAAACTCTCTCTTTAAAAGACCGTCTTCTTCTGCTCCACGAGAACACTTTGCAATAACAAACACAACAATATAACAGAGACGACGGCGGATGATGATGAGAAAAAAAGATTCAAAAATGTCTCTTCTCGTAAAAGTCAAATCTTCTCTCTTTTATTAATAATGCTTTCTTTTCGTGTTAGAATACTAACAAAGGTCTTCGAATGATGATCCGAACGACGACGATGAAACGACAACACGTAGGAGTGAACGATGATTATCGCGTGAAAAAGTGTTCTTTCTTCTCTCTGTCTCTCTCTCTCTCTAAACTGTGTTTTACAAAACTCTTCTTCTTTTTATGAAGTTTTGTATAAAATCTGAGACCACTTTTGAAAGAAGAAGAGAAAAGAAAGGAAAAATTTCTGATGAAGACACTTACGTCCGTACAAAATGGTGCTTGTCGCGTACAAAAAATTTTGGCAAAAGAATACCACAAACCCACGTTAACAGAGTTTCTCAAACCCACTGAAACCCTACTCTCATCAAGAATACAAAAAAACAAAAACCCCTACTAACGCGCGCGCAAAAAAATGTTGCGTCCCCAGTGGTGGAAAGTCGCTTTTAGTACTCTAACACGCTGCGAGGGGTCCCCGGGTGGCAACTCACTCGCTGTGTTGTACCGACGGTATTGCGTGGAGCTGAAAGTATACGACGGATGATATATCGCGCGCGCGCAGGGAGGACGTTTTTTTGCTCGTATTTTTTTTGTATTCTTGGCGAGGGGTTCAGTGTTGGGTTTGAAAACTATTATGTCGTGGGTTTGTGGTACACTTTTGCCAAAAAAAACACGTTTTTCTAAAAAAAAGAGCAAAAATTGAATTGGGTGTCACCCCCTCTCGCGCTCTTTCTCTTTATTTTTTAGGGGATTTGACTTTACTTTACATTGTTGCAAACAATCCCTAGTAGTAGTAGTAGTAGTAGTAGTATATAAACGATGATGATGATGAAGAAGAATAACGCAAAACAACAAGAACAACAACGTGTAAAAGATGAGCATAAAAGTTACGCGCATTACTTAAAAGCGGTGAGAGAAGGAAACGTGCACGCGTTTGATGATCTCGACGATGATGATGATGATCAAAAGTTGGAATCCTTTTTGGAGAAATCTTTAGCAAACGCTTCGTCTTTAAAAGACGAGGATGACGACGACGAAGAGGATGAGAGGAGTTTTATACACGTCGCGGCCGCAAACGGACACGGAGACCTCTTAGAACTCTTCTTGAACACCAATTTGATGAAACAAAAAGGAGGAGAATTCTTAGAACACCCGGAAAAAGGGGAGTGGGGTGGCACCCCTTTGCACTCCGCAACGGCTGGAGGACACATGTCTACGGTTTCGATTTTATTAGCGGCGGGCGCAAACGCGAACGCGAAAACGCGAGGACGAGATTTAACCGCGTTACACTACGCCAGTTCGAAAGGGTACGGAGATATCGCGAGGAAATTAATCGAAGCAGGCGCGGACGTGAACGCGAAGGACGCGAGCGGGAACGCGCCGGCGCATCGAGCGGCGAGTCAAGGGCGGTTGGCTGTTTTGAAAGTGCTGTTTACGGAAGATACAGAGTTGGGGACGAAAATAGACGAGAGAGATAGTTGTGGGTCGACGCCGTTGTTGGTGGCCGCGGAGGCTGGCCAGGACGAGTGCGCGATTTTTTTGGCGAAATGTGGCGCGAACGTACACGCGGTCGATAACGAGAAGCATGGCGTTCCGGAGAGATTGCGAGGCGTTTTGAAATCAATATAATTTAAGAGAGTAGTTATAAGAATGTTCGAAACATAGGAATAGAGAATAGAATTATTAGAGAGCGTAAAGGAATAAAGAGAGTAAAGAGAGAGAAATACAACATGCATTTGTTTCAAAGGAAAAAGCAACTTTCAAAACCTACGCGTAACTCGTCCAAACGCAACCGCCGTCCGATGAGGACGACTTTACTTAATCCGTCCTCTTGGAGTTTTAACCCGTCGAAACCATCCGTTATTTCGTAAACATCTCGCACGCCTTGTAAAATAAGTGGCGGCGCATCGCTTTTACTTTTGCACTTCAGTATCCCTTTACACCGCAAGACGTCCGCGCCGTTTGGTTCGTTCCTCTTCTCCCAAAGCAAATCCTCGATCCAGTTTTCAAACTTTTCCTTATCGACGAAACCTTTCGCGGTTAAGCACACCGTCGTGATCGTTTCGTCGTGTTTACTAATAATACTATTGCTGTTACTACTTTTACTACTTTCTTCTATTCGCATGGCTAAATCTTTCGCGCCTTTTGCGAAAAACCTTTTCGTCGTCGTCGTTTCCTTCGTTTCTTTCATCAATCGACTCTTTACGTTTCCTTTATAACTCTTCTGATCCAAGACTTGGGACAAATCCACTTTCGACCGTTCACTGACGACCAACTTCGCGTCCGCATTTATACTCTCCAGTTTCTCTCGTATCCTTTTCAATTCTTCCTCTGTCTCGACTAAATCTGCTTTATTCAAAACAATCACATCCGCGTACGCTATTTGTTCTCGCGCCTCGACGTGTTCCTCCAACTGCCTCTCGATGTTTTTCGCGTCCGCGACGCAGACGACTGAATCTAACACCGCCGCATTTTCCATGTTGTCTTCCAACAAAGCGTCGTCTACCCATAACTCGCCACATATCGGTCCTGGATTCGCTAATCCGGTCGTTTCCAGTAAAATGTAATCGAACGCTTTCGTTTCCTCTTCGTCTTCCTTCGCTTCTTCTTTCACTTCTTCGCTTCGTGTCTGACCAACAAATTCATTCTTCTTCTTCTCCATCTTCATCAGTTTTTCGATCGTTTGTATGAGCGACCCTTTCACGGTGCAGCAGACGCACCCGTTATCGAGTTCTACCCATCCATCTCGTTGTTCTTGCGTTTCTGTGGTTGTCGTGAATGGTAACATCATCTTCTTTTCGATGCCTAAATCCGTTCCGAATTCGTTCAAAATGACGGCTATTTTCAACCCGTGAAGTTCAGTTTGATTCGAGTGTAAAATGTGGTTCACCAGAGTGGTTTTCCCGGAACCGAGGAAACCGGTGAGGACAGTTATCGGGACCACTTTATTCTTTTGTGTCTCATTCATATTCATACTCGTGTTAGTAGTATTGGTTCATGATTGCTTTAAAACTATGACGCATTTACTAAAAATATCTCTCTACAACAAACCCGTTTTATTACTCTCTTTTGACAACAACGTGTTCTGAAATCAAACCAAACGACGTTCGATAAAACGCCACGGCGGAAGCGAGGATGGCTCTCTCGTCGTCCTTTTCCACCGCGAGCATCAACGTGTGCGCTTTCAACGTCGCTCGCGCTCGTTCGAGCGATTTCTCCGTCTCGCTCAACTCCACGCCCCAAAAATCTTCCAAAGCGCGTAACATTTTCAAATCTCTCGTACTTTTATTAATGTTCTTCTTTATCTTCTTCGTTCCTTTCGTCTTCGCCGACGCCGATTCCAAGGAGAAGCCATACTTTTTCTTCTCTTCTTTCTGCATTCTCAGGAAGGCTTTTTGCGCTCTCTTCTTCGATCGTTTCAACGTCGCCGCGCGAGATTTCAAGTCAAACACGAGCGCGTCCAGCCACTGGACGAACATCTTCAACCCTTGCTTTGGCGCCGCTTTCGCGATTGATTCGATTGCTGTTGTTGCTTCATCATCTATTATACCACTAGTTTTCGTCGTCGTAAAGGTAGTCTCTTCTTCTTCTTCTTTTAATTCTTTTAATTCTTCTTCATCTGGTTGTTGCGCGTTGCTTCGCCGCTTCGCCTCCTTTTGGTCTTCTTCTTCAATTTTTGAATTTTGAATATTTTCCAATTCAAAGTTCTCGTCGTCGTCGTCGTTTTTGTCGGTTTCGAGAGGAGGAGGATTACGGGACGGGAAAGGAAGAGGAGGAGGAGTGCTCTCGTCGTCCTTTTTTGTCGTCTTAATTTGTACTAAAGGGCTGGCGCAATCCGTCGCTTCCACTAAAATGCCGAGCAAATTCGTCTTCGTCTCTTCTTTCTCATCGTTCTTCATTTTCATTCGTTTCGCATTATTCGCATTCGGCTTTTGCAACGAAGAGGCATCGTCGTCGTCAAATTTTCTCGTCCTTTTCCTCTTCCTTTTCGTCGTCGTCAAAGTCGCGTTTTTCATCAACGTCGTCGTCTCGTCGTTTAAAGTCGTCATCTTTCGCACAACAACTTGTGTCTGAAAGAAAGAAAGAAAGACGAATTCGTGTGCATGATAGTTAGGGTGTCAAACCCTAATAAGAACCACTTAAGAGAGAGAGAGGAAAAGGAGAGACGTGTTTTCGACATTTTCTCTCCCCCGTATCTTTCTTCTCTGCTACTCTCGATACTCTTTTCTCGTTAACACGAAGAAAAGAAAGAGAATTTACGACGAGGAGGAGGACGAGGATGAAAACGATTTGTTCCTCTCGTTCTTGTTCGTGTTCTTCTTAGGAGCACGTATTCTGTCTCGAGGAGGATTTTTAAAATTTCATTCACACGTCTCCTCTTTATTAAAGATGAGTCAATGGAGTAAATGATGAAAAGAAAAGACAAGATATACTACTAAAAGACTATAGTATTCTACACACTACCGGAGAGAGTAATACTCTAAAATGGGCACGAGGAATAAAGAGACGGAGATACTCGCGAAACAAATCGCGTCAAACGTGCTCTTATTTTTCCTGGTCTTTGGTCTCGCCGTGACGGTCGATCCGATCGCGTTTAAAAAGAGGTTCAAGAAACCTTTGCCTTTATGCATCGGTCTCATCTGTCAATTCTTAATCCTCCCTCTTTTAGGCTTTGTATCCTGCAAGTTATTCTTTAAAAACGAACCGTTATACGGAATTCCGTTAATTGCAACCGCCTCGTCACCGGGAGGGAGTTATTCAAACTGGTGGTGTTCCATATTCAACGCGGATTTACCGCTCTCGATGGCGATGACGACGAGCTCGAGTTTGTTGAGCGCGTTGACCTTACCGGCGAATATTTTGTTATACACCGAACTCGCGTTCCCGAAAGAAACGCAAGTGAAGTTATCTTGGGACGGGTTGTTTACGACGATTAGTTTAGTCATCGTTGGGATATTTAGCGGATTGTTCGTCGGGAAGACTTATCCGAGATATACGCAGAAATTGAACGCGCTCGGGAACGCGTGCGGCGTCGCGCTGGTGTTGATGGGATTCTTTTTGAGCTCGAACTCCTCGGCGCCGATTTGGGATCGAGATTGGAAGTTTTACGTCGGCGTGACTTTACCGTGCGTATTAGGTTTGATGATTTCTTTAGCCACGGCGAGGGTGTGCCGGTTGAAAAGACCGTCCTGTTTAGCCGTGGCGATTGAGGTGTGCTATCAAAACACGGCGATACCGTTGGCGGTGATTTTGAATTCGTTTTCGGACGATCCGAAATATTGCAACGGCGGTGAAGAAGGAACGGATGAAAAGATGTGCGATGCGGTCGGGTTAGCGTTAGGTGTCCCGACGTATTATCAAACGGTGCAAATATTTTCGCTGGCGGTGTGTTGTTTGTGTTGCTGGAAAGGCGGTTGGACGTTAGCGCCGAAGGACGAATCATTTTTCAACGTCATAGGGAAAAATTATCAAGTCGCCGAGAAAGAAGACGATGGGGAGGAGGATGAAAACGATGAAGAAGCGATGCGAAGTAGAAGAAGAAGCACAAGAAGAAGCGATTTTGCAACGGCGGCGAATACCACGACGGATAATAATACGAGCAGCAGTGCAGATTTAGAAGACCCGTACGCGATTGATGTGAGGTCGTATCGTTTAAGTTCGAAGGGAAGTGAGATGGTAGCGATTGCGCTAGAAGACGACAAAAACGAAGACATCGACGCCCCCGTCGCCGACGACAGATGATGATTATGATGATGAGCATAAACAATATAATGAAAAAGATAGATAGATATAATGATAAAAGAGGGATAGGAGCAAAGCGGTGGCGCGAGAGAGAAGAAGAAGAAATAGAAAGAAGAAGACTAGAAAGAAGAAGATTCTTTTAATAATAATAACGATGTAACTTTAATAGTAGTGGTAGAGAAATGATGATGATAATTTATACCCCGGCGGACTGGGTAAACTCGATGATTGAGCGGTAAAATAAGAGTACTTTTCTTCTTCTTCTTCTCTTTACGCCGACGCCGAGTTAGCTGACGAATCCTTCTTATGGTTCACAATTTCCACAATAATCGGCAACAAGGACAACAAAATGATCACCACGATTGTCGTCGCAAAGTTTTCTTTCACCACGGGAACGTTCCCGAAAAAGTACCCGAGTCCCATGAACGAGGTAATCCAAACGCCGGCGCCCATGACGTTGTACAACGCAAACTTGGAATAGTTCATCTTGGCGACGCCGGCGATAAACGGCGCGAACGTTCTCACGATGACAAAAAAGCGAGCGAGAACGACCGTTCTCCCCCCGTATTTATCGTAAAACGTTCTCGTCTTGGCGATGTAATCTGGTTTGAAAATTCTCGGGTTCTTCCTAATCGCGACTTCCCCGAAGAACGAGCCGCACATGTAATTCACCGTATCCCCTAAAACTGCCGCGAGGAAGAGCAACCCGTACACCAACGGGAAGTTCAACACCCCTATTGCGCCTAACGCGCCGCACGCGAACAACAAAGAATCCCCGGGTAAAAATGGCGTCACCACGAACCCAGTCTCCGCGAAGATAATCCCGAATAACACCCCGTACGCCATCTTCCCGCTCGTCGCGAACAACTCCACCAAGTGTTTATCCAGATGTAAAATCCAATCGAGGATGACTTTAACGGAGAATCCGGAGGATTGTTCCGCGATGACCGCTTTCGATTTCGCCAAAGCAGTCTCCGGGAAGAGCAACGCCGACGCGGTTACCATCATCGCGACGAGTACAAACATCATCGAGCCCTTCCCGAAGAGACCCAAAAGTTTGTTTCTTCTTTTTTGACTCGCGTTATTCTCGTTCAAAACTCTCTTCTGAATCGTCCTCGTCGTCGTCGAATTTACACTTGAAATTGTTGTGTCTTCTTCGCTCTGCTGCTGCTGACGATGATAATCCCGCGCAGCAGCAGCCGCTTTGGCGGCGACTTTGCCTCTCTTCATAGTATTATTATTATTATCCAAACTAACTACCGATGATGATGATGATGACGACTGATGCTGATGCTGATGCGAAGATGGTAATAACGACGGCATCATCACCGCCGCCACACTCAAAGCCGCCCCTGCTCTTCTGCCATCGCGCTTCGTTTCCGAGGCGTGATGATGATGATGATGATGCGGTCGTTGATGATGACGACGGCGCACACTCATCACATTTGTTTTATTCTCTTTCATCTTCTTCAATAAAGAAGACGACGACGTCGACGAGAGCACCCCGAACACACCCGACGAGCAACACGAAGAAGACGTCGTCGTCATCATCGTGCACTTCTCTGTATTAGTACCAAATCCGGGGTGTCCGTTTGAAGACAACAAGAGTTGATGAGAGTTTGTTATTCTCTTCTTCTTTTGAGGAGGAGACCAACTGCTTTTTATTCTCTTCGCGTCTCTTAAATAAAAGGACGAAAGAATACACATGCGAGATCATCATCATCGAATTAAAAAGAGAGATGGAGAAGTCTGGTTGATGACGAGACGCCCTCTTCTGTGTGCACAGAACGCGCAAAAAGATGCACATCAAAATCGATCGCAAAAAGAGAGAAGACGAGACGGTGTCGTCCTCCGCGGGAAAGAAGAGGGAACACATCACCGCCGCTCTTTTCTTTTAGTACGTCTGCCTTTTTTAAACGAACGGTTTGACCAAAAAACGTTCTCCGTTGTTTTTTACCACACAAGAACTTAGAATCATCCTCGCATATGCCGCTCTTTTCGATATACTAATGCGAATGCTAATACTACTCTGATAAAAAGAAGACGAGAAAGATGACGACGAGCAACGCGTTGAAGTCGTCTTTCTCCTTTAGTTCTTCTTCGCATCGTCATCGTTTTCGTGATGATGATGAGAAAAAGTTTAACACTAAGAGACGACTCTCGTTTTTCAAAAGAATCGAGAAAAGAAACATCGAAACGTCGTCGTCGTTACGCGTGAATGGATTCAACGACAACAGAGAGGGGTTTTCAAACGAAAAATACTCCGAAGATGTCGAGAGGAAATACAATTTTTACGACAACGCGTGTAATAAGAACGACGATTACGAGACGAAGAATAAGAGGAATGATTTTTATAGGATGAAGCCGAGCGATGATGATTTTGATGAGAATAATACTAATAACAATAACAATAATAACAATAAGAACATTCGCCCGGCGAAAGAGAAGAAGAGGAAAACAGTCGCCGATTTAATGACGAATCGAAGAAGACTGAGTTCTTCTTCTTCTTCTTCTTCTTCTTCTTCTTCTTCGCAAAAGACGATGGGGAGTAGTAGTAGTAGTAAACGCGGGACTACCGCGGCGAGGAAAATCGAAGGATTAGTAGACGCGAAAGCGATTCAAGAGAGAGAAAAGATGTGGGCGAGAGCGGCAAAAGGAAGCGGGAAAAAGAGCGCGGAGGACAAGTACGGGTACTTGTTCGGTGACGGCACCAAGAGACAAACAACAACGCGGAGAAGCGGGGGCGAGAAAGACTTACAACACGAGGAAAAGAAGAAGACGAGATCTCGAGGCCAATCGAGGGAAGATATACGCGGGGCGTACAAAGCGCACAAGGAGAGATACTCGAAAGCGATCACGTGCGAGTTCGAAGAAGAGCGCGAGCAATTCAAGGAACGGTTGGAATCGTGGCCGTTATCGAGATTGAAAAATGAAGGATACTGCTTGTCGGACGTGCGAGCGAGGTACGAAGGGACAATCGGGAGAGACGCTTTGGTAAGAGTTCTGCGACCGAGGAGAGATTTGCCGAAAAATACGCCGTTAGGAGAGGAGTTGCCGTTTCATCGCATATCCGTCGGGGATATGGTGATTTTATCCGATAACGAAGTCGAGAGAGTGACTTTAGAGGATATCAACGTGTACGGAAGCGAAGAAGGTACGTCGTCCTCTTCGTCTATCGTCGGCATCGTCGCGAGCAGACAAATGTTTTATTTAACTATTGCAATTCCCGAGGACGATTTAGGGGACGTGTTGAGGGACGGCGAGAACGGACGACGTTTGCGAATAGATCTCTCCGCGAATACGGTGGCGTACGATCGAGCGATATCCGCGTTGGAAGCTTTTAGCGAGCCCGGGGGCATGCCGGGATTAGAACGTTCCAAGATGAACGACAGTAGTGGTGGTAACAAGAAAAGCGGCGGGGACAGTAATAAATTATCTCAAACGGCGTATCAAACGTTTCAAAGGAGTTTACTCGGGTTCGTTTCCTCTTCCTCGGTGAACTCATTAGCGTCCACCCCAATTAGCTGGAAGAACGACCAAAGAATCGACCAAGCGATGTCGTCGTACGCGAAAAATTTGAATCCATCGCAACGGAAAGCAGTCAAAGCCGCCATGCAAAACACTTTAACGCTATGGAGAGGACCACCTGGAACGGGTAAAACGAGAACTCTGGTTGCTTTAATCGCGTCTGTGGTGAATTATGCAAACGTACAGGAGAATGGCGGCAAAAGCGACAGAGGAAAATCTTCTAATACGCAAGCGTCGTGGAGAGGACCGAAAGTTTTAGCGTGCGCGGCGTCGAACGTCGCCGTCGATAACATCTTGGATGCGTTACTTCGAGAAAAGATAGATCGCTCGATGAACATTTTACGCTTAGGTTCGCCCGCTAGAGTACAGCCGTGGTTGTTAGAGTCCACGTTGAGTCATAAAGTCGCGTTGCATCCGAAGGGTAAAGAAGCGAATAGCATTCGCGAACGGTTTCGAGGTATCACGTCCTTGGAAGCCGCGAAAGCCAGAAAACAAGCGCAACAGTTAGACAGGGAAGCGGCGATCCAAGTAGTTAACGCGTCCGATGTGATTTTAGCCACGTGCGTCGGCGCCGGCGACGATTTACTCGCCGACCGCGTCTTTCGCTACGCCTTTGTCGACGAAGCCGCGCAATGCGTTGAACCGCACACTCTCATTCCTTTGACGAAAGCGTTGGCGGGCGTGTTAGTCGGCGATACAAAACAGTTACCGCCAACAGTGGTCAGTCGAGACGCAGTTGCGATTGGTTTACAGAGAAGTTTAATCGAACGACTAGAATTGTTAGGCGTCGAACCGTACTTACTGGAAGAACAATATAGAATGCACCCGGGCTTAGCGGCGTTTTCCTCGGTTCGGTTTTACGATCGACGATTGAAATCGGTGCCGAAACCGAGCGAACGCGTAGCGCCGAACGGAGTCAATTGGCCGAGTACAATGGTTCCGTTAGCGTTCGTCGAGGTCAAAGGCGAAGAAATGCGAGCGCCGGATGGAAACTCCATCTTTAACGTCCAAGAAGCCGAAGAGTGCGTGAGAGTGGTACAAAAGCTCTTACTCTCCGGAGACGTGAAAAACGCGGGCGATATTGGCATCATAGCGCCGTACGCCGCGCAAGTTCGAGCGATTAGCGAAGAGTGGAACCGAAAAGTAACGAGCGATGTCAAGCTGAAAAACACGTCCGTAGTCGAGGCCGACAACCCGGAAAGCGCCAAAGACGAACTCGAAATCCGCTCCGTGGATGGATTCCAAGGCAGAGAGAAAGAAGTTATCGTTTTGTGCACGGTAAGAAACAATCGTCAAAATCAACTCGGATTCGTCGCCGATCCGAGACGATTGAACGTCGCGATTACGAGAGCAAAAAGAGGATTAATCGTCCTCGGCCATCGAGACACGCTCTCGACGGATCAGTTATGGCAGAAATGGCTACAGTTTGTCGATAAATACGAGTGCGAAGTAGAAAGCGCGGACGTTTTTTTAGATGAATCATAAAACACTACTGTAATATTAATACATTTGTTATTCGCAGAGGAGAGCACGCAGCAATTTGAAGAAGAAGAGTTTCTTTTATCATCATCACACATCTTTCGGAACGAATTTCAACGCCGCACCGTTCATGCAATATCGAATCCCAGTCGGTTTCGGCCCGTCCTCGAACGAGTGTCCTAAATGCCCTTGACATCTCTTACACCTCGTCTCCGTCCTCGGTAAAAACATGATGCTAAAATCCGGCACTTCCGTCACCGCGTTCGGTAAATGGTCGTAAAACGACGGCCATCCCGTCCCGCTGTCGTACTTTGTCTCCGAACTGAACAACGGGTTCTCGCATCCGGCGCACACGTACGTGCCCACTCTTTTCTCGGTATACAACGGTGACGATAACGGTCTCTCCGTCGCTGCTTTTCTCAACACTTGATACGCGAACGGGTCTGTGTCTGCGGCGTTTGATAATCTTTCTCGCCACTCCTCGTCCGTGAGCGAAAACTCGCCTTCTCGTCGTAACATTTGCATGGATTTCGCATCGGCAAATTCATTTTCATTATTCGATGATAACGACGACGATGCCGCGAAAGCAGACCCAGAATTTGAAGAAGTTTTAAAAGAAGAGGGAATAACCATCGCTAACGTCGCCGCGGATGCGTTGATCAGAGCGCTTCGTCTGCTGCTTGAACTTCTTTTCTTCGTTTCCTCGTTCGTTTCCTCGTTTCCGTCCTCGTTTACGTCATCGTGTTGTTCTTGCGCTCTGACGACGTTTCTTTTAATCGTTCTCGCTTTCTTGGTGTTGTTGCTGCGAGAAGAAAGGCTACGAATAAAAGCGCTCGTCGTCGTCGTAAACGTCGTCGCTGAAGAGGAAGACATTAGTAGTATTATATATATTTGTGTTGACGTGTTGTTGAAATGAAGTATTTCAACAGTCTGTTGTGTGTTAAGCTTCATAGTATTAATATGGTACATTACACACAAGAACAACAACTACTACTACGTACTACTCTACTAGGTATATAGACGCTACTAAACTGCGACACCATGTTGTATGTCTACTAAATCTTCTTCTTTCATTCATTCTAAAAGAAATTGTGAATCTCCTCGCACTCGTCTTCGACGAGCTGCTCTAACGCGTTGTTGTCCATCGGGACGGTGATTAAATCCTCGTTGTCGGAAACTTTCTTAATCTTGATCAACTCGTGATCGGTGAACTCGGTGAGGACGCCGCGCAAGGCGAGCTCGGCGGTGACGAGGAAACTCTCCCGCGAAAGTTGGAAGAGTTGCGGGAAGGTGAGTCCTTGACCGTTTTCTGAGATTTGAGCTTCGGCGATGATGCGGTAGATGATTCGCGCGTTCCTCGTTAAGGATTTTAGAACGTTCGCGGCACCTCGGACGTGTCGTTCCTCACCTTTGCTCGCCAAGAGTTGCGGATCGTTGGCGGTTTCCTTGGCGTACGGCGCGAAGGTGACTGCTTTTTGGTAAATCCAGTTGAACTTTGCGGCTTCTCGTTTGGACCATAACAAAGGAGCGTTGACGTGATCGACCGAGGCGATTAAGTGCACTCGAGGGAACGAAGACAGCTCGCCTAAAATCGATTGCGTTTCCGCGTTGCGCATAGCAACGCCGTCGATGTTATGCACGACGAGATACAACCGAGACGCGGAGCCGCCGTCGTTGAAAGACGCCGTCGATTGGTAATGATTTTTGTCTCTTTCGTACGACGCGTTGACGTTCGCATCACGCAACGACGCGAGAGCAGCAGCGGAGTTATTACCATTGCCTCCGTCTCGTCTGCTGCCTCTCGTGTTCTTTGTCGCCGCCGTTCCTCCGGTTGTCGTCGTCGTCGTTGTGTTGTTCGTGATGTTATGCATCATCATCGCATCGCCGTTTTCGTTTGTTTTTTCTCCTCCTCCTCCGGAATGATCCGTCGTCAACTCTGCAATTCGTCTCAATAAAGCCTGCGCGTTATTCGCGACATCAGCGAAACCATTATTACTACTCCCACCGTTATTATTATTAGAAGAATGATGCATCAAATTCTCGGATTCGTCCGACAACGCAAACGCGCACTGGTTCAAAATCGCCAGCGCCGAGACTCTTTGCTGATACCCGTTGACAACCACCACCGCCCCGTCCAGAAGATACCTCCTCGCGAAATCCTCTAAAACTTGCTTCTTCGACCCGAACCCATATAATAAAACCGAAAAATCGTGCGTCAAATACCTAAACCATTCCGGGTACCTCATTTCCAAACTCTCCGCTTTCCTCTTTCTCTCCTCGTAATGCGACACCGGCAAGGAAGACAACGCGTTGCGCACCGTCTCCTCGTCCGCTAAATCTAAATCCGCCAAGTTTGCGTTCTGGTTTATTGTTCTCCCGCCGCCTCGTTTTCCTTTCGCGGATTGGTAGCCTACTCTTTTATTAGTATTATTAGTATTATTACTTCTTCTCGTATTCGTCGTATTCCTTTCGCTCGCGAGGCGTCTTTGCATCTCTCCTAAATCCAAGACGTAATGTTTCTCGTCATTTTCATCATCATCGTCCTTCTTCTTTTTCTCGTCGTCGCTCGTTTTCATCATCAAATCTTGTTCTTTTGCGACGTCTTCATCATCGTTTTTATCGTCATCCGTATCGTTCATCTTTTGTTGTTGTTGTTGTTGTTGTTGTTGTTCTCGATGCATCATCATAAACTCGTAACTCTTCGCTTTATTCTTGTACGATTTCGGAAAGGCTTTGGCTATTCTCCCTTTCTTTTGTTTGTACAAAGCGTTATTATTATTAGTAGTATTATTCGCTTTTGACTTTGGAGGAGGCTTATTAGGAGGAGGATTTTTATTAGGCGCCATCTTTAGTGCTCTTCTGTTACGAGTGGTAGTATTCACCACCTCGTCACGTCTTCTTCTCGCGCGTCTCTGTTTTGAGGCATTCGCGCTTTTTGAAAAGATTTTCGAAATTTCAAGCTTTTTTATTTAGGGTCCGACACCCTAAAACATTCGTCTCTCGATTTTTTTATCCAAACAAAGAGAGAAACGTCACATAAGGAGAAGCGAGACGCGACGACTTTGTATTCTCATCAAAGGAAAGAGAGTCATAAAAGAGGAAAAGACGTATTGTTCGTTTTCTCTGTTATTTCTGTCTTCTCGTTGTTCTTAGTACAGAGTGGTATATTTCTTTTATATAGAGTACCGCAGGACCATTACGAATAAAATACTCTTTCGAGATGATGATGACGACGAAAGCAACAACACGCATCGGAACATCATCATCATCGTCGTCGTCTTCGACGACGACGACTCGGGAACGGATGTTGGGAGGAGTTTTGCCAAGAAGAAGAACAAAAAGAAGACATTCAACTGCTTCGAGGGGAAAAGTCGCCGGGAGTTTTGTCGTCAGAGCAGCCGAAGAACAAGATGGAGAAGAAGAAGATAAAGCGACGTATAAAGAAACGTTCGACTCCTCCACCGGGCAGATGGTGAAAACGCTGACGCAATCGATCGAACAGATAGATGTAAACGGACAAACGTGGACGCAACGGCGAGGTTCACCTTCGGGAAAGAATAAAGAAAAGAAGGAAAACGCGGTCGTGTTTATCCACGGTTTAGGTTCGAGGGCGTACACGTTTCGACAAGTCTCGGTGTTGTTGCAAGAGAAAGGGTACGAGACGTTCGCGCCGGACGTGGTCGGACACGGGGATTCGGAAAAACCCTCCTCGAATGGAGGATTTAAGTACGACGAACGGTCGTACGTGGAGGCGATGGAGACGTACGTGGAGAAAGTCGCGAATGGGAAACAAGTCGATCTCGTCGCGCAAGGGTACGTTATTCCGCAATACGCGATATTGTTGGCGAGGAAGCGACCGGATTTGTTTCGCCGAATAATTTTAATGAACATGCCGTTGGACGGGAATCACAACTTGGCAGCGCCGTTGGCGACGTACGCGCAAATGTTTGGCATGGGGAAAGGGAAAGCGTTCGATGCGGTGTCGTTGAATTACATGGGGAACGAGTTTGCAATCGGCGGAGATGATATGAAAGAGTACGAGAGAGCGTACGTCGGGAGCGACGCGGAAAACGCGCGAATGGCGGTTGAAATGACCGTCGCGAACGCAGACTTTAAAAACTTGAAGAAGAAAGTAAAAGACGCGTACTTCCAGGGCGGCATGCCGAAAACCAGAATCGTTTGGGGCGTCGCGGATAAATACCTCGACCAAGCGCCCATGTTCAGCTGGGCCTCGGACGCTCGAGCGAGCGAGAAAGCGCTGAGAAAAGTCGGACACATGCCGCAAGAAGATTTCCCGCAAGTCACCGCGGATGCCATCGACGAGTTTTTCACCTCCGATTTGAAAGTTGGCGCTCTGAAATCGGTCCGAGGGAGGAAAGTTACCGCCGACGACGGTCAAGGATAACTAAAAAAAGAACATTTCATCATTGTAATACCGCGAGCGAATACCTAAAAAAAAGAAGGAGCATTAAATTAGATACAAAAAATGTCCTCCTTTCCCTCTTCTTTCTCATCATCATCATCGTCGTCATCTCAAATCAGACTCTTTCTCGCGGGCGATTTCATGCCTGGACGAGGTGTCGATGCGGTCATGCCTTCACCTTGCGCTCGGGAAATCCGCGAAGGATTCTGCAAAGATGCGTTCGATTACGCGCGATTGGCAGAACAAAAACAAAAAAGACGTTTTGCAGATACGAAGAAGAAAGTTTCCGCGCGAGATGTGCTCGGAGAAGTCGCCAAAGTCATCGAGAGGTTTGAACCTCACGCGAGAATGCTCAATCTGGAAACCAGCGTGACGAAAAAGTCGTCGTTTTATCCGCACAAAGGCATCAACTACCGCGCATCCGAGGAGAACATGTTCGCGTTGTTGGATGTTTTAAAACCAGATATCGTTTCCTTGGCGAACAACCACGCGATGGATTTTTCGAGAGAAGGGATGGAGGATACGTTAAAATTCTTCGATTCGATAGAAGGTAGCAGTGATAATGCGTCGCTCGGGTTGCGCGTGAAACGCATCGGTGCCGGTTGGAACATCGCAGACGCGATGAAACCGGCGGTGCTGGAAAACGTCTACCCGTACGGATTCGCGCCGGCGAGGAACGATAAGCGAGGCGTCGACGTCGCGGCGTTTGGGCTGTGCTTCGAAGACAGCGGCGTGCCTCGAGAGTGGCAGTCGACGGAACGATCAATGGGCGTGTTTTTGGCGACAGAGGATGACAAAGTGCCGGAGCGCTTGTTGAGCGCGATTGCAAAGATGAAGAAAGAATCCTCAAACAACGCGATCGTCGTCGTGTCCGTACACTTCGGTTCGAATTGGGGATTTGAGGTTCCGAGAGCGCACGTGACCGCGGCAAAAGCGCTCGTCGATGCCGGCGCAGATATAGTTCACGGTCACAGCTCCCATCACGCGAAAACGGCTATGCTGTACAAGAAAAAACTAATCTTGTTTGGATGCGGTGAATTTTTCAACGATTACGAAGGCATTCGACCGCATCCCGGCTTTCCCGAGACCTCGTACTTAGCGCATTTGCGTTTGCTCTATTTCGTCGACGTCGACGCGAAAACGCACAAATTTTAGCAAACTAGAAATTGTTTTGATGCGTCAAAAGATGTTCGCGCTGACGACGTTGGAAAATCCTCGAGAAGAAGCCGAACAGTTCTTGGCAACTTTGAGGCAGCAATACGCGTTTGGGCATTTGAAATTGCAGCTGAAAGGGGACGGGACGACGTTGATTGCCTGGCCGGATGATGCGGTCAGATTGCGACGACGCTCTGACGATGATGAGCTGTGAAGAGAGTACGTGGCAGTTTTATTATAACGTGCAATTACGCGTCAAAAATACAATCGATCAATCTTCTAAGTTCTACGCGTACCTTTAGACAATCGCGTTCGAGGCGACGCTCTGGTTGGCGACGGCGCCACGATGCTCACTCCTGCGGCACCATTAGTGTTATTATTATTATTATTATTATTCGCGGTGAGCGGCGACAGACTCGGCAACGGCGGCAAATCTGCTTTCTTCGTTGGAGGAGGGAGTATCGCAGTTTCCGATCGGACGAACAATTTCGGTCGTCGCGCGAACGAAACGTTGTTTGCGCCCACGTCCGACACTTGCATCGCATTCGCGTCTTCTTCCGCTCGTGCGACAGTTCTTCTACTTTGTCGATGACCCGCGGCGGCAATATCGAAAGGCGATCGCGCTAATCGGTGCGTTTGCGACGCGCGCAAAGCGTCGCGAGGAAACTCGTCTCCAGATGCCGGCGAAGTCGTCAACGGTCTCAAGAACGGACTCGGTTGCACCTCGGAGTTTCCAGCTGCTCTCAATACAAAATCTGGAGTCGACGATTCTGCCACCGCAGAAACAGCTTCTAATACCGTCACGTCCGCATTTAATTTATCCTCCGTTTTCATTCTCTCCATCTCGCGGCCTAACTTTTCTCCGCCTTTCACCGACCCGGTGCCTAAATTATCCGTCGACATTTGTTGCACAACTACCGGTAAATCTCTAACTCGCTCTTCTAACATTTCAATCGTTTCTTTTTTCGCTTTGCCCCAAGCGATCGCGCCGCCTCGTTTTTCTAAATCGAGAATCCTCGCGTACGCTTCCACCGCTTCCGTCGCGCGACCTCGCTGTAAAAAGTAAAGAATCGTGTGCTCTGCGCTCACATCTTCGCGTATTTTGTTCTCCCAAAGCCAGGATAAAAACGCGCGTTCCATGCAACCATTCAGTGCCGTGTTTTGCAACGGCAAGGCGATGATTTGATCGAGTTGTCGAACGTCCGCGCAGTACTCTGCAATTTTCATGGTCAAGATGTTCGCCAATTGTTCTACGACGATCGACTCTTCTTCTCCTGATCTCACGGCTAAACTCAACTGCTCTTTCGCGCATAAAAATGCCTCCGCGACTAATCCCAATTCAATTCGTACTTCTACCTCCAACGTCGCCTTCTCGACGCTTTCAAACGTGAAATCGTTTCGATCTCTCGCTCGCAGCGTTCGCAAAGCCGCCGCGGTTTCGCCTCGTAAGTGCACGACTTTAACAAATTGTAACGGTAAGAAGCGGCCAGATAACGTCGCGCAGTTCGGCAAGGCTTCGTTCGTGATGATATCTTTTAACGGATCGTTCGCGAACGTCCAAGACTCGTCGAGTAAAGATGCCAATCGGATTTCAGAGTACGTCTTGGAACCGATTCGAGCGTTGCGAGCGTACCGAGCTGGAGCGTCTTTCCACGGCAATCCCGCGTCGAGGACGTAATACAGAAACAAAGATTTCTTTACGATTTGAGAAACCTCTTCGTCTTCTGTTCCTTCTCCTCCTTTTCCTCTATTATTACTACCGTCGCCGTCGCTGCCGCCCCAGATGGCATTCAACGCGTCCGGTACGGATTTGAACGGGTAAGACGCGACATCCGCATTCCCGCTCTTCTCTTTCAAATATCGCAACAAAACGTCCACGAACAAACAACACTCATCACTATCGTCGTCGTCGTTAGCATTATCAAAGCCGAACGCACTCTTCGCGTTCGTTCGCCTCTCTTTTACTTCGTTGGACCACTTCGCGGCGCCGGAAAACTTGTTCCCTAGATGCCCTCTTTTCAAAAACCCTTCCTCGACCGCCCACATCGCCGCTTCCGCTTTGTTCGCTAAATTGATAGACTCGTCGCGCAATTCGTTCAACTTTTCAATCATTTCACCACTCTTGCTATTATTATTGTTAATGTTGTTGTTGTTCCTTCTCCTCCCGCCGTCCTCGGCGCCGAGCGTCTCGAACGCCCTCCGCGCGCATTGAAACGTCGCCATCGACCTCGCCAACGACGACGATATATCACCATCTCCTCCACCATCTTTGCTCTTCAACGTTTTACTCATCTCCTGTTTCTCTTCTTCCATTAAACCCTTCATGCATTGAAAGACATTCTCCCCGTCCCTCAACCTCGCTTCCACGGCGTCCGCCGAGACGCAATTCGCGTCGTTCGAAATCTCATCGATAAAATGTACGATCACGTTCGCTAATCCAATTCGTACGCACAGGCGGAATATATCGTTCAATCTGTCCGTATCGTTCGTGCTTTTATCGCTCTCAGTATCGCGAAAACCACCGCACTCTGCCGTTACATCCGGAAACGCATTCGCGACCGTTCGGTGGCAAATGCGAACGAAAGAAACGTCGATGAAGTCTTTCATGCGCGCGGATTGGAGGAGTTCGTAACACTTAATCTGATCCTCGGTCGTGAAAGAATAAGAATCAATGTTGTTGTTGTTGTTGTTGTTGTTGGTATTCATCTCTCTTCTCTTCTTTGTTCTTGTTGTTGTTATGTACTAAGAGTGCTTTTCGTGCGTTTACTCAACTGAGGAATTTGAAAGCAAAAATCGGAAAAGAGAGAAAAATGTAACAAAAGTACTTTACGACATGTGAAGAACGACGATGAAGTTATGAAGAAGAAGAAGAAGAATTAAAACGTTAAATACTTCAGAACGCGTGTTGTTGTGGTTGTGCGTATTCTTTGGGCATCTGTTACAGTTTTTGTTGTCGTGATCGTCGTCGAAAAGTCTCTGATGTGAACATCTCTCTCTCTCTCTCGTCGTCATCAATCATCAAAACTTCTCTACATCTTCTTTTTTTTCTTATACTGCATCATCAAATCTTTCACTTTTTGTCCTCTGACGACCATGTTATCTAAGATATCGTTCTTTATGACGTGATCGTCTAACATTTTCTTGATCCGTCGGTGTTCGTCCGTTTCCGGCGGGATTTGTTTCCTCTCGTGTTCGTTTCTTCGCTCGGTCGGTTTGAGTTGCATGCCGAGCATGTGTTCGTATTCTTTGATGCGGCCGGTGCGGGAGTCGATTTCGTGCTCGTCGTCTGGATGTGTAAAGGTTGTTTCGTCCGTGTATCGGTGCTCCGGGTGGGCGTAGATGGTCGCGTCTTGTTCGTTGGTTTCGGGGTCGACGTAGGATTCGGAGACTCTGTGGCCGTGCGCGAGCGGGTGGTCGTCGTCCGGGTGGTCCGGGACGAACAAATCCGGGTCGGTTGGGTATTTCAGTAACGTCAACGTCCTGTTAGCGATTCGCGTTTGAACGTCCACTAAAGGCGAGTTGACGCGGTAATCGAAATCTTTCTCGTGCCTTGAGAAATGCGACGCTTTCGAGCGCAAGTATTGAAACGTCGAAATTTCATTCGCCGTATCCGCCGGTAACTTTAATAACTGAATCAATTTATTCAGCGGTCGCACTCTTAACATGTGCGCCGGTTTTGCACTTCCGTCGCTCCCGACTAACTTCCAGTGTTCGTTTCTAGGTTGGACCAAATCTTCGCTCTTTAAAATAATCGCGTGGTTGCGATACGGTCCGAGCGCGAACGCGGCCACTTCAAAGTTCACCGCCGTCCAATGCGCGGTTGTTCTCAACAAGTCAATCACGTCCTCTTTCTTCACGTTTCGCATTTGCTTGTGCTTTTTCAAATGTTCCCACTCTCGCTCAAACTTTTTCGTCAACTTTTCCCATCTCTCCTCGCCGAAATATTTTCGTTGCAATCGTCTTTCCTTTTCGTGTAAACCTCCGATGGGAAACGTCCTCGGATCTCTCACCAAATGCACGTACGTCGCTTTCCTCAAATACGTATCCGCAAACAACGGCAACAAATACTGCGCGTACGGATCTTTCCATCCCCACCTCGGAATATCTTTCTTCGACACGTACGTTTCCGTTTGATCCGGGTGCACCCACTTCTCCTGCCTCGCGAACATCCTACACAAATGGTCCGCCACGTCGTATTGCAACTTATACGGCATATCGTTCGGATCGTACAAAGGTCTCTTCGCCCACTCCATGATGTCTAAAACCATCGTATCCACTCCACTTTCTTTTTGTGCCACAGAATTCCCGTCCTCGTCCACTGGACCGAACTGTACCGCGTTCGCTTCGAATAAAAACTTCTCTAAAGACTTCCCCGCGCCGCCGCCGTCGCCGCCTATGATGACTGGATTCGAAGGAATTTGCGTGCAGTTCCACCCTTTATGGACGACGAAATGGTTCATCCACGTTCGTTTTCTTGGCGGTGGTTGTTCGAGTTGCGGTGGTTGCACTTGTTGATTTTGTTGATTTTGTTGTCCTCCTTGAGACGAGGAAGTGGATGCTTTCCTCGGTGAACTTCGTCTCGGCGACCGTCCTCCTGTTCCTCTTCCGTGATTCCCAATCGCCGCGTCAACTTCTCGGGTACAAAATGTAATCGTCAAAATCATCATCGAGAACAGAAGACAAACTTTGCTTCTTCGGAAGAAGAAGCTTATTGAGGAGAAAAACATAGTAAATCGTAAAGTCTTTAGAAAGTTTTACTCTTCTTTAATAGTCCTTTCTCTCTCAATGAGCTTCTTCTTCTTTGTCTTCTTCTGTTGTTACAAGAAGAGCTCGAAATGCAATATCGAACGTCCAAAAGGGCGAATTACTTCTCTCAAAAGAATTTTGAGGAGGACAGACGAAAAGAGGAAGACGACAGCGTCGAATGAGAAAAACGCAGAAAACGCAGATAGATTTTTGATACAACGAGAGAGTTCATTTCGTTGACCTTTTCCACAGACAAGACTTCACAAAAAAAATGCGTTTTTTCCTCCTCTTCGTACTCGTCACAGCCCCGGCGTTGTTCTTCTTACTCAACGTCGCGAACGCGAATATCGAGGAGGAAGGTATTGGTGGCGAGAAAGAAGGAGTGGTTTCTTTGGAAACGCGCTTGGAATTCGCGGAGGAAGCGGAACGAGAGATCGAATCCGATGTTGTTTTCCCCGCAGAAGCATCCGATGATGACTTCGATATCAAAGACGACGACGAGGATGTATCACTACTCTACGCGCAAATAACCGAAGATTTAAAACCATTCCTAAAGAATAAAGTCACCAGAGAAATGACCAATCGAGCGCGCGTGAAATACGGGACAGAGAACCACCGAGCGTTCGGATTCGTTTGGGTGAAAAACGAGTTGTTTCTCGCCACGAGAAGACCTTCGCGAGAGTTTAACGGACACCACGTCCAGTTGATATACGAGTACTTTTACGATTTGTGCGAGGTTTTTGGAAAGACAAAAACGAGGGAAGAGGATGGAGAGATGAGCAGCGAGGATGGTTCGAAGTTGCCGCCGATGGAAATGGCGTTATCGACGTTCGATTACAACCCTCCGGACGAGGAACGACTTCCGGTGCTTTGCTTTTGCCGCGACCTAGAGTTCCCGGAGGAAACCGGGTGCATTTTACACCCTGGGTTTGGGTTTAGGCACAACAAGATAGACGAGAACGTGTACGCGAGAAAAGAAGAGTTCGATGAAGATTTCCCGTGGTCGAAGAAGGACGAGAAGTTAGTCGGGAGGTTTACCATGTACCCTCGCATGGGGCGGCACGCGGAGATTCGAGCGAGGAAAAATTTCGTCGATTGGGCGGAGAATCGAACCTCCTTGGAGGATGGTTTTTTAGACGTGAAGATGTACTCGAAAATCTCCCTGAGAGAACACATGGAACACAAATACATTTTACACTTGGACGGTCAGGGCCACTCGTTTCAGTTCGAGGAAAAGCTCGGATTGAACTCCGTCGTCGTCAGCGAGAAGAAATTGTTCCAGACGTATTTCAGTAAATTTTTAAAGCCAAAGACGCATTACTTGGAGTTTTGGGAAAACGACGAGAAACCAGAGGACGTTTTAGAGGTTTTACACTACGCGCGAACACACGACGAAGAGATGCAACAAATCGCCAAAAACGGTCAAAAGTTTGCCCAGAAATACTTCACCAAGAAAGCGCGATTAAAGTACTACCGAGAGTTGTTTCGAAGATTCGCCGAAGAGGCGATGGCGTACGAAGTTACGGAGACACCGGAAAACGCCATTCGAATATGTTGTCCCGGGCACGCGTGCGAAGAAAACGACATCGACGTTAAAAAGTACGCCGAAGAAAACTTTTAATAACACACATATAGAGAGAGAAAGTAGATAGAGCAGCTGTAGATTAGAGACATTATTGTAAGTAGTTTGGGATGATGATAAGCAACACACCAAAAAGGGAATCCAATTCTCGTCAAAACTATGCTCCCACGACTCATCAGAAGAAGCGTAATAAAAATGATCAAGCACTATCCACGCATCAGCGGCACGAACGCGCCTCAGCACTCAGCGACGATGAAGCCTCGAGTTGGTGGTGTCACAGTCGCTTCTTCGTCGCCTTTTTGTTCGGACAGAAATCGTTTCCAATTCAAGCCGTCAAAAAACGGAAGACTTTTATACGGAGGAAGAGGAGGACGAGGAAGACACATCGCCTCAACGTTTTCTTCTCATAAAGACGAGAAAGACGAGAGTACTCGCGATGATACTGATGCTGAGAATGATAAGGAGAAGTATTATTCCGCGAAAGCTATTCGAAGAGGCTTCATGGATAAAACGGTTGAGTACGATAAAAAGTACCTCTATCACGGGAGGAAGCGAGTGTATCAAGGTGATGAGGATGATGATTCAGACGACGAGAAACAGATGAAGAAAAAGATATTCCCGTTCACGACAAAGAACGGGTTAAATTTTGAAGGCGTTGAAGCGGAAATACACGAAATCGAAGAGATTGTCGTCGGGAACGATATGATCGGCGCGGATCGAATACGGCGCGTAGAGGAGACGGTATCGAAGAGAGTGTTTAGCGTGCTCCCGATATTGGAGAACGTGTACGATACCGGGAACTTTTTAGCGGTGTGTCGATCCGCAGAAGCGCTGGGTATAGGCGCGGTTGGCGTCGTCGCAGAGAAAGGTTTGGTTTTTAAACAGTCCGGACGGACGAGCGGAGGCGCCGTGAAATGGCAGCACATCTCGCAGTACGAATCCACAACGGAGTGCATTGAAAAAGTGAAGAAGCGAGGGTTTCGAGTTCTGGTGACGGATTTCGATAACGAGAAAGCAAAATCGGTTGGAGAGTACGATTGGGCAGAGGTACCAACGGCTGTGATATTCGGTAACGAGTTGGATGGAGTTTCGGAAACCGCGAAGGAGTTGGCCGACGGGAAAGTCTACTTGCCGATGTCGGGTTTTACGGAGTCGTTTAATTTATCCGTATCGGCGGCTCTTTTACTATATCACGCGACAGAAGATAGAAAGAAGAGAATAGCATCATCATCATCATCATCGCACGAACAACGGGGAGACATGAGCGAAGACGAGGAACGTTTGTTGCGTGCGATTTGGTTGAGTCGTTCAGTCGCGAATTATTCTAGGCCAAAATACATGAAAGGGTTAATCGAACGGTTCAGATTACGAAAGAAGAAAGGAGAAGAAGGGGAGGAGAGAACAACAACAACAACGATCGTGCACGATGATTTCAACAAGAAAAGCAACGATGACGAAAAAGAACACGAGGACATCGTTGCTTTCCAAGAAATTTTGCAACCGTCGCAACTTTTAAAACGAGGGAAGTTCTTAGACTAAGAGAGAGATAGACGACGCACTCGCACCAGATAGTATTCAAGTTTGTATTATTAAATTAAAAAGTTGTAGCTACGTAGTTTTATATCACTGTTGTGTTAATGCTAAATGTTGTTATAGATAGATAGATAGATAGATAAGATTTTCTCTTCGCGGTGTATATCACCGAAGAGGTCTGAAAGGCACGTACGGAATCCCTTGGTTTTCGCAACATTGCGGGCACGCAAACTTAATATTCGCCTCTTCTTGCTCGTCCAAGCCAGGCGGTTGCATGCCGATGCACTCGTAGTGAAACCAGCCGTCGCATCGGTCGCAGCAAATCATCGATCGTTTCGCATCGTACGCGGATCGACAGACGCAATAGAGTTCGCATCGTTCGCCCAACTCCTCCAGTTCGTCTTTGAGATGCACGGGTAACGCTCGACCTTCGCGCAAAAGAACGCGAGCGGCTTCGATTGGAATGGATTTATCTTCGACGACGGTGGCGGCGTGTTCGAGCCAAAGTTGACCGGCGGATTCTAAGGCAAACGCGCGATCGGCTAATGGATCGACACCACCTCCTGGACAAAGGCCAGCGGCTACGGCGGTCTCTTTCAGTTCGTGCAACTCGATGAGTTTTGGGAACGGCGGGCCTCGCATTAAAGACGTGGCGCGTTGTCGCCACGCCGGGCCGCACACTTCTCTCATCATCGCTAACGTCTCCTCGACCGGTTCCAATTCCATGGCTAATGCACCTTTCATGCCCGCAAAGATTTGTTTCTTCAGGTCAATTCCGACGGGTTGTTGCGTACCATCAGGACCGGTACCGCTGAGTTGATGTTGCGCTGTCGCGGCGGCGAACATTTGTTCTTGTCCCGGTTGCGGTTGCATCGCACCCATCATCTGCAATTGCTGTTGCTGGTGAACGAGAAATTGTTGATCGTGCTGTTGCTGGAACTGTTGTTGCTGCGCGAACTGTTGCTGCATGGCGGCTTGCGCTGCGATGGCAGCAGCTTGCGCGGCTTGCGCGGCTTGCGCGTCTTTGCCTACATCCATCGGCGTCGCCGCGTCCTCTTCTTTCACAGCTTCTTCTTCCTTGTCCGCCGCTTCGGGCGCGGGAGCTTCAACTTCTTCTGCAACTTTCTTCCCCTTCGCGCCTTTTTTACCTTTTGCCGCAGCTTTACCTTTCTTGCCTCCTTTCACCGGGGGCGCTGGTTTCTCAGGCGGCGGCGCGGCAGCCGGCGCTTCTCCGGCTTCCTTTTTCACGTCCTCCTCGGGCGAAGGTTCCTCCTTTCCTTTTGAATCGTCCTTCTCCTTTGCCGCTGCTGCTGCTGCTGCTGCTGCCGCTTCTCTTTCGACGTTAGCGGCGGCAACAGATGGAGGAACCGCAACTTGTGCGTTCGGATCCATCGCTTGCGTAATCGCTGCCAATATCTGTTGCTCCCCGTCGTCCTTCTTCAACTCGACCGCGAGTTGCTCCATCAGCTTCGCGTGTCGATCTCGCAAAATCAAGACGTGGACAATGTGCGGGTGCGAAATCGCCGGCGCCATGTGTAACTGCGCTTGACACAACGCCAGCTGAACGCCAAACTGTTGCAGCAAAGTGAGTTGGTTGATGGTAATATTCTTCAACTCTTCGGAGAGTAAAGTTGGATTGGCTTGCGCGCCTTGCAAAGCAATCGTGCGTTGCGTCGCCGCGGCGGTGACAGATTGGCCCATGAGCATGACGTGCTGAATGGCCGTCAATTCGGCGTTGTGCGGGTTTGCACCGCGCATTTGCGCCTCGTTGACCTTTCTCGCTCTCGCTTCGGCTTCTCTTCTGGTCGTTGCTCTCGCAATATGCGCGGCTTGCGTCTCCGCAGACGTGGAGGTTTCGAGGACGTGGTGATTGTGCAAGCACTCGCGAACGCGCAAGCACCACGCGTCGTGCGCGTTGACGATTTCAATAATCAACTCTTCTTCGGGCATTTCGCACGGAAAAGACACAGACTCTTGCAAAGCTCTTTTCAACGCTAAAATGTTCGGCCGTTTCGTTCGATGGACCGATTTATACGTCTCCAAGGACAGTGCTTTCGGCTTTCCGTTCTTTGCCACGCACGGCGCGCACACGTAGTTGTTCATCGTTTTTGCCGCAGAAGCAGAAATGTTGATGCACTTCAAATGGTACCAATCGCCGCAATCGTCGCACCCGAGCATTTGTACGCCCCCGGCTTGTCTGCAGAGACAAAATTGACCGTCTTCGGTTTCCGGAGGAATACCAGTCCCGGTGACGTCCAAAATAGCCGCGTGGATAGATTCTAAAATCGTTTGCAGAACTTGCTTGGAATTCAGTTGCACCTCTTCTTGCTTGCTCTCTTCTCCTGCAGGGCCAACAACGGTGGGAGGGGTGCTCGCGTTAACTACCGGACGACGCAACAAAGCCATTCGCAGATTGTCGTTCCACTCTTCGCATCGAGTGACAACCGCGGTCAATTGCGCTCGTTCTGGGCACATGAACGCGTCTCCTTCGCTTTCGACTTCCTTCAACAAATCTTTGAAGTCCGAGAATGGGCGTCGTTTCTGCTTCTCTTGTTCTTTACCATCGTCGTCAGCTCCTTTCGCACCAGCTGCACCATCATCACCCGCAGCAGCAGCTACTGGAACCGGAGCCGATGCCAACAACTCTCTCGCCGCTGTAAACCAAACTTGGTGATTCGCCAAGTTCGCCTCGAGCTCGTCCACTTTCGCGACAATCGCCGGTAAGTTTTTCCCTTCCGAAATCAAAGCGTCCAACTCGTCCGGACCGATCGTTTGCTTTGGCCTGCCGTTTTCATCCAACTCTGGATTCAACATTGCGTCTGCTTTTTGACGCCACTCGTCCACGAGTTTCCATCGTTTGTTGACTTCTTCGAGAAGTTTCGGATTGAGTTCGTCCAAGTCTTCGGCTTCTTCGTGAAGCTCGTCCAATAAGGCATCTTCGGGTAAGTCTTCTTCCTCTTCCTCTTGTTTCTTTGATGCTTTCGACGACTTGCCGCTCCCTTTCTCCGACGTCCCGGCGGTGCCTTCGATTCTCTCAAGAATAGACGCAAAGCACTCTCTCGCTTTCTCTTCCCAATCCAACGCGCGTAATCGTTTTCTCACCGTAGCCATCGCTGGTAACTCCAAACCAAAGTCTTCGTGCGATAACTCCAATTCTTTAAACGTAATTTCCGCACCTTCTTCGCGCCATCGCGAGACGCAATCTTCCGCTTCTTCGTTCCAAGATTCGGCGTCTTCGACGCGTTCGATCAAAGCGGCGACTTCCTTCACGTAGATGCGCAAGTCCGGCGCCTCCTTGACGAGCTGCTTCGCTTCTTCCAACGTCGGTAGAGGTTGCGCCGTCCCACGTCGAGTGAGCTGTTTACCTTTCAGACACGGTTGCGCGCGTTCGAGCCACGCTTTGGTGGTGTTGACAGTTTCTTGAAGAAAATCGAACCCTTCGAGTTTGAGAGGGATGCTCGCGCCTTCGCGCACAATTTGAGCGACTTCATCGAGAGACTTCCTGTCCGCTTCTCTCTTAGAATTCGCGCATTGAACTGCTTGACGACCTTTTACTTCCCATTTCTTCCCAGCGTCTACGTGGCCTTTCAAACTTATCAAAAGTTTCTCTTCGTCTGGAGCGACTTCGTAGTCTGCAGAGTCGAGTAACTCCTCGCCTTCTTTCACCGCCTTAATCGCGTCGTCGATCGGGTCTTTCACGAGAAGCATGTTCTTAATGTCTTCGGCCCATTGACGAACGGTGATTCGGTTCTTAAGCCACGTCGATTCGGTAACTGTAATTGCGAGCGCTTTCGAAGCTTCCAAGTGTGTCTTCAATTCATCGATTGACGTCATCGGCGTGTCCATCTTGAGCGCTTTATTGACCCAAGCGTACGCGTCGTCGACGGCGGTTTCCATCGTGGTGATCTCGTCGCAATACACACCAAGTTCTTTGCCTTCGTTGAACAACATTTCCGCGTCGTGCAAGGGAGCATTTTTGGTATCCAAAAGCGAAATGGCTCGAGCGCGCCACGTGTGCGTCTCTTCGCGCGCCTTGATGAGCGTTTGCAGCTCCATCGAAGATACCGGCAAACCGTGCGATTCTTTTTCGAGCTCATCGAGATCATGAATTCGTACTAAAGTTGCCGCGGTATCGTCGCCGTCGTCGTTATGGTCTTCGTAACTCGCACGACCACCACCTCTGCCGGTACGACCCGCGCGACCAGGGAGCGCGGCGCGAACTTTTTCCGCCCATTTCGTTGCTTTTTGAATCTGCTCGAACAGTCGATGGTGACTGGGAATCTCCACGGAAATTTTCGTAGAATCTTTCAACAACTTCTCGCACGTTCTCGGGGAAGGGTAAGGTTGCTCTTTCAAAGCGTCTGCGACTCTTTTTTCGATGTTTTCGGCATCAGATTTCAAGTTGGTGTACGATTTCAAATCCGCCGCAGTCATCGGGACCGGTTTCGTCGACAACAGTTCTTCCAATCGGTCCAGCTTCATTCGAGGAACAATTCTGTCCTTCTTGGATACTTTTTGTTCGTCGTCCACGTTAGCCGTCGTAGTCGCCGTAGCACCGGCATCTTCTCTGTCTCCTTTCTTCTCTCCGTCGATAACCATGAGGTCGTTGTCGTCAGCCCCGGCTGGCGCTTTTTCAGCAGCTTCTCCTTCGGCGTCTTTTTCCTCCTCGTCTTCTCGCTCTTCTTTTTCTGTTTCTCCTTCTTCTCCTCCTTCTACGTCGTCCTCTTCTTCGGATAGATCGTCCTCGAGCATGACGTCACCTACCGTCAACTCTTCGCCGTTCATTCTAGCTTTCAAAACCGTCAAGTCGACTTGCCACTTCTTGGCGAGCGCTATTTTCGCGGACAACTTGCGCGTCTCCGCCATCTCGCTTCCGCCCCAAACGAACTCTTCTCCCGCGACTGCTAAACTTTGCAAATCTGCAATTTCCGGCATCGGAGCTTTCTCCAAGGCTTGTTTAACTTTCTTTACCCAGGCGTTGGCTTTAGTAATCCTAGCTTTGCCACAGGCGACTGGTTTGAAGTCCGCGTTGATTTGTTTCCGATGCTCCGCCGAGGTTGATTTCTCAACCGTCGAAACGAGCTTCTCGATATCTTCCAACGTTTTGCGGTAGAAAAGAACTCTGTTGTCCGCCGCGCATTCGCATAATTCCGCGCAATGCCTCAAACACGCTTTCCGCCCGACGTTGCATTTACACACGACGCCGGAGAGGTGTAATATGGAGCGACAGATGGTACATTCCGGATCATCCTCGGCGGTTCGCGGCGACGTTCGCAATCGAGCTTCTTTTGGTTTCTTGACTATAACTACAGCTTCGGCTTCAGACGACGACGACGACGACGGCAACGATGAAGACTTCTTCTTCTTCTTCTTATCGACAACTAACTTCGATCTGACGGTCCCATCCGCGGCGAGCTGTTCCCTCGCTTGGCGTTCTTCGTTCATCATCGTTCGAAGTTCCGGTAACAACCACCTCGCGGTGTTCTCGCTAATCGTCGTCGCTTCTTCTTTTCCTTCATCTTTATCTTCGTCTTCTGCACCAAGTTTCGGTGATGTTGTATCCGCGCTATCGCACAACAACCGCTCGTGACAGAACATCGACAGTTTTCGACACGATCGATATCGCTCCACCGCGTCGGTGCCGTGCGATAACCAATCCGGAGGCGCAAAGTTTACTTTCTCGCTAACGTTGAACCCGCAATCGACTTGCGCGTGGTAACTCTTTGGAAACGTCACGATAAAATCACCCGGGTTTTGCTCGACGCGAAATACCGGCACGTTGTCGTTTCGTAAAGTAGACGGCGGAAGCATCGCGACTACGCGTATCATCGCATCCGGTTGGTTTCCGAACAAATCCGGAACGGCTCGTTTGAACGAGTTCTCCATCGCCTCGCAGGAAGCCGAGGGAATCGCGTACCACATTTTCGCGGCGCCCGCGTGTTGATAGGTGACTGAATACAGATTATTTTCTTCCACGTGCCAACACGTCGAGGCAAACGTCGACCCGACGTATAAATACGGTTGCGACAAACCAGCCACGTGTTCCGGTAAACTTGCTAATAGACTTTCGTGTTCGCCCGGACCTCTCAACACCGGTAAGTTATTCAAATTCCACGGCGATTTTCGCATCTTTGCAACCATTTCGTCCTCTTCTTCTTCCTCCATTTTATCATTATTACCGTCGTTGTTGTCCTCCTCCTCGTCGTCACCGCCGCCGCCAGACTTCTTTTTCGTAGCAAAAGAAGAAGGCGCGTCTCGCATCCTCGGGAACCCGGAGCCTCGTCTCGTGGTGTCGATTTCCGCCGCGGATCGAACCTCGACGTTCTCGTGCGACCCTTCTTCAACCATCTGCCAAAAACTCTCTTCCACGTCTCCGCACGGAATAGTGAACGAACCGTATTGCTGTTGTTGCGCTAAAAGCATCTGTGTTTGTTGCGGATTGTTCCTACCAAAAAACGCTAAATCAAACGCGGCGCACGCCTCTCGAAATCCATCGATGGTATACTCCGCTCCGTCTTCGAATTCAACAGCACGCGCGGCTGCTTCGCATCCGACGCAAAACCATTTCCCTTTCGGCACCTTTTGTAGCGGCGGCGACAAACAGTACGTGTGAAAGCCTTGGTCGCATCCGTCGCACACGAGAAACGTCTCCTCGTCGTCGTGCCCGCTCTGGCCGCAATGCTTGCACGACTGCGCCGTCATGCGTTCAATCTCTAACTGCTCTGCGATTTCTTCTAAACCATTCTCCAATTTTGGTCTTTTCGGTGCCGGTCTGGAACATCGAAACTCTAAATCCAACATCGCCCCGATCAACTCCTTCTCTTCCTCCGTCGGTTCTTCCTCTTTCGTCGTCGTTTCCTCCTTTGAATTTGCCGCTCCTCCTCCTTTCCCGGATGATGCTTTTCCTCCTTTCCCTCCTCTTTCCTCCTCGTTCTCCTCGTTTTTCTTCTTCTCCTCATCCTCCTCTTTCCTCCTCATCTTCTCAAACGGCAACACCCACTTCTTATATAAACATTTCAGCGAGAACGAGTTCGACGTCCCGTCGTTCGCGCGCGTTTGCGTCATCCCGGGATCTAAAACCCTCGCGATATCTCTCCACTGTTTGTTCGTTTTCACCGTTTCAAACCCTTTCAAAGGATTGGTGTTGACGAGTTCGTAGAGTTTCTGCACGTCTAACTTCTTCCCTAAAAACGTCGGCCACCGTTCGATCGGTCGGTTGAAGTGCGCGCCCATTTTTTGGCAATAGTCTTGGCGAAATTTTAGGGTTTCATGCTGTCCAAATCCGCTTCGATTTTTCTTCCTTCGTTTTCCTCCTTGGGGGCTGTCGCGCTTCTCGTCGTCGTCGTCCTTTTCGAAGTCGTTGAGTTCGTTCACCGTTTGCACTCTCGTTTGGACTGAAAAAGTCGACGCATCAATCGCCAATCTTGAAGTGTGTTTTGAGCTCGTCGTATTGGTGGTATTGAGCACTGTTTCGGTGAAAAACTCCCGCGCGGTTTTCGGAGGTTGAATTCGGCACAGACCAAACCTCTCCGCTTGTTCGCGTATGGATGAAATGTATCGCAAAGGATCGGAAAACTCTTCCTGAGTTGGACGAAACGTCGGCGCGTCTTCGCAAAACGCGACGCGAGAGGATACTTTTTCTTCGTTTTGGGTGCTCATTTTGTGCGCGAAACGCGTTTACGGGGATAAAGACCCGCTCGAAGTATTCCGAATTCTTTCCCGCCGATCTCTTTAGACCTCTCTCCCGTCGTCGAATTCCGAAGGAATTCAACGCGCTCTTTTCGTCTCTAAAACCCGTCTTTATCCGCTCAAAAGAATATCCAGACGACGTTCGCTCGTGGTTTGTGCTCTGGAATACGCTCTCGCGCTCGTTGAGATCGATTTGAGAGCGAGAGGACTCAGGGAGTAAAGAGATGTGCGAGAGAGATATGAAGATTTATCTCCCCAACGAGAAACCAATTGAGAACAAAAAAAAGCGAGAAAAGAATTATTTGAGTACGACTTGAGCACTTACGTAAGTGCTCAAGTCGTACTCTTTTTCAACCCTCTCTGAGTGCTTAAGCGTTACTCTTTCAGTTTTTTTACGTGCTCGAGCTTACTCTCTCGCTCCTTTTTTTGTTTGTTTTTTTTTTCTTCGAGAAAACAGTCGTTCGTTTTCTCAAAGCACTCGCATGTGAAATTGACTCTCTCTCTCTCTCTCTGTGAGTATACATACCGTTATGAACAACTTCGACGACGACGGCGAAGGAGGAGGAATTTCAGACGCAAAAGTGTTGACGGGATGCGCGTTCAACGAGGAGATTTCAAAGCTCGCGGTGAGTCGCACTTCCTCGGTCTTAGCCGCGAGCACTTGGAGTGGTGATCTGCATGTGTTTTCCCTCCTCGCGGGTGGTCAAGAGGAGAGTAAAGAATACGTCGGACGGTTCACGAGCGCTTCTTCGTCGTCTTCTGGAGAAATAAAGAGTCCGATTTTAGATTGCGCGTTTTCTCCTTCGAACGGTGATAACGGATGCGTGTGTTTTGGAACTCTTTCTGGTGAGTTGTTGTGCGGAGACTCCGCGACGAGAGTTTTAAAAACAGAAGGAGGAGACCAAAACGTAGTAATGAACGACGATTCGGTAAAAGTCGTCGGAACGCACAAAGACGCGATTAAAAACGTTTTCTTTCTGGAAGATAAACCCGACGTCGTGTTCTCCGCCGGGTGGGATTTGTACTTAAACGCGTGGGATTTACGAATGCCGTCGAGATCGAGGAAGATTTTGAGCAACGCGTTGCCGTTTAAGCCGCACCTGGCGGACGCGAAGAACAATCGAGTTTTATTCGTGTCCGCGGAAGGGAAGGAAAGACGATACGACTCTTCCGTGATTTTGCTGACGAACGCTCCGAGTTTCGAGAGGACAACGAGTCGGTCGTTTTTGAATAAAAAGGATTTTGGAGAAGGACAGGAGCAGCAACAACAACAACTGGGGCAGTATCAACACGTTCGCTCGTGCGCTCTGAGTTTCAATCCAAAGCACTCGTACGGCGCTCAAAGAGAAGAAGAAGAAGAAAGAAGAGACAGCAGCAGGAAACAACAACAAAAACAACAACCGTCGTGCGATTTTGTTTTGGGACTGAGCAACTCGAAATGTTCCGTCGAATTTTTTCGAGAGGAATTGGACGAGAAATACGCGTACAACTTCCTCTGCCATCGAGAAACCGTTCGCGCCGACGACGCGCCTAAGTTCGCCTTCCAGCGGCAACAACAATTTAAGCAAAAAAAGAACCAGCAACGAAAAGTCCTCCTTCACCCGATAAACGGCTGCGCGTTCATTCAACAATCCACCAACCTCCTCGTCACCGGCGGCGGCGACGGAAAAGTCGAGCTCTGGTCCACGAAAACTCGCGAACATTTAGAAACCGTGTGCGATTTAAAAAAAGGCAGTTCGATTTCCCAGCTCGCGGTAAACGAACCCGGCGACTTAATCGCCGTCGCCGTCACAAAGAATAACAACAGCAGCAGTCGCAATACTACTCACTCATCAAAGAGCAGGAAAGTCTACGTCAAGCACTTCCGTCCGGACGAAACGGAAGAGACCGCCACCCGCGCTGCGGAAAAATAATAAGAACGACTTACGCCCGCGAGAGATTATATCATCCAAGCGGAGCAGAAAAAGCAGCACCAGTAGTCGTCACAGCAGTACTCGAAACACTCGCAGTAATAACAATAGCACCGGTGAAATACATATTCTTTTCTTCGTTCTTTCCATGTACTACCCAAAGAGCGCGAGAGAAAAGCGAATTTTTTGTGTTCACAATTTTCACTAAAACGGCCGTCACATGCGCAAGATAAAACACATGCTGACATCATCATCATCGCTTCGTGTGTCGTCAATTCACCATCGGTATTGCTGCTTTGATGGTCGTCGTGGCACGTCCTCACCCTCGTCGTCGTCGTATACGTCGTCTAAAGCTTTCAACGCGTCGTCTTCGTCCTCGTCTTCGCTTCCAAACGACGTTTTGGAGAATGCGCGGACGATTCAGACGACGGGGAAGCCACTGAAGCATCGTCCACCAAACTTTGATTTCACGGCACTGGTGGCATCCATCGCGTCCATCCGCTCGAGATTACCACTAAAAGTGACCAATTGCATGCAATTAGATCCACACACGCTGACGATGCACTTTATAAACGAGGAGAGGGAGAAGTTGGTGGTGCAATGCAGCTCGCACCCGGATTTTGCACGAGTCGCTTTAGTACCGCGCGGCGAAGCGACATCGAGGACGACGCAGACGATGCAGACGAAAAAGCGAGACCGGTTATCGTTTGGCGTTCTCGCGAACGAGATTTTGAGAGATAAAGTTTTAATCGAAGCGTTTGTGCCGGTGAAGTTTGAACGCGTGTGCGTGTTTCGATTCGCCGAACGCGCCGTCGCCGGCGAGAGCGAATACGAGGTCGTGTGCGAAGTGACCGGGAGGAAGAGTAACGTCATCATAGTAGATTCAAAGACGAGAAATGTGGTCGCTGCGTCGCACCAAGTCGGGGAGAAACAGTCGCAGGTGAGAAGCGTGGTTTTGGGGAAGCCTTACGCGTTTCCGCCGCCGCCGCCGGGGAAAGATCCGATGGAGATTGGAGACTGCGAAGCGTTTCGGAAAGCGATTTTGAACGTCGAGGACGGCGAAGACGATGACAAAAACTTTGGTTCGCTTTCGAAAGCGTTTCAAGGCGTATCACCGGCGTTAGAGCGGACGTTGCGCGCAATAGCCGCCGCCAATGCTACGGTAGGAGCAAATGAGACGAAAACGAGTGAGTATTACGAAGCACTTTTCGATGCGTTTGCGCGATGGCGCGCCAGCGTCGACCGCGCGTTAGAAGCAGTAGAAGACGAAGACGAGCGAGCGAAAAACGTCAAGGCGTATTTTAGCGAGCACACGCGACAGATTCTCCTTCACGAAACGGAAAATGCCGTCATGGTTAAAGACGACGACGAAAATGAGAACGAGAATGAGGACGAAACCCGAAGAACATCACTCGGCGCGATCTTCACAGAAATGTACGAAGAAAAATCGAACGAAAACGAATACGAATCCGAGCGCAACGATTGTTTGAAAGCCGTGAAGACCGCGTTGCAAAAATCCGCGAACAAAAAAGCTGCGTTTGAGAAACAAATCAAAGCCGGCGAGAAGCACGACGAGATGTCCTTGGAAGCGGACGCGATCATGGCGTACGCTTCGCAGTATAAGAAAAACGACGATTTTGTCAACGGTTTTGATTTCGAAACCGGCGAACCGAAAACGTTCAAGGTGGATAAAGATCTCGGCGCGATTGGTACCGCGGAAGCTTTGTATAAAAAAGCGAGAAAGTTAAGGAGAACCGCCGACGCGGTGTTTCCTTTGATGGAAGAGTTAGAGAAAGAAAGAGAATACTTGGAACAGGTGGAGTTTAATTTGCGCGAACTGTCTCTCGGAGCGGTCGACGATGAAGAAACTTCGTCGTCGTCGTCTTCCTTGGAGGACAAGATTGTTCTCGAGGAAATTAAAATCGAGCTCGTGCGCGCCAACTTGATGAAACCGAGAGATAAGCAATCGGCGAACGAAGTTAAAGCGATGAAGGCGAAGAAGAAAAACAACAACAACGGTAGTAATAAAAATAGCAATAGCAAACAGTCGCGGAAAGAGCAACTCATGTCGGGCGTTCGACAGTACGTGGCGCCTTCGGGTAAAATCGTGCTCTGCGGCCGCAACTCTCGAGGGAACGAAGCCGTCTCTCTGCATCTTTCGCAGCCTCAAGACGTGTGGTTTCACGTCCGCGGGGCGCCAGGTTCGCACGTTGTTTTACGACAACAACCTGGCGCGATAGCAAGTGACGAGGATATGCAGTTTGCGGCTGATTTAGCCGCGTTTCATTCGAAAGTTCGGAACGACGGAAAGGTTCAAGTGAGTTACACGTCGCCGAAGAACGTTCGCAAACCGAGCGGCGTATCGAGACTCGGTATGGTGACGATAACGAAAGAAGAGGTGATGATTGGACGACCGGACGATAGCGTATCGTTTAAAAACGGAGAAACCGGCCGCGCGCGAGGAGATGTCACGGAAGACGGGTTCGATTAATCAATCAAAAAGTGCATTAATCCATCATATATGTCTTCAAAGTCTTGTGTATTTGTGGGTGTAAAAAATAAATCAATTTGATGATAGATAGTAAATTATATGAGCCTCCTCTTGTCGCCGTCGTCTTTCGTCGCCGTCCTCGTTCGTCATCGTTTTGCAACTCGTTTTGTCCTCCTCTGTTTTTTCTCTCTCTGTCTCTGTCTCTCTCTCTCTCTCCCCTCTCTATTCCTCTCTCTTTTGTTTTGTATTCGTATCCGTATCCGTCTCGTCGTTTACGCGCCTTCGGCGGACTTCAAAAACGGATCGATCGGTTTACCCAACGCGTAGACGATGAAACCAATCTCGCTCAAGTGCGCGTGGTCCAAGATATTTCTCCCGTCGAACACAAACGCCGGTTTGTGCATGACTTCGTAGATAGCTCTCCAGTCGTACGTCTTGAACTCGTCCCATTCGGTCATGATGGTCACGGCGTGCGCGTCCTTCAACGCCTCCGTCGGCTTCGAGTAGCACGTGATGCTCTTCATAGCTTCTTCGCCCATGTCCATTCTGACTTGTTCTTCCGGCACTTGCGGGTCAAACAACGCAATCTTGGCACCATCTTCAATCATCCCATGCGCGACGTCAATCGCCGGCGTTTCGCGAGTATCCCCGGTGTCCTTCTTGAACGCAAAGCCGAGCATGGCAATTTTCTTGTTACGAATGGTGTTGAACATGGCGGAAACAACTCTTCTCACGAATCTGGTCTTTTGGTAATCGTTCATGCCAACGACGGAGTACCAGTAATCGGCAACTTCTTGCAATCCGTGGCACTCGCAAATGTACGCCAAGTTCAAGATATCTTTTTGAAAGCACGAACCGCCGAAACCGACCGAGGCGTTCAAAAACTTCGGGCCAATTCTGGAATCTTTACCAATCGCAAAGGAGACTTGGGAAACGTCCGCTCCGGTGCACTCGCACAACGCCGAGATGGCGTTGATGGAAGAAATTCTTTGCGCTAACATGGCGTTCGCGGTCAATTTACTCAACTCCGCGGACCACAAGTTGGCGGTCAAAATTCTCTCCTTTGGCACCCAGTTCGCGTACACTTCGCACAAAGCGGCGCACGCCGCCGTCCCGCGGTCGTTTTCAATCTTCCCACCGATCAAAACGCGATCTGGCATGGTCAAATCGTCAATCGCGGTCCCCTCCGCCAAAAACTCCGGGTTGGACAAAATGTCAAAGTGCACGCCTTCCTGCGGGCAGTTTCTCAACAAAACTTTCTCAATCGCCTCCGCCGTTCTCACCGGAACCGTAGACTTCTCGACGATAATCTTATCGCTGGTCGACCACGCGGCGATATTCCTCGCCGCGGATTCCCAATACGTCAAATCCGCGGCTTTCCCTTTCCCCAAACCGGTCTTCTTCGTCGGCGTGTTCACCGAGACGAAGATGCACTGCGCCGCCCGAATAGCCGCCTCGCAATCCGTGGAAAAGAACAAGTTCTTCCCTCTGCACGCTTTCACGACTTCATCCAATCCGGGTTCGTAAATTGGGAGGTTGTCCGAATTCCACGCGTCGATTCTTTGTTGGTTCAAATCAACCACCGTCACCTATATATCATCATCGCGATAAAAAATCGTGCGGATAAAGAGAAAGATTGCGTGAAGAGATTAGTGTTACATCCAATGTAAGAGGAAAATGAGAAAAGCATCCGGAAGCACGCGCTGCGCTCGAATCTCTCTCTCTCGACCGAGATCGATCGAATCGAGAAAAGCGAGAGCGAGAGGTTGGAGCGAGAGAGACGCGTCGTAAAAGTTCTCAAACGAACTTTGCGATTTTACGAGAGACAGAGAGAGAAGATTGTGCGAATCCATCGTCTCCTTTTCCCCCGCGCTCTGCGTCAAATCATCGTCTCACAAAAAAATATATGTTTATAGTATTACCTCGATGTGCGGGCACTTCAGAGCGATCATGGCCATGGTCGGTCCGCCGACGTAGCCGGCGCCGATGCAGCAAACTGAATTAAAAGATGATGTGATGATAAAGAGAGGAAACGTCAGTACGTGAGAGCACGAGAAGAAAACTTGTGGTTGAGATGGAAACAAAACTCCGAGACGAAGATCAGGCCGCTCGAGACACACACACACACACACACACACACACACACACACAAACGCAGCGCGAAAGGAGAAAGAGAAAGAATACGAACGCAAAGAAAAAAGAACAAAAGAGAGAGAGAGAGAGAGAGAAAAAGAGCTATAGTAGGAAAGGAACAAAGAGCGCGTACTTTTGGTAATCTTGACCATTTCTTTCGTTTTCTTTGTCAAGCGTGAGTTGTGTCGAGAGGAAAATTGGAGAAAATTGGAGAAATTTTGGTCGCAAATTTGCACTTGAAAATTTTGGGTGCATATGCTGTTTTTTCTCTCTCTCTCTGTGTGTGTTGTGTTCCTGCGCACGCATCAATCAGCGGCGTGTTTTGATGTGTGGTGATGGAGAAAAAAAAGGACGGACGCGAGCGACGACGACGCGAGAAAAGCAGAAGAAGCGTCTGCTCTCTTTTCTTTGAAAGAAACGAGATTGTATGTGTGTAAAGCGGTACCAGGTACAAAGATTTTTAATGCAAAATCCGAGTCATAAAAAATGGCAAAATAATCATCGGTAGCGATTGACGCTATCTGGAACGTTCCATAAAACGCCGTTGGTTGCCGCGGCTACGATTGTGATTAGTAAAGGCACGGCGACGGCAATGGCTAACCCTACGGTTAATTCGTTCCACGGCCCAGTGCCGACGTATTCGTCGCCTTGCCACTTGTCCGAATACAAATCAGGGCGCTCTTTCTCGCCTTGCGAAGGGCGAGGTATTCTCGCTTTTGAAGGCGGTTTTGTCGAGGGAGGGGCTACCGATGACGACGACGAAGAAGACGACGACGACGAAGAAGTCATCATCGCGCGTCTGATCTCATCTTCCTCAATTTGTTTCCTCTCCTCCTCCTCTTCGTCTCCCGCTCGCAACGCTTTCGCGTATTCAACCATCTCCCTCGTAATCGACGCCTCCTTCTCAAACGTCAACTGAATATCGTACGCTCTCGTCGATCGAATCGCATCCATCGCTCGAACAAAAGTCACGTTCTTCGGTATCTGCCACATCTCTGCTTTATCCACCGGGTCGGTAATCGCCACCAATCGCATCCCTGGTTTAATCCCTTTTCTTTCCGCTTCCGAGTCAAACGCAACCCCGGAGACGAAAATCGCTCGATTTTCGTCTCCAATCGCGAGCGAATCCCACTGAATGGCTCTGCGAGCGACGATCGTTTCAACTTCCACCGTGAAAATCGTTTCTGTTTCTGTCGTTGTTTCTTTTTTTATTGCTTTACTGTTGTTCTTGTCTTCTTCTTCTTCCGATGATGATGATGATGATGATGATGATGCCATCGTATCCACATCTCTCCTTCGCAATCCTTTCGCTTTTGTGAACGTCGTCGTCGTCGCGTGACGACAAAAAAAACCACCACCACGACCACCAGAACAAAGCGACGAGGTCGCCATTCTCGCCGTCGCCATTCTCTCACTCCTTCTCTCTCTGTCTGTCTGTCTCTGTCTTTGCGTCGCAGAGTCTGACGAGTGCGTCGAGCGTTCTTCACTCGGGGCTCTGTGTCATTTAGTGTTTCATTTAACACCCTAAATTTTGAGACGCTTTGCTTTGGATTTCAAAATTTCCCTCGAGACGCTTCTTAAAACTAAAGAATACGCGCGCGCGTTTAAGAGAGAGAGAGAGAGAGAGATGACGACGACGATTCAGACGATGATTTCATCCTCCTCCTCTTCGTCGTCCTCAAAGTCGCTCCTTTGTTGTTTTACGTCTTCGTCTTCAAAGTCGTCCTCATTTTCGAGAAGAAGTAATACGAGTAACGCAGTTTTCGCATCGAGAAACGTTCACGACGAACGAGATTTTCATCATCATCGTGGGAAAAGCGGCAGTCGTCGTTGCCGCGGCAAAAACATCGTCAGAGCGTCGTCGTCGCCCGAACAACAACAACAACAACAACAACAAGTAAACAAAGAAGTCGAGCGGTACATGGCGAGAGGAGTCTCCGCGTCCAAAGAAGACGTGCACAAAGCGATACAAAACGTCAGCAAAGGATTGTTTCCCAAGGCGTTTTGTAAAGTGGTTCAGGATATCGCGATGGACCCGGAATATTGCACGTGCGTCCACGCGGACGGCGCGGGGACGAAATCATCGCTCGCGTACGCGTACTGGAAAGAGACGGGAGATTTGAACGTGTGGAGAGGCATCGCGCAAGACTCTGTGGTTATGAATACGGATGATTTGTTGTGCATCGGGTGCGCGGACGATATATTGTTGTCGTCGACCATCGGGAGGAATAAAGGATTGATTACCGGGGAGGTTTTGACGAATCTGATCGAAGGAACGGAGGATGTGTTGAAGACGATGCGAGAGTGTGGGGTAGGGATTACGAGCACGGGAGGAGAAACCGCAGATCTCGGGGATTTGGTGAGAACGGTTGTGGTCGATTCCACCGTGTGCGCGAGGATGAAAAGAGAAGACGTGATTTCGAACGATAAAATCCAAGCCGGAGATATCATCGTCGGGTTTAGCTCGTACGGGCAAGCTTCGTACGAGACGGAGTATAATGGCGGGATGGGATCGAATGGGTTAACCAGCGCCAGACACGACGTGTTTGCGAAATCTGTCGGCGAGAAGTATCCGGAGACGTTTGATCCAGCCGTGCCGGAAGATTTGGTGTATTCTGGGAAGTATCAGTTGACGGATATCGAGCCAGAAACTGGGATGACGGTTGGAAAACTCGTCCTGTCGCCGACGCGAACGTACGCGCCGGTTGTGCGAGCGATTTTGGACGAAGTTGGCGAGAAACGAAAAGAGGAAATTCACGGCATGGTGCATTGCTCGGGAGGCGCGCAAACGAAAGTTTTACACTTTGTCGACGACGGGTTACAGATTATTAAAGACGACATGTTCGACGTTCCTCCGTTGTTTCGGTTGATCCAAGAGTGCTCAAACACGGATTGGAAGGAAATGTATAAAGTGTTCAACTGCGGTCACAGGCTGGAGGTGTACGTTCCGTCGGTCGGCGTCGCGAATAGATTGATCGAGTGCGGGAAGAAGTTTAACATCGACAGTAAAATTATCGGACGAGTGGAAGAGAAGAGCGGGAAGAGCCAAGTGACGGTATTGAGCGAGTACGGCGAGTTCGTGTACGACCCTTAATGCGACGACGACGACGACGACGACGGTTATTTTTATGTACCGTTATTATTATTGATGTTGTTGAGAGAAAGAGAGAGAGGAACGAGAACTCTTGCGTTATGTCATAGTCATGCAAAGACTCTACTACACGTAACGCATATGCTTATATTATTATATCTCGCACGCAACAAATTAGTATTATTATTATTATTATTAAACGACGGATTGCGCGGACCCACCGGTTGGTTTCTTCTCCTCGCCTTCCTCGATCTCTTTCAGTCTTCGAAGTTCTCGTCTCCTCTTCAACTCCTCGATCGGGACCCCTCTCAACTCGCTCCTATAATACACCAACCAATTCGCCGCTTGCGCTCGTCTCGTCATGTTCGGCGTCAACCCTTCCATTTTAAACCCTTTCCACCCTAACGGTTTCAACTGTTCTTTCAACCCGTTCTTATATTCGCTCGAGACCGATCTCGTCAAGCTCGCGCACGCTTCCTTCACCGGTTGGTCGATTTCCGGGTAATACTTCCTCGTCACCCCAATCACATCCGGCGGTTCTGGAAACCGTTTCGCCCAGTTCGGGAACACTTTATTCGATACTCGCCACGTTTCTGTCGCGGTTAACGTCTCCGGGTCGAGCTCTATCGTCATTTCGTATCCTAAACACCGCCAGACGAGTTTGTTCACCTCCTCGTCTGAAATCTCGGATTGGACGATTCGTAACAGAACTTCGTTCCGAATCGGATCTAACTCGCCGTCGTTCTTTGAAGGGTCCCACGGTTCCGCCCCCGGGGAAAATCCATCTCCAGACTTCTTCAGAGAGGAAAAAGAGCGACGAAAAGATCGTTTTTTTACGAAAGGCTCGTTGCGACGAAAGCCTTTTGGGCTCGTCGTTGTTCGTCTCTGCGAGAACATCTTCACATCACACAGGGGAAAGTTTTGCCGCACGTTCGCCACTCCAAAACGCGTTCGTTCCAAACGCGCGCAGCGTAAAAGTCTTCCATCACGCGCGCTGAACGCATCATCACTCGCAGAAATACCAACCCATCGCGCTCGAGAAAGTAAAAAATGAGAGTCACGTTCGCGTTCGTCGCGTCCGCGTTGGTCGTCTCTTTAGTCTTGCGTACGCTGAACTATTTCAGCGATAAGAGGAACAACCCGGTCTCGGTGAAAGCGCAAGTGTTTCTCTCCTGGACTCTGAGCGTTTCTATTTTAACCTTAGTCCCCTTGGACGTGGGGTACGCTCTGTCACAAATGGGAAACGATGAAAACGGAGGAGCGCACGAACGAACGGACGATGGCAACGTGATGACACACATGTGGGGGGTGACGTACTGGTCGACTTTTTTACTCACGTGGGTGATTTTACCGTTGCACCAGATTTACGAGGACAGCGGAGACTTTACGTTCGCGTCGAGATGTTCGACCGCGCTGAGAGAAAACGTGGTTTTTTACCTCGTTTTAGTTGGGATTTTGGCAATCGGCGCGACTGGGTTACTGTTGTTCGGGTCGCTGGATGCGTCGAGTTTGAGCGCGTACGGTATCGTCGTCGCCAACGCGTGGGGTATTTCGACGGGTATTTTACTCGTCGGGTACGGATTAGTCGAAGTACCGCGAGCGTTGTATAAGAGATCGTTTTTGGACGACCGACCGACGAGGGCGTATAAAAGAGTCGCGCACGTTTCTAGGAGTTTGCAAGAAGCGCACGAAGATTTGAAGAAAGTGTGCAAAGCGGTCGCGACGACGGCGAGGGTGATGCCGAGAAGGCACGAGTTGAGATGGGCGATGGATATCATCGAAAGCGAAGTGCCGGACGCAGAAACATTGAGAATGGATAATAATAATAATAATAATAATAATAACGGGGGAGGACCGTCCTCGTCGTCGCCTATGCATGCAACAGGAACGAGTAGTAGTAGAAGAGGGTCGTACGGGGAAATGAACGCGATGGGGGTGATGATGGACGACGACGACGACGACGCGATGTTAGATTACGATTACGATTTAGAGAAAGACTTAGCGAGGTTAAGAAGACGATTGAAGCGATCTTTGCGAGTGTACAGACGAACACGAGCGCAGTACGTGGAAGCGGTGGAAGACGCGTTCCAAGCCGAAGCGACGTATCAAACGAGTAAATCTGCGCACGGAAGATTGATCAAACCTCCATCCGCCAGTGGAGGCATAATTTCGCAAGATTTATTACAGAATGGATCTGCGTTACGAGACGGTGGTGGCGTATCGTCGTCCTCGTCGCCCTCGCCATCAATCAGAAGCATAAGAGACTCGATTGAAAAATTTTACAGGTGCACGTTTGAACCGATGACGTGTAAAGTCTTGGCCTTCTCTTTCGCCTTTTTGTCGTTGGCGATTATTTTAGCCGAGAGTACGATTTGGACGGGAGACGCGTTAGGTGAGCACGCCACTCTCTCCTTATTCGGCGTCATCGTAGAACGCAACGTGAATAACGTTTTAACTTTACACATGGCAATTTTCGTGCCTTTGTTTTACGTGTGTTTTTGCGCCTACTTATCGCTCGGTCGATTGGGGATGTTTTCGTTCTACACGTTGGTACCGTACGGAACGGACAGTTTATCTTTGTTATTCAACGCGTCGTTGGTGTGCAGATACTCCGCGCCGTTGGCGTATAACTTCTTAGCGCTGTTGCCGGTGTTGTCTCGCCCATCGGTGCCTCCGACGACGTTCGCGAAGAAAATGGCCGAACACATTCCGGAAGCCGCGCAGAGGTTTAACACGATCGTTCCTGGATTTTTAGCCATTTATTGCGCGTTGATTGCCTTTGATGCGTTCGATGGCATTGCCGGTTACGGATGGAAAATTTTGTGTTGTTGCTGTCCCGCTCGGTTAAGAGGAGGCTCGAGCGGTCGAAGCAGTTTGCACCATCGAACTTCAATCGGCTCCGACGGGTTCGGCTCGAACATGATCGGCGACCAAAACGCGTTTCACTTCGCATCCGCTAAAGACGAAGAGATGGAAGACGACAGTCTCGGGAGGTCCATAGTCGACCGCGAACGCGCGGAAATTGTCGAAGGCGGTCGATTAGGGTGCGCCAATCCGGAATATTACTTCGACGAACCGTCGCCGAGCAACGCGAGAGCGCGCGGGAGTAAAAATTTCTCCTCTTTTACCAGAAACCTGGAAGAAGAACAAATTAGCATCGACGACGACGAGGACAGAGGAGGAGGAGGAGGAGCAGGAGGACGTAACTTAGAAAGCGTAAATTTACTCTCTGGAACTGGCGTGGGATCATCGTCTTCTCCGTCTTCACACGCCAACCGAGACGAGCGATGGGCGCAATCCAAGGAGCGATTGAAACAAGCCACCGCGCGCGCCACCGCGGCCAATAATAACAAAGAACCCGGAGCAAAACAAACCGCGCACTTAGACTCGATGTTCTCCGGCTTACGACCACCGGCTTCGAAACGATAATACTATACTACTACTACTAATTACATTCTACCGGTACTACGTTCTATTCTATTTTCGCCAGCGCGAAGCCGTCCACGTACACTTTCCCTTCATCCTCCGCGCATCTCACCTTCGTCTCAAACTCAACAATCTTACCACCTCGCGTCTCCTTAACTTTCCTCACCGTCGCCGTCACTCTCGCGCCGACCGGGCACTCGTTTCGAAACATCGCCGTTTGGCGCAAATATTTCGCCCCTGGAAACGTGCTTCCCACTATCGCCGGGAACATCGAGACCAACAACGCCCCG
>Ga0209305_1000194_pt1 | contig 45415 bp, 65 predicted proteins | sample COGITO_mtgs_1103_FD_184792 | JGI IMG/M metagenome (GOLD analysis project Ga0209305, IMG submission 184792) | Pelagic marine microbial communities from North Sea - COGITO_mtgs_110321 (SPAdes) (version 2) | ecosystem: Environmental > Aquatic > Marine > Epipelagic ...
AAGTATTTTACGCCAAATATAACGAACTTTTGAATACCCACAAATACAAAGTGTTTCGTGAACAGAGAAATAAAAAACTTACAGAATCGGATTTTATGATGTTATCCGATTATCCCAAAGAAGATATAGAAGAATGGAAAGTGTACCGTCAAGCCCTTAGGGACTTACCCTCGGTAACCGAGGATCCAGAAAATCCCGTATGGCCTACTCCACCCAATGCATAAAAACCTCCGTAAACAGTAGATGAGTGACCCTCTACTCTTTGTGGACACATCAGAGAGTAAAGTCGGTGTAGGCACGAATGCTCCGAATGTTAAATTGCATGTTGGCGGTGGTGATGTTGGAATTGATAGAGACCAAAAATTTGATTTTGGTGCTGGTTACAGTGCTAATTGGTATATTAAACAAAAATCCGACGATAATAAGTTATATTTTGAAAGAACAGGTGGAACTGGAAATGAATTAGTAATTGATACTACCAGAAACGTGGGTATAGGCACGGCATCACCCGACAAGGAATTACATGTCTATGGTAGTATAAAATGCCATAACACTGGTAGTACGGGCACTGAAAATGGATTATTTTTACATTCTCAAGGTGATTGGTACAATCTTTCGCCGGGTAACGACGGATATTTACACCTCCTCGGGGGGGCGTCTGGACAAGGTAACATGTCTGGTAATTTCTCCTCAATGAAGGTCGGAAAATTTATCACAGATGATAGCGTCAGTGTAGGAGGACCCCTGTATGTAGGTATACGAGGTAAAGATGCCGGTGCGGCAAGTGATGGAAGAAAAAACATTTTCATACAATCAACATACGGTGGAAATACATCCCAAAATTACGGGTGGTGGATAGGTGCACAAAATCAAAATTTAAGTTCGACTGACAACGATATGTATTTCAGTGTTGTTAGAAATGGGTCCTATAATCAATCTGCGTATATACAAGATAATGCCGCCAATATTCGAATGAACTTTACAGGTCAACACAGAACCTTCGTCAAAGATACCCCGACTAATCAACTCGTCGATAAGGAAGGTTTAATCGTCTCCGCGAATCAAAATGAGTTCGTTAAAATGAGTGGAGGTGTGGTATATGGTAACGAAGCCATTACCGTCAACGAATCTTTACCACTCGTATCCCTGTCGACCAAGGCGAACGACAAAAAGTGTTTCGGGGTCTTATCAACCACTGAAGATCCAGAAACGAGAAAAGAGGTACACGGTAATTTTGTTTCTAACATGCAAAAGGAAGAAGGAGATACACGTGTATACGTAAACTCGGTCGGTGAGGGAGCTGTATGGGTAACTAACATCAATGGTACTTTGGAGTCTGGTGATTACATCACGACATCGAACGTATCTGGATATGGTATGAAACAGAATGATGATATTTTACATAACTACACAGTTGCAAAGATACTCATGGATTGTGATTTTAACCCAGTCACACAACCGAAACGAATAATAAAAAAAGAACCCAAAATGGTCGATTATTGGATTCTATATGGGGACGTGAAAATAACCGAAGAAGAGTACAATACTTTACCCGATTCACAGCGTAAAATTGCTGACGATGTTCACTATAGAATTGATCAGATGGAAGTTGTGAAGGAAGATCCAGAAAAAGACGGTTTTGTGTATGAACAGAGAGAAGATATAGTGAATGTTTTAGACGAACACGGGCAGTTCCAATGGGAGGATTCGAGTGAAACTGAAAAGGCTTATAAAACAAGATATCTAGATGCAAATGGAAATGTCACAGATGAAGCGAACGCCGTTCATGTCGCAGCATTCGTAGGCTGCACTTACCACTGTGGGTAATAAAAACCTCCGTAAACAGTAGATGAGTGAACCTCTACTCTTTGTGGACACATCGGAGAGCAATGTCACTGTCACAGGTAACCTACATGTTACCACAGAGGTAAGTGGTGGGTATGATACTAATACGACATCATATTTAGGTCGTGCGGCAGTAGGATACTGTGGACATAATGACGCTATGGCTATCTGTCATATTGATTCAAATGATAACGGAGGATACGCACTTTTACAAGAATCAAATGGAGAAACAATGTTAAATTCTGCGTCAGGTCGTCCAGTTCATATACGCCAGGGAAACGTTGATAAATTGACTATAAATAGTTCTGGGATGGCTGAGTTTGCATTAACCCAAAAAAGAAACATTTTTTATGCGCCAAGCAATTGGGGTTACTCCACTAGCAGCACCAGTGATACAACTTTATGGTCATTCAGTCATAATTTTCCATACAATGGATATGTCATATTAAGTATGAATGGTCACTTTACTAATTCCGCTGGAAATCGTTGGGTTTATGCAAAAATAGGTATAGATCATTCAGATCCGGCTGATACTTCAGGGTTTTACGATTTCCATACGGTTGGAGGCGCGGGGAATTACGGGGGGGATTTCCATGCATATAAAGACTCTAGTGTAAGTTGGCAAGATATTAACTGGGGTGGAACCCTAAAAGTGAGCGCCGGTAACCGGGCCATATGTTTGCGTGTCCGTACTTCAGGTGGAACCTTGTCCATAAACGGATTGGCAATAAATATGATGTATTTTCCAACTTATATTTTCTAAGCCTCCAGTAAATGGTTAACGAACAATACATTTTACACCCATATTACTCCACCGTGTTTGCAGATACTGTAAGAGAAGTAATGGAAAATCCACCCGTATCCTTTGGACATAGCGGATCGTGGGACACTCTCACATTTCCAGATGGATATGAGAAACCTTCAAAAGAGCTTTTAGAGGAAAGATTTAAAGAAAATTATAGGAATGAGGGGTTCAAATACTTACGGATAGAAAGAAATAAAAAACTCACAGAATCAGATTTTGTAATATTTCCCGATTATTCACACCCTACCCCCGAAATTAAACAGGCGTGGTTGGATTACCGACAAGCCCTTAGGGACTTACCCTCGATAACCGAGGATCCGGAAAATCCCGTATGGCCTACTCCACCCAATGTATAAAAACCTCCGTAAACAGTAGATGAGTGACCCTCTACTCTTTGTGGACACATCGGAGAGCAATGTCACTGTCACGGGTAACCTCCACGTTACTGATGTAACTGTCACAGGTGACCTCCACGTTACTGATTTAATAACTCTAAATGGAAACGCTGTATTAGACACTTACGATAAAAATCCAATTAGTTCAGTACATGGAATTATTGGTAGAGAACCATTATATACATGGCAGGGTGATCAAACTTTTTCCAATACAGTAGGTGTAAGGAACGAACCGTACAATTATAATAGTGATAGCTCATGGGGTAGAATAAGAATTTATGGGAGCACTACAATCAATGATCATTTTCATTCTATCAAATGGAACTTACAAAATATGACTCAGTTCTATAATTTGAGTCGAGATAACGATGGTAATCTAGCACAACCTTCCTCATATGCGTTGCTTTCTTTACCAGTCAGATGGATAGATAATAAAACATGTTCTCATATGTTTTTTATGAAGATGATAACACGGGATAGATTTGAACATGCATGTGTTTATGTAACGAATGAGGATAGAACAAGTTGGTATAGACTTGGTGTAGCAACTACAAATATGAACGCGACGAGTTTTGATGCGAACCGCGATGCACGACCTTTTCCAGGTCCTGATGGTGGACAATCTCAATCTCACAGTTATCATGAATGGGGAAATTGTAGTATACCACAATATGTAGTGGAAGAGTATTCGTATGCAACAACAGAGGATAATAATAGCCCTCACAACAGAAATATAAATATAGCTGTATGTGGGACTTCGGATGGCAACAATAGTTTCTATCCGTCAGGTATTGCAATGCGTCCAAATATTTACGGATTAACGTTTTGGCAAGCACGTGTTATGTATTTAGCTATGAACGGTGGAACTGCTGTGGGAAAACATTCGGATAATTGGGAAGGATCCACGATGTGTTCTATAGGGCATACGACCAACTTAACTAATTTATATGTCCCTATATGTCCACCAAAAAATCCCACTTCAAATGCATACCCAGATTTTTATATGGGTTATCTGGGACACAGAGAAGACGGTAGATATGAAAACAGATTAAAATTTTTTTTACATGGTAGTGATGGCACATATCAATTTTTAGGGAGACAAGCCATGTGTTATAAAGGAAGATATGGACACGCGTATGTTTCACAATCTCACAGCACCTCGTACCTTACAAGAGCTTCGGGAGTTTATGTACCAAGTCCAGATCCCAAATATATACAAACGATTCAGGGAAGACCTTATTTAAGAATTAGAATTGATGCCCGACAAACGGGTGGTGATTCAACATCTGCAACATCCACACATCACCCCAGAGGTATGTACACGGAAGTTGTATACCCAGATGGTTCTAGTGACGGATATGGTCAAACACAAAATATATATAATATATAAGTAACATGTTACACATTTACGATCAACATGACTTTATATATTCATTTTCTCTAGATGCCCTTGATAGAACCCAAGAGGATTGGACTAATTATACAACGGTAGAATTATTACCACAAAATGAATATACGTTACAGAAGTTTGATACAGAGACAAATACGTGGAAGTATATACGAAGACATTATGTAGATAGTGATCCATTAGATGAATTACTTACATATGAGGATGCACGTAAACGTGATTACCCAAAAATGGAGGACTATTTAGATGGTATAGTAAAAGGCGACACTGAACAAATTGAAGCATACAAAGTAAAATGTAATGAAGTAAAAACTATGTGGGCAAAAGATATGGAACCAATTACATTACATGAATATTTTAGAAGACGTGGACTATTAATTTCTCCCTAAAAAGTAGATGAGTGACCCTCTACTCTTTGTGGACACATCAGAGAGTAATGTCACTGTCACAGGTAACCTCCATGTTACAAATCACGTCGGTATTGGGGTGACGACCCCAGCTACAGAGTTACACTTATTAGGTGTAGGAAATGGTTCGAGTCCTAGGTTGAGATTTGAAACCCTAAATAACGGCGTAAATGGCAATTATACCCCGGGTGGGACGGAGATAGGTGGTATGCAATTTGGAGCGGATGACCTTACTTGGGCTACCCAGCATATGTCTTCGGAGATTGTCGGTATACATGATAGTCCGAATTACAGTGGTGCTCTGGGTACTCTTTCGTTCAGAACTTCCACAAGTCAGGGCTCAAATCCCAGTGAGAAGATGTTAATTTCTCCTCAAGGTTATTTAAAATATAATAACCAACCTCGATTTTCCGCTTATTCTAATAGTTCTAACGGAACTTTCAGTGGATTCAACAGTCCGGTCAAGTTAACCAGTACGCTTTACAATGTCGGTAGTCATTACAGTACCTCTACCGGAGGTTTTACAGCCCCTGTAAGTGGTCACTATAGGTTTTCTGTTGCACCGTGGAACAACAGCGCCTCGGAGCAACAGTACAGTATGTGGTATAGAACGTCTAATTCGGGAGCATGGGATGATATAGCACCTTATAAATTATTAGGAGGATCTGCAACTGGTGATGAAATGATATGGACTAATAGAGAATATCGAGGATTAGGTCATCCTACGTTTGATCTTTATGTCCCAGCCAATTATCAAATAGCGTTCGGTGGACGTGGGGGGGCGTCAGTTACAATTTATAGAGCACACTCATTTTTTTCGGGTGAATTAATTTCAATTGCATAATATATGAACGCGTACGTCTCCCTCGTCCCAGAAACATTAGAAATCGTAGATAGATTTAGAGGTACGCAGAGCGACGTAGAATCTAGATCTTCTGATTTGGAACATGTCATAGTTCCACCGGAAATGAACTCAGATTTCGTAATACCCAGTCGTAATTCAGAAACCGATGAAATAGAATTTACGGTAGATACTCAAGCATTCGAAGTAGAAACTCAAAATTGTATTCAATCTCTATGGGTAATGTTTAGAGGTGAAAGAAAGCAACGTCTTTCAGAATGTGATTGGGTTGTGAGTGTATCCGACTCACCTTTACCACAAGAAAATATTGATGAATGGAAAGTGTACCGTCAAGCCCTTAGAGACTTACCCTCGGTAACTGAAGATCCAAAAAATCCTAACTGGCCTACTCCACCCAATGTATAAAAAAACCTCCGTAAACAGTAGATGAGTGAACCTCTACTCTTTGTGGACACATCAGAGAGCAATGTCACTGTCACAGGTAACCTCCATGTTACAAACTCACTCCATATATATAAAGCGGCTGCTGAAGGTACGTCTGGACTGTTCATAGAAAAAGCGAGCGGTGGTGCAGGAACTACTGCCGCTTTATTCTTCGGCGTGAACGCTCCGACCGAGAACCCCGGAGTCGCGAAAGCCGCTATATTTTATGAACGCAATTTGGTGAACGGACGTGGTGACATAAAGTTTTGTAATGACGCAGTCAACGATACGAACGCCGTCACCACTGCAGCCGCTGATACGAGGATGATTATTCAAAATAATGGAAACGTGGGAATCGGTACAGTCTCACCCGATACAGCTCTACATGTGAATGGTATCATAAAACAAACAGGGGCGAATTGGGCACTTACAAATGGAGGTGTCAGTACTTCAGCAAATCACGGGGCTCACGCACCTGATTTCGCGCATTTGAATAGAACTTTATCTACCCCTACGGGTGTAACGTTGACTCACGTAAATCAAGGTGGTTTAAATACAAGATCGCGTATCACGATAAATACAGCTGGTAAATATGCTATGTATACCAACGGATTTAGACAAACTGGTACATCCGATACAACAGAAATATTTATATATAAAAATGGGGGGTACCAGTACGTCCGTGCATATTCGGGACCCAACGGTACAAGTAATTATGCAACTGCGGGTAGTGCCTATACTATCATGGATTTAAATGCGAACGATTATGTAGAAGTGTATCTGAATCAAGCAACATTCCATGGTAACGATTCCGTCTATTTCGCTGGTCATCTCATCGCCTAAGTCCGGCAAGAACATCTGGTGGGAGACACGTGTAACCGTTCGTGGCGATATACTTAACACCTCCTTTTAATTCCTGTCCTCGATGGAGGTACGTGAAGGTACTCGGAAAAATTACGAGTTTTCCCGTTTTCGGTTGAATGCATTTTCCGCAACTAAACTCTGTCGCTCCATCATTTTCCTCGTCTACGTCATTTAAATAGAGTATATACGTAAAAGTTTTGAAACTCGTGGGAATGTTAGCGTCACTGTGCCAGTGATAGAATTCGCCGGGTAAGGTTCTTTGAATCTGAGGTGGGTACACGTGACTATCCCTCATAACAGCATCCAATAACTGGTTACGGTCGAGGGGTTTTATGTGTATTCTGTATTCATTTCTAGCACGTTCCAACACTTCATCGAAATAGTTTAATTCATCGTCCCAGTGACCGTTTCCATATAGTCGTATCTCGGTACTTCGCTTGTATCCCGTATCGAGTCCTTTTGTAGTCGTACCGTTTCGCTTATTATCACCTTTCTCGAACTTATCGATGATTCGAGCACATATTTCGGATGGGATGAAATTTTCCCGTTCATAAATGAACTCCATATATAGTTAAAAAAATAAATCTTTATATAACATAATGACACGGTTAGAAGATTCGTCTACGGTCACATATACAAAAAACAGTGATGGTTCGTCGTCATGTACAATCCAAATTAATCCCATAGGTACAAAATGTATGGAAGTGATTGCAGCAAAACCCGAAGAGTTTATAGAAAATTACTTTAACGTCCGTATAAAGAATCAGGGTGAACAAATCATAAAGAGTAAGATGGATTCCCTGATAGAGCAAAACAAGCTTGAGGAGATGAAATCTATGGAAGCAACTATCCTAGAATATGAAATCTCGAGTCGAGAACCACCCACATTATAATTTTCGTTTCCTCTAAAGTGTGACCCAATGTATAAAAAACCTCCGTAAATAGTAGATGAGTGAACCTCTACTCTTTGTGGACACATCAGAGAGTAATGTCACTGTCACAGGTAACTTAAATGTTACCGATTTAACTACCCTAACAGGTGACACTCGTATCACTGGAGATATGAGTGTCACTGGAGATCTAAATGTCATAGGAAACTTATCTAGAACTCAATACAGACCGGGTGAAATTATTGAAGAACTAAGCTCGATTTGCGATGGATCACAGATAGAGCTTACTTCTGGTACATATACCGTACAAAACGTGACAGCTACACAACATGGAAATACTACACACACCGCGGTAACGGGAAGTACGATCGCGTACACTCCACCACCTGGTACAAAGAGAGTGTATTATCGTTTTTCGTATCAATGGGACAACGCAGAAAACTCAGGTATATCGCATCACCAAATGCAAGTTGATGGAACTACTCTAAGGGATTCGATGCATACAATCGCTTCAAACTATGCATCGACCAATTGGCATCATGCATTGTTTCCTGTGTTTATTGAATATACGATTGACTGTAACGCTTCATCAACTAATGCAGCAGCTGGAAAATTTACCTCGTGGACCACTCCAAAAACGTTAAGAATTACGTATAGAGAATACAATGGATCATACGAATCCAGATTACACTTTAATGAATGGTGGAATGGTACTAGCGGTGGGGCGGCGACGCCAGTGAGACCCCACTTAACAATACGAGCGATAGCATAAAAACCTCCGTAAACAGTAGATGAGTGACCCTCTACTCTTTGTGGATACATCAGAGAGCAATGTCACTGTCACAGGTAACCTCCATGTTACAAGTAATTTAAGTGTTATTGGAGGTATCACAGGAGATACGAGTGTCACAGGAGATACGAGTATCACTGGAGATTTGGACGTGAGTGGAGATGTTCATATAAGTGGGTCACTGATAAAAACAAGAGCACGAATGATTCGTTTGGAATCGGGTAATAGATATTTTACATCGGACGGGTGGCAAACCTACGTTCCTTATGGAGAAGCGTGGACAGCTTATTCAAGTGATCCTTTATACTCAATTTCAATTACAGGAGACTGGGTTGACGGAGCCCGAGCAATACATTTAAGAATAGCCGTTAAAAATCAACGCACCAATGTAGTTACATATTTTCCAAGTAGCTCTGGTTGGATAAAATACATGTATATAAATAGAAACCGCTTAGATGGACATATGTATCTCGGAATTATGTCCGGTTTAATATACGGTGATTCATATAAAGTCCAGCTAGAAGTGGACCCTAATAGCTCGAGCAACTACAGGTGGCACTCGCAATACGGAACCCTTACAGGTCTTGTATGGGATTAACGAACCCACTTTGCAAAAAACCTCCCTAAACAGTAGATGAGTGAACCTCTACTCTTTGTGGACACATCAGAGAGTAATGTCACTGTCACAGGTAACCTAAATGTTACAAGTAATTTAAGTATTATTGGAGGTGTCATAGGAGATCTAAATATCACGGGAGATACGAGTATCACAGGAGATTTGGACGTGAGTGGAGATGTTCATATAAGTGGGTCACTGAGAAAAACAAGAGCACGAATGATTCGTTTGGAATCGAGTAGTAAGTCTTTTACATCAGACGGATGGCAAACCTACGTTCCTTATGGCGATGCGTGGACAGCTTATTCAAGTGATCCTTTGTACTCAATTTCAATTTCAGGAGACTACGTTGATACAAGTGGACGAGCAATACATTTAAGAATAGCCGTTAAAAATCAACGCACCAATGTAGTTACATATTTTCCAAGTAGCTCGGGTTGGATAAAATACCTTTATGTTGATCATAGTCGCTTAGATGGACATGGGTATCTCGGAATTATGTCCGGTTTAATATACGGTGATTCATATAAAGTTCAGCTAGAAGTGGATCCTAATACTGCGAATCCGTACAGGTGGCACTCTGCATATGGAACCCTTACAGGTCTTGTATGGGATTAACGAACCCACTTTGCAAAAAACCTCCCTAAACAGTAGATGAGTGACCCTCTACTCTTTGTGGACACATCAGAGAGCAATGTCACTGTCACAGGTAACTTAAATGTTACCGATTTAACTACCCTAACAGGAGAAACAAGTATCACGGGAGATACGAGTATCACGGGAGATACGAGTATCACTGGTGAACTCTCTGTGAGTGGTCCTACTACCGGTCCGAATCATGGGTCGGCATCGATGCTTTATTTACTTAATTCGCCTTATATAAAAGAATGGCAATGGACGGGTGGTATTAGTAGTGTACTTCGCGTCACATTCACAACATCAGAACTACCTACGAACTGTAAAGCTATATACGCAGACGTATTTATGCCACAACATAGCGCCAACGATCATGTTGGTCATGCTTTGGGTAAAAATGTAGGACAAATGACAATGTGGACAGGTGGTAGAAATGCTCGCCCTTCGTCCCAATTTGGAAACTTGGCGGCGCAGCAGTGTTTTTTATCTATGCCGGGGCAGAGTGATGGATTTGAATATTTTTACGGTAACTGGTGGAATTCGTGTATCATACCACTCGATACGGGTAATAAAATTTACCATACAGTATCGGGTGAAGGCGGTAGTACCCAGTCGTGGATATACATGATCGTTAAAGGATATTTTTATTAAGGTGGCTACCAGCGACGAAGCTGTCTATTACACACATTCAACATTGTATCTTAGATAATTATTATCTACCCTTATATTAATTATGGCAACCCATACATTAAACTTTCCAGGTGTCAATCTGAATGCCAGTGAAAGTACAGTTGATACCGCTACAATTGGTACTGGTGGTCTTATTGTTGATACCGATACACTGGTAGTCAATGCATCTACAAATAGAGTTGGTATTGGTAGTGATGCACCAAATGTAAGTCTAGATGTAGGTGGTGGTGTAAATATCAGTGGTATGACAGAATTAACTGGTACAGATCATGCGACTGATGTTAATACAGGTACTCTTACGGTTGCCGGTGGTATAAGTACACAAACAAACTTACACGCATTAACAGTATACACACATGGTGGTCTTGTTACTAACAGATCAGGTACATGTAAAAAAACATATTCTTATACAACAACTTTACAAGCCGATGCATCGGTAAGTACTGCAACCTTCACTGTTGTTTTTTCAAATCATGTATTTCAGTCGAGGATATACGCAACATTAGTTGAAGGTACATCTACAGTAAGTAGTTTTATACAAGACGTTTGTGGTGGTCATATTACTGGTGGTACACCTGCAAATATAGTATTAGGTACTACAACAGTGGTTGGACATAGTGGTGCACCGTGGTCTAGTGTAACATCAACAAATACAAATACAGTGGAGTATAATGCTAATGAGGCTATCGTGGGTGCTGGGTATTATGATATATTTGTTGAATATCTTTCATCACACCCGGATGGTAGAGTGTTAAAATTTACAAAAGGTTCAGAGCTTGGTGGGCAAGTGGATGCAATTACGTTTAATTATTAAGTTTAAAAAATTGTATAGTAGTAATAATAGGATGACGACACTTATCCAAACATTCGGAGGAAATATAGGGATAGGCACCAACGATCCAGGAAGTTATAGGCTACGAGTGGATGGTGGTGTTAGAGTATCTTCTTTAGAAATTGGGGGGGTTGGTAATGCAATCGCCCCAACTGGTTTAATTGGATTGTGGCATGGACTTTTAGCTACTATTCCTACAGGGTGGGTTATATGTGACGGTACTAACGGAACTCCAGATCTAAGGGATAAATTTATTCGAGGTGCTTCAGGGGATGATGTACCTGCCACGACGCGGGTAGGTACTGTAGGTGGGTCGAATAACACGACCCTAACCGAACCTATGTTAGCCTCACATAGTCATCCCGTTACTGTAAGTCAAGGAAATACTCAAGATAATCACAGTCATAATACAAGTACAAACAACGCTCAACACACGCACGGGTCGAATCAGCAAGGTAATCACCGTCACCCAATAAACTATATTAATTGGCGACAAGCGCCGGGTTGGGTTAATCATAACGTCGGTGCGCAGGTTGGTGGGCAGTGGGCGTTTCACGCGAACGAATATATACCAGTCGATACCAGCATCAACCAAGGAGGGAATCACAATCATGGTGTCCCCTACCACAACGCGGGTCATACACACCCCCAAGGTGCACACCCCACCTCCCCTGCACCACATTCCCATCAAGCAAGTTCAGGTACCCGCGCCGAATGGACTGGAGATGATATACCCGTAACAAATCCATATTATGCACTTTATTATATCATGAAAACATAATACGTTTAATTATTAAGTTTAAAAAATTGTATAGTAGTAATAACAATGACAACGAAGGTTGGTGTCTTTGGAGGAAATATCGGGGTAGGCACCAATGATCCCGGAGATTATGATCTAGATGTAGTTGGTTCACTTCGAGCTAATACAGTCGATTTCGGTGACGCTGCTAGTGCACATATCCCATCCGGTTTTATTATGATATGGAAAGGTTTTCAAAGTAATATTCCTCCAGGTTGGGTTATATGTGATGGTGCTAACGGAACCCCTAATCTAACGGATAAATTTATTCGAGCTGCTTCAGGGGATGTAGCGTCACCGACGATCGCCACAGGTATAAATACTCAAGGTGGGTCGGATAACACGAACCTGACTGATGCAGCTATGTTAGCCTCACATAGTCATCCCATTACTGTCGATACTGGGAGTGCCCCACATAATCATAACGTCCAAACTCGAAACATTTACCACAATCATAGCAATAACGCAGCCGGTGATCATATACATTCGGTTTCGAAATTTAATTGGCGACAAAATCCGGGTTGGGTTAATATGAACGTATGGGGTGGTGGTTACAATCAGTTTGCAATTCACTCAAATCATTATTCCTCCGATGTCTCGATAGGATACACCGGAAATCATACCCACAACTGGGGAAACAACTCTTCCCCACATGGTCATCAGGGAAATTATGCAGATGCACCACATGGACACCCAGCGAGTTCAGGTGATACAGGAACTGGAGCTACTATACCCGTAACAAATCCATATTATGCACTTTATTATATGATGAAAACATAATACGTTTAATTATTAAGTTTAAAAAATTGTATAGTAGTAATAATAGGATGACGACACTTATTCGTACATTTGGTGGAAATATAGGGATTGGCACCAATGATCCAGGAAGTTATAAACTACGAGTGGATGGTAGTGTTAGAGCAACTTCTTTAGAAGTTGGGGGGGTCACTAATGCACATATTCCGAGTGGTGCAATTGGAATATGGCATGGAAATTCAACTGATATTCCTCCAGGTTGGGTTATATGCGATGGTGCTAACGGAACTCCAGATCTATCGGATAAAGTTATTCGGTGTGCCAACGGGGATGACGTACCTGCTACCACATCTGTAGGTACTGACGGTGGGTCGGATACCACGAACCTGACTGATGCAGCTATGTTAGCCACACATAGTCATCCCGTTAGTGTCAGTGATGCAAATTCACCACACAAGCACAACGTAGGAACTGGCTACGCCAACCATAGTCATAGTCAAAGCGGCGGCGGTGGCAGTCATAGGCACACCGCGACCAATATTAATTGGCGACAAAATCGATACTACATTAATAATAATGTCGGTGCACAGGTTGGCGGGCAGTGGGGAACTCACGCCAACTCGCAGATCCCGGCCGAGCTCACGAATTATGCGGCGCTTCACTCTCATAATTTACCGACAAAACACATACCACATAACCATACGGGGGGCTCTAACAGATCTGTACATACCCACCCAGCGAGTTCGGGTGATACAGGAAGTGGAGATGCTATACCCGTAACAAATCCATATTATGCACTTTATTACATCATGAAGCTGTAATTTTATATTTTATATCGTAGTGACTCACACTTAAAAAAATAAAGTCTCACTATAATATAAAATGTCTGGTGGTATTGCCCAACTCGTCGCCGTAGGTGCACAGGACGTGCACCTAGTAGGCCAACCCGAAATCAGCTTTTTCAGGTCTACCTATAAGCGCTATACTAACTTCTCTCAAACCGTGGAACGCCAGGTTATCCAGGGTAATGTTTCAAATGGTGGTATGAGCACCGTGCGTTTCGAGCGCAAGGGTGACCTTCTCAACTATGTGTACTTAGTATGCAACAATGGATCTCTTGTACAAGCGGAGTCTGATTGGACTGATCTTATTGACAAGGTCGAGGTCCTCGTGGGTGGACAGGTTATTGATGAGCAGGATTCTACTTACTCTACCCTAATTGCTCCTACTCTCTCCGCTACCACTTCTTCCAAGTCCGTCGCGGGTGATCTTTTCGGTGGTTCTACAAATGAGAACTTCTACCCTCTCCGTTTTGCTTTCTGTGAGAATTGGCAGACTGCTCTTCCACTCATTGCCCTCCAGTATCACGACGTGGAGCTTCGAATCACATGGGGTGCTAACGCCAGTGATTCCAGTCGCAAGTGGGATATCTATGCCAATTATGCGTACCTCGATACCCAGGAGCGTGAGTTTTTCGCTTCCAACCCTCAGAACTTACTGATTACCCAGGTCCAGAAGACTATTAAGTCTGGTGCCAAGATTCAGGAGCTTAACCTGAATCATCCCGTCAAGTATTTGGCGGCTGCTGATTCTTCCGCGGTGAACATTCTCGGTCATGATGGCTCTGTTGATAATAAGCTTAAGCTTCAGATTAATGGTACCGACGTTGCGGACTTCAAATTTGCCAACCCCAACTTTTCGGTGGTTCCCCTTTACTACCACACTACTAACGCCGGATCCGCGGTTGCTTCTGCTACCGTTGAGAAGCTCTTCTTTTACCCCTTCTGCCTTGACGCCGGTAAGGTTCAGCCAACTGGTAGCCTGAATTTCAGCCGCCTCGACTCTGCTCGTATCGTAAACGACCGTAATGATTCCGACCAGGATATTTATGCAGTGAATTACAACATTTTACGTGTGGAAAATGGTATGGGAGGTCTCCTTTACAGTAATTAAATCTCTTTGTAACTAATAAAACATATGTGGAACGTAGTTTTCCTACTCGCCATCGTTTTTGTATTGTCGTATGATCCTAAATCCAGGACACTTGAAAAGTATGTTGCTCACCCCACAGCACCTACCCAGAAATCATGTGAAGATACGCATTACCAATCCGTCCAATTTGCCCAAAGTCCATATGATTGTCCACCATCAGGAAGAACTCAAATGGGTGCTATCGTGTAGAATACTTAAAAAGAAGGTGTGTATCTAAGTTATAATGATTGCAATGGACCGTGAAACCCTCATGATGATAGCCACCATCGTAGCTATCGCTGGTGTCATTTTCCTATTCAAGGAGATGAACAAGCAGAAGCAGGACCTTGAAGGTCTTAAGAACTTTTCCAGTACCCTCATTCAGAGGATGAGGGTACCTGAGGCTCCTATGGTTACCGAAGATGAACCAGAGGTTGAATGTGAGGTTGCTGAAGAAAAGAAGGAGGAATAAACATATCCGGTTATTATAACTTGCGAATGCGCAATGAAAAAATACAAAGCTATAGCTATACCTGTCAGTTTCGTTGACGATAAGCCTCGTTTTCTTACAGTTAGAGACCGAAGGTTTAAGGAATGGATATTTGTCACAGGTGGATGCAGGCGGAGAGAAATTTTCAACCCGATCAGATGTGCCCTAAGAGAATTAGAGGAAGAGACTCGTGGTGTTGTATCACTTAAAAACGGTGAATATACCGAATTTAAGTTTACAGTTAAAGAGAGTCCCACTATAGATTTGGAATACAATGTATTTGTATTCTATGTGGACTATAATAGAAATTACCAACAATCACTGGTAAGAAAATTTTACGAAGAGAAGCAGAAGATGAATCTTAGGAAGATACAGAAGCTACCAATAAAAAAGACTTATGATGAAAATGATTATATGAGTTTTGACACACTCGAGGATTTCAATTCACGTAGACAGTGGAAACTTATAATTGACAATGTTTTGAAAAACCCAAAGTTTTATTCGTGTGTAACTTCTCTCAATAGAAAAACCTTCTCTATTAAATAGAATGAAGTCAAAGGCTTACATCCTTCTACAGATTAGAGAACTTTTGAAAAAAAATCGAGGATTTTGTGATGAAGAAGTGGATATATGGGCGAAAGAGAATGAGAAGAAAACTGTGTATGAACTTTTAACTTTTAAGAAGGAAATTTCTCAGAGTCAGGAATACCATGATGTCTCTTGTGTGAGATGGTTTAGAGAAGAAGATCAATAACAAGGTATGTTTAAGAAGTGGTGTAACCACAATAATTTCAATAATGCAACCAACTTATCGCATGTGCTCATGGACGGTGGTGTCCTTTCCGTGCCATTCGATAGATTGAATGACTTCTATGAAAAGTATATAGAAGCTGTAAAGAGTGGAGAAAAACTTTACGTAGTAGAACAAAAGACAGAAACTTATAATTTCTTCGTTGATATAGACTACAAAGATGACGTGGCTCTAACATTAAGTGAGATTCAGGATATTTGTAAAATTATTTGTGATAAGGTTAAACGTCACGGTGGCAAAGAATGTCTTATATCTGTTTCTCCTCCTAAAAAGGCGGGTGAACTTGTTAAGACTGGTGTTCACTTGAATTGGTCTGGTTTTGTAGTTGATCAGTCATCAGCTGTGGCACTGAGAGAACATATTTTGATTGCTCTAACAAAAGCAAAAGGATCTATAGATTGGAATGAAATTATAGATTCCTCTGTATATGGTGATATTAGACGAAAATCCAAAGGAAGTGGTTTCCGTATGCCATGGTCTCACAAGATGGCTAAACACAATCCATGTGGTGGTCGTGGATGTGAAGAATGTGGTGGTACAGGTAAGATTGTACAAGTTGCCTACTTACCTGTTTTCATTTATAAGCATGGACCTCTGAGTACTCTTCTCAAGATTGATCAAAAACCAAATATTGACACGCTCAAAATGTCTGCAATTAGAACGAATGAAGTTCAACACATAACAGTTGAACCACCATCTAAAGTAATCAAGGAAGGTGCATTTACCGATGCCCAAACCAAAGATGAGATTCAAAATGATGAACTAAAGTGTCTCATTGAAGATTTTATTCGAAAAAATATGGAGGGACAAAGTCTATCAATCGTTACTAAATTATTCAAACATAAGGAAACATTTTTGGTAAGTACAAACTCTAAATATTGTGAAAATCTGAAAAGACCTCATAGTTCCAATCATGTATGGTTTCATGTGAGTGGTTCGGTAATTGCTCAAAAATGTTTTTGTAGATGTGAGACTATTAGAGGTAGACGAGATGGTTTCTGTAAAGATTTTTACGGTCGCAAACATCAATTACCACCCAAAATTGTTGAAAAAATGTATCCCAAAAAGGAAGACCTCAAGAAGTGCCCCGAAATTAAAAAGTTTGAAGAAAAACCCCAAATTAAACATTCCGCAGTAAAAGCACCTCTCGAGTCATACATGGTTAGATGTATGAAAGTTCCAGAAGATACACGTGTTGTAAGTGTTGCACGTCAAAAGTCTGGATTTACAGTATTAACCACGGTTACACATTGTGAAACGATCAAAGGTGTTCATGAAGGGGCTACAATGTCATATACAATCAATGGAACGAAAATCACTCAAAAATGTCCTATTTGTAAAAAGAATAACGCAAGAACTTACGAACTTAGTGGTAGTGTTAAACAAGCACTTAAACCATCTGAAAAAAAATAAAGATCAGATAGTAGAAGAATGGCATTGATTCTATTAGGTATTACAGCATACATAGCATCCACCTTTATAGGTGATATCAAGTTTAAAAATATAGTGCCAAATGGAGTTGACGAATTCCATATATATTCAGGTGTTCATCCAGAATTATATAAAGAATATTTGAAGCATAAAAAGGCTGGTAACATACGTATGACACAAGAAATATTAGAAGAGCTCGCACTTTACACAGATATAGAGTTTAGAGAACAATTTCATCAAAAGATACTTAAAAAGCAAGATTCTTTATCTATATAATGGTACAAACACGTACGCGAACTGGTAGACATATAAAGAAGCCCGAGCGCTACACTCCAGTAGAAAATGTTTTAGAGGATGATTATACTAACGAGGAGTATGATTCTGATGAGATTGGATCTGACTTTGACACAGACGAGGAGATTTACTCCGATGAGGAAAGTGAGGACGACGAAGATGAGGGAAGTCTCAAGGACTTCATCGTAGATGATGATGAGGAAAGTGAGGAAGAAGACGCTTAAAAAAATCGATAACTATATAAAAAATGGAGACTGACTTGGGAAATCCCATTGATTATGATGCAAATATGGATCCATTAAAGAAAGAAGAAGATAGTACACCTATTAGTGATGAAATGATCCCGGAACAAGCATATTATTATCATCCATCGGAAATGATGGCACCTCCTCAACAGCAGTATCAACAGCAAGAAAAAATTGATTTTCTATCCAATATCGACAAGTCTACATGGATAATTGCATTTGCTGTATTCCTCTTAGGCTTCTTCATGGGGAAAACCATGCAGCCAGTGATCCTCAGATACACTTGAGTATGGCACGAAAGATCCAATGTCTCCATAAATTGGCTCTAATTCACCAGTTTCATCCCTTGTTGATAATTGTGTAGGATATCTTGGCATTATAAACGCATCTCTGGTATCCTCTATAAAACCATCTGTAGCACTCACTTTGTTTTTTGAATCGATAACCGTATTAGTTCGTATATACGGTTCAAAAAACAAAACGAAGAAGACACTCGTCAAAATGATGGCAGTAACTATTTTCCACATTTTATTTACTTTATAATTATATTTTTTTATGAAATTAATCCTTTTTCTCTGAGGTGACCTCTTCACCTTCCTCCTCCTTACCCTCCTCGATAGTTCCATTAGTGGAAGCCACATCCTCCGCCTCACGAATCTTACGTCGCTCCTCAACCTCGGCAGCAACAATGGCATCAGCCTCCTTAACAAGCTCCTCCATGGGAGTATCGGGCTTTTCCTTTCTGAGAGACTCAATCACGTCAGCTGGATGACTGATAGGCTTCTCATCAGGCTTGGTGTAAAACTTAGAGTTCTCATCTCCGGGCTTGAGGAAGCTCTTCGTCTCCATCATATCCCTCTTACGCTCGTTAAACATACGAGTAGCCTCAGCCTGATTATCCTTATAACCACTCATGATTTCCTCAAGCTTCTCATTGGTGTAATGCACATCCTCAATCTTCGTTGGGTCGGGGGGGATGAGTAGCCACTTATACATGTCAACGACGTAAATATCAAAAGTGGAATCCTCCTTTTGGAGGCGCTTGGCGTGGTTAGCAGCCTCGTCACGTGAGGAGAAAGCACCGCGGATCTTAATACCAAACTTATCATTTTTCTGGGGAGCCTCTGGTCCTACGACGGAGAGGCATGCGTAAAGCTGACCAGGGACAGTAGTGTAATCCTGCTCGAGAGACATATTATACAGTATACAGTCTTCAAAACTTTAAGCCTGCTTAAAAGATTTATGGTATAAAATACAAATGAGAACATTTTGGGATAAACAACCCGTCCCACAGGAAGGTCTCAAATATAAACAGGGGGATGATATAGAAAAAGAAAAGAAGGTTGTGGAAGAACCTGTGAAGCTTCCAAATGGTTTTTCATGGAAAGTGTGTTCAGTTAAAGAGGCTCACCCACTCCTAAGTGAACAATATTTAGATGGTAAGACTAATATTCTTAGATATTCACTTGAAACACTAAAATGGGCAGGTGAATCACCCGGTTATGAAAATAGAGGAATTGTACATGATGAAACACAAGAACTTATTGGATTTATATCGAGTGTTCCCACTAAAGTGAGGGTGTGTAATGATATATTAAACATGGTTCAAATCAATTTTCTATGTGTACATCACAATTACAGAACTTTAGGGTTTGCACCACTTCTTATAAGTGAAATGAAACGAATTGCTAATACAAAGGGTATATGGCAGGCTGTGTACACCGCTGTGACTGAAATACCAACACCTTTAGTGAACTCTTCTTATTGGCATCGCATTTTAAATGTTAAAAGATTATCAGACATTGGATATTTTAAAGTTTCATCTAAAACTAAACAAAAATATCTTGAAGTTCGTGGAACATCTAATTTCAGAAAGATGTATACAAAGGATATTCCAAAAGTTACCAAAATATTACAGAATCATTTTAAACATTTTAAGATTGCACCAGTCATTGACAAAGAATGGGTAAAACATTGGATACTTCCAGCTAATTCATATATAAATGAGAAGGATAATACATTCATATCATTCTATGATATACCAAACCATAGAAAAGATGGTTTATATACAATCAAACAAGCATATTCATTTTACATAGTTGGAGACGTTTTCAATGATGCATTCCTCATCGCCAAGAATTTGGGTTACGATTTGTTTACTACTTTAGATATTGGGAAGGATGTACAAAATCTGGAGAAGCAGAAGTTTCTAAAAGGTGATGGAAATGTTCATTACTATTTGTTTAATTGGCTACCATCTTCTTCAATCTCATTGGAAGATGTTGAAGTTAAATTACCTTGATCATTTGGATGAATTGGTTTCTGGGTTGCCTAAGTAAAAGAAATAAATCTTAAAATCCATAAGATGGAGGAAATACGAAAAAACCACAACAACGCTAAGAGGGACTTGATCCATTCCGTGACGAGGGAGAGTGATCAAATCCTTGATGTTGGCTGTGGCTTTGGCGGAGACCTTCAGAAATGGCACAAATGTGGGGCAAATATGAGCATGTGTGATCCTATACCAGAAGCCCTGGTGGAAGCAAAGTCGCGTGCTAAAAACATGCGTATGCGGGTAAACTTCTATGAGGGTGATATTCATAGTTGTCCAAATCGTAAATATGATATTGTTTGTTACAACTTTTCACTTCATTACATTTTTGAAACGAAGGAAAAGTTTTTCAATTCAATTAGGGAAATCAGGAAAAGGATGAAACCTGGTGGGCGTCTCATAGGAATAATTCCCGACTCCGAGAAGATCATATTTAGGACACCCCTTGAAGATGACATGGGTAACTTCTTTGTGACGAAGACACCCGGTAACGGTGGTTTTGGTGAGAAATTGTTTGTAAATTTGGTGGATACACCTTTCTATGCAGATGGTCCTCGGTCAGAGCCAATTGCATACAGGGATTTACTTATCACACATTTAGAGGAGTTGGGATTTAGGTTAGAGTTGTGGGAAGGTCTTGAGGGAAACCAAATATCAGAACTTTATAGCAAATTTATATTTGTATATAAGAGATGATCGCATTGATTCTATTATTTCTCGTAAATGCGTTTTTACTTGCAACTACCCGAGAACCGAGGGAGTTTATAGAGCTTAAAGAGAAATATGAAATTCTCAGGAGGCATATCAAAGAAAGTGAGCATCCAAAGTTTCACATGTTGTCCAGACATATTCCCATCACTGGTTATAAGAAAATGAACGGAACAGTTGGGTATAACACAAATAAAGGTCAAGAGATTGCCATATGCCTTGATGGTTCTGTAAATGAGATTTTCCATGTACTGGTTCACGAGTTAGCTCATTCCACAGTTGAAGAGTTTTCTCATTCAGATGATTATTGGAATAATTACATAGAACTTCGTGATATTTGTGTAAACTTGGGTATATACGAGAAGATACCAGAGAGAACTGAGTTCTGTGGTCAGCATGTACAGGATAAATAATCTTTGTACATATCAAATGAAGACACCTATCAACGTTTTGTATACTGCAATTGGTTATTGGATTGCTGTATATGGAGTCACTCAGGTACCAAACATTATTAACAACTACTATCTCAATCTCGTGTGGCTCACAGTGGTAATTCCAAATGTGTTCCACATGGTTGTTGGACGTATTCCACAACTTGCTGTGGATCGCCAATTCTTTCTGGCGACGAGTGTTATTGCGTTAGTCTTAACTTATATCATGAATAAGTTGTTCAAGAAGACCGCCGAGGATCTCAAGAAGTACGGAACCGACAAGGGCAAGACACTTAAAACGAATGCCTTGCTCATGGGGATGTTATCCATTGGAGCTATAATTACTTACTTTTCGGGTATAGATAAATCAATCTATTCTAATATGGGTTGGGAAAATGGAGCCGCAGTTACTGTTTAAGGCTTCACGACATAGTCCTTCACAATGTAAAACACAATAGCCGCAACTAAACCAGTAGAAGCAAGACCAACCATGCTCCTACTCCCTTGTTCGTTAAGGAACTTGGGAATAGAAGTCACCAGCTTATCTTGCACAGGCTTGGACACAGCGAGGGCTGCCGCAGCACCAGCGACGAGGGCAATCATCTGATCATCGGTGAGATTAAGGGGGTTCTTACTCTCGGGTGCCGCCTGCTGCTGAGGGGCAGCATAAGCACCCTGGGGGTTAGGGGCAGCCATCTGCATGCTCTGCATCTTTGGCTCTTCACCAATCATTGGGGGCTCCATCATTAAATCGTTAATAGGTGTAGAATCCATGGTCATCTCTTTACTTTGTCCCAGATTTTTTTCGGAATGCGAAAACGCTTCACGGTTGGGTGGAGGCATCTGAGGATTGTTATTAACAAAATTAGTAGTTGGGTTGTCATTAAGAGATACCATTCCATCACCATTGTCAGCGAGGTTGAGAGTATTTATATCGGTAGACATCTGATATAGTCTTATGTTTTTCAAACACCTAAGTTACGCGCTTCATCTCAAATATTCATGTCGCATTTACAACATACACACAAAGGGTCTTCTATCGCATCCGGTGTATGTGTTTATTCGGAAAATACATTAAATTGTATCCTGGATGAGTTTAAAGATTTTTGCTCTGACTATGTAAAACAAATTGGAAAGTTTCATTGGCAAAAAACTTTGAAAGTTTCTGAGGTTATCCCAAATTATAAAGACAATAAATGTTTTATGAGTCCGGACGGTGGTTTATTTTTCATAGAAATTGATTCCAAACGATATTGTTTTTTAATTGTTGAAGATAAATACCAAGGTACAAATGATAATAGATATAATGAAGGTCTCAAAAAACAAGGTACTGGAAACGCTATAGAGAGGGTGTTTAAGAATCTAAATGCATCTTGGCATCTTTTTAAAGATTTACCTGTCTCACCGTATCTGGTATTTGTAGCTGGATGTGATTTTCATAGTAGTGAATCTATTATACATAGGATTGGTCCTCTCTCAAACTTTGGGAAAGAGCCAATTGTATGGGAAATGGAAAACTCAGATGATTTTGACGTTTCAGAGATGTTACCAAAAATTGATATACGAAAAGACATTGATCGTGAGTTTGCCACCTTTTGTGTTAAAACACATAAATATGACGAGTTTCCCAATAAAAGTTCAATGTGGAAAGCAGGTGAACGTTTAGCTGTTATGAAACACATTGCCAAGCAATCACTTAAGGAAATCATAAGATATCACTACAGATTATGAAAGACTATGTTAATCAACCTATGATTACATACCTAGGTAATAAGAGAAAGTTAGTAGATAACATAGAGAGTGTAGTAAAGAAACTAAATCCAAAAATATGCGTCGATGCATTTTCGGGTTCCGGGGTTGTAGCGAGAATGTTACTGACACATAGTGACACATTGTATGTAAATGATTTGGAGAAGTATTGTGAAGTCTTATCTACTTGTTATCTAAATACACCTTCTCCCTCTGACCAAGAGGAAGTTCGTAAACATATAGATCAAATGAATAAATGTTCGGGTAAAAATGGAATGATTACAGAACTTTATTCACCTAATGAAGATTGTGATAGATGCTTTTATACACCTGAGAACGCTATGAGAATTGACGGTATGATTGACTATATTCACCGCAATGTTCCTGATCATTTAAAGCCTTATTGTTTGGGTCCTCTTGTAGTAAAGGCGAGTATTCATACAAATACTTCGGGTGTATTCAAGGGATTCCACAAAGGTGGGTGGGGTGGTAAAGGTGGTCATGCAGTTGAGAGAATCACCAAACGAATTGAAGTTGAGACTCCTATATGGCTTGAGAGGGGTAGAGATGTTTACGTACATAGACGGGATGCGTGTGACTTTTTAAGAGAACTACCAAAGGTTGATCTCATATACTTAGATCCACCATATAATCAACATCCTTACAGTTCTAATTATTTCATGTTAAACTTAATTTGTACCAATGAGAGACCTCATACACTTTCAAAAGTATCAGGTATCCCTGAAGATTGGAATAGAAGTAAGTATAATTACAAGAGACAGATTAATGAAGCTATGGAACTTACCTTGAAATTAGCAACCGAAAAGGCTAAACATACATTAGTGTCTTATAGCAACGAAGGATTCATAACTCCAGAAGAATGGAGAAAGATATTAGAACCCTACACGTATGAAAAAATAGAGATTGATTACAACTGCTATAGGGGAAGTCGTAATCTGAAGAATCGTCCTACTAAAGTTACAGAGTTTATATTTGTTATTTCGTCTTTGTAATCTTTAATCTTGTTTGCTTGGTAGCCTTCTTAGCGTCATCTTCCTTCTGTGAGAGATACTTAGGATTAAACATTTTTTTATGAAGTTTCCAGAGATCTGGACTTCCTACCCTAAAGTTCTTTCTCACAGTTGCCTTGTACCAAAATACACAATCTTGAATCTTGTTAGATTTTACCGTATTATCTAACACGAGACATTCGTAATTCTCTGTACACGCATCCATAACCTTACAGAACATATCAAAAGAAGGAAAGATACCAAAAAAGGACTTGTATAACTTTTCTCTATTTTGTATGATGTTCTCTCTCAAAATAAAGACATAATCAACATTAGCGCGAAGAGCTGGTGGTAAATCCATTACATATTGCATAGTCAGCATGAAGAAGATTTTCCAATGTCTACCATTCATAAAACACTGGCGTATACACGTGTCCTTCAAAAACTTACTATCGTACATACAGTCATCAAGAAGCATGAAGGCTCCACAATTTGACTTTCCATTACCTACCAGTTTTCTCTGTCTCGCCATCACCCTCTCGATTGCATCTCTATCATAGTCACCATAAATAAATAGATCTGGTACAAAATCTGAATAAAAATGGTTACCCTCCTCTGTTCCTGAGAGAACTATACCAGCTGGAAGATGTTTCTTATGGTACATGATATCTTTGACAAGGGTTGATTTACCTGTATTTCTCTTGCCTATGAACACACAAACCCTGTCATCGCTAATAGTCTCAGGTTTGAATTTCTTCAACTGAAGGTTCATTCTACATTATTGTACCGTTTTAATTAGCAAAATTTTACTCACATACTATAGGAATGTCAGGTCGTTTAAGACTTGCTGCCACCGGAGTCCAAGATCAGTGGCTCACAGGAGATCCACAGTTTTCATATTTCCTGATGAATTTTAGAAGACACACTAAGTTTTCTGTAGATTACATTGAAAGTCAGTTTGATGGAGACCTCACATTTGGAAAAACGATTACATGTCGTATACCCAACGATAAAGGTGATTTAGTAAAGAACTTGAATTTGAAAGTTACACTTGATGATCCTTCCACTGGTTACGAGTGGTCTCCTTCTGTGATTTCACATTTAATAGAGAGTGCAGAGCTTCTCATCGGAGGACAAACTATACAAAAATTGACAGGTGAATACATTTACATGCATCAGCAACTCTACAATACAGATGATGACACTGACCAAACTGTATACTTCCTGAACAGTCACGGGAATACGATAGCTTATTCGGGAGATTACAATTATTTCATTGATCTTCCATTTTATTTTTATCGTAATTCAAGTCTCTCTATACCAACTTGTGCTCTCACTAAACAAATAGTTGAAGTGAGGATTAAGCTGAGACCTCTATCTGAACTGGTATCAGGTGCAAACCCAGAAAATGCTATAGCTACTCTAAAAAAGATAGCAATTGATACAGAGTTTGTATTTCTCACAGACAGAGAACGTGACTACCTTATGTCCAGACCCATTGATTATGTCATAACACAACTTCAAATGTCAAAGTTTGTAATGAAAGCTGGTGAAAATACTAAATCTGTTATGCTTAATTTTTCACACCCAGTTAAGGAACTTTTTTTCGTTTCACAATCTGAAAAGGCTGTTCGTGATAATCACCCAAATAGGTATAATACGATATCAAATGTAAAATTAAGATTCAACAACGAACTTGTTTTTGATAGAGATAGGAAGTTTTTAGTTTATGAACAAGCTCTAAAATATCATATAAGTCCTCCAGAATACGTAGCCGCGACGAATTATAAACAATCTGAGTTTTCTATGTACAGTTTTGCCCTTAATCCGGAGATGTATTATCCAACTGGACAAGTAAACATGAGCAGAATAGTTCATAAATTGTTGACAATTGAAATAGATCCTATCAACAGTGTAGATGATAATAAGACACGTGTATATGCTTCGAACTTTAATATATTACGTGTTAATGCTGGTTTGGCAGGCTTAAAATTTTAGAATCTTATAGTAGTAATGGCTGGAAGAGTACAGCTTTTAACATCTGGACCTCAAGACAGGTTTTTTACCTTTGATCCAGACTATTCATACTTTTTGCAAAGTTTCAAAAAACATTCAAACTTTGCAAGAGAATATGTAAACATAGATCCAGAAAATGCTGCAGATTTCGGTGGTAAGGTCAGATTTAGAGTTCCTCAAAATACAGGTGATTTATTGACAACTATAAGTGTTAAGATGAAATTGCCATCTATTTCTACTCTAATTTATGACGACCCAAGGTTTATTGAGTCTATAGGACATGCTCTCATAGAACATGTAGATCTCATGGTGGGTGGTAAAGTTATACAGAGATTAACAAGTGATTATCTCCAAATATATTCAGAACATAACATCACACAAACAAAGCAAAGGGCTCTCAAAGAGCTTATTGGTAAATACCCGGAGCGTACAGTTGACACAAGAGTATCTGACAAAGACATTCTCGGTGTTATTGGTACCGCTACAACAGAAGATGAGTTCTTTGTAGATTTACCTTTTTATTTTTATAACAATCCAGAGTTGGCTATACCCTTATGTTCCATAACAAAACAAGAAGTCGAGGTTGAAATTAAGATTAGAAATCATGATCATCTCATAATAAAGGGATCAACTGGTCAGCTTCAACCTGTTACACCCGGAACTATACATATCAAGGACTTTAGGTTATGCACAGAGGTTGTCTTCTTAGATCCATCTGAAAGGGTAAAGTTTATGACAGAGAAGAAGGACTATATTATCACACAAGTTCAACAAAATGTATTCGATATTCCACAGGGAAATCAAGAAGGTCGGTTCAATTTGGATTTTGTAAATCCTGTTAGGGAACTTTACTTTGTTATTCAAAGGCAGGGTGATGTTGGAACTGGAGAAGGTCAGTTTATGACACCATTTGATTATGATAATACACTTGCTGATACAGGTGGAAAATACATTTTATATGAGAATCTTGACTATCTCACACTTGATCTAGATGGACAACCCATAATTACTAGAGATACCGGTAATGTAATTTTCCTCAAGGGTGTTCAGGCTGCTATTCATCATTCTAAGACTCAATTGATTCGAAGATTCTATTCATACAGTTTTGCACTTGAACCAGAGAAGTGGTATCCAACTGGTCAGATTAACTTCAGTTTGATAAAAGAGCAAATTGTCAACCTAAGTCTCACACCATGTGTAGATTATGCAAGACAATTCAGAGTCTACGCTCTCAGCCACAACATCCTCCGAGTAAGTGGGGGAACTGCGCGAACTATTTTTGACGTTAAATACTAAAATGAACATGCAAACTGGATTTGGTGACGGAGGTAACGGCATGGTTGAGCAGTACATTGAGACTATGACCAACATTCTGTTACCTGTTATGGAAAAATCTACTCTACTGGCAGCCGAATATGCCAAAGCTTGTGGAAGGGACACTATAGTTCCAGAAGATATGGAATATGCTATGAAGTACTGTGCTATGTATAAAGTTGGAGAATCTATTGGTTCTACGATGCCTGAAATTTACGAAGAAGAACTCACAGAGGAGGAGATGGAGGAGGGAGAGGAAGATGTTGACTCAGAGGAATGTCCAGATTTTGTTAGATATTCAGGAACAGATCAGACTTTTCTCCAGGTTAATGAAGCTTTTGACAGGTGGAATGCATGGCAACCTCAAAACCCGACAGAACAGATGTTAAAAAATGCTATTAATAGTAATGAGCACGTTGGAGCCTAATGAACCAGAAGGTTGGACGTTATCTGAATATAAGTCATTTCATGTGACTAATAATGATTCTGAAAGCTCTGATGCAGACTCTGATGAAGAAGAAGAACAAGAACAAATATTTGCTAAATCATCAGTAGTTAGAAAAACAAAATACAAAAAAATTGTAGAAAAGGAGGAATTGTTACCCGAGTAATATTTTCTAATGATAAGGTATATTATACACTATGTCTGACATGACCGCCCAAGCCATCAAGACCGTCAATCTTGTCTCCCAGGAGCTCGAGACTCAGTCCCTTAACTCCATCGTTGCAGGTTTCTCTTTCGCGGCTGCCATGTCGTGGATGGATGTTGTTCGTTGGTTCATCCAGCAGGTGATCCGCGTCCCCAAAAACGGTGGTGTCCAGTACAGCCTTACCGCTATTCTTACTACCCTCCTCTCCATCGCGGTCTACATGATCATCTCCAAGATCTCCACCCGCGTTTCCAAGCCTGCTCAGCCCGTCTTCGCGATCACTCGCTAAGTTTGGGTTTGCGCTTCATTAGGAGGAGTAGTACCATTCCGAAAAATACAATAATAGCAATAGAAACATAGTCTTTCCATTCATAAGTATCAACTACCATCTCAGGGATACTTATTGGTGGCGGCAACGTCTTTTCAACAACTTCTAAGGGAACCTTTGGAAGTCCCTCTAACTTATCTGTAGAACACTTTATTTCAAACTTCAAAATATGGTCTGTACCAGCATCTTTATAGTGTGTAAGAACACCACTGTTCATGTAATAAAAATCAAGTCCTAATTCCGTTATAACTTTATGTGAACCAGAATGAAAACGATGTACAAAAGGATCATCTGAACCATTAAATGTTAATGTAGTTGTTCCATCAAGTAATATATGTCCGGTATAATGTGGTGTTCCTGCATATACAGATTGATTGAACTCGTCAGAACCTGAAGATAATTTCAAAATAAGAGAGTTGGGTGAAGGTGTTTGAGGTGTTGGAATGCGACCAGAAATGAGACGTATTTCTTCGACATCATATATAGGATTTTCTAACGTGATCACATAACTATTAGAATTGGGGTAGACAGATGTGTCACGTTGACTACTATCTATATTTAGGGTATGAACCTTCATTAAAATATATGCAGAGTATTTTAATGAGTGTTTTTGTTTAACTATTCATCTAAAATTAATAAAGTTGAGTGGACAGGGGGTTCTGCTGAAGCACCCTCGCCGCCAGACCCAAGTCTCTGGAATTGGGATTTTCGTTACCCTTGTACGCGTTGAGCTGATGGTAGGGTTTCTGTTGATATTGTTGAGTCCAACCACCGTTGGGAGTACCGTAACGACCGTCAACTCGTGTAGTATCAGCGCGAACAGCTGTAAGGGCGCCACCCTGCTTGAGGGCACTCTCTCTTACATTCATCCTACCCTTATTACCCATACGATTCACCTTTCCGCGGCGATCCTCGGGGCGGAAGCCGTACTTCATAAGCTCCTCGTTGTTCTTTGTAGTAATCTTAGCAGCGGCACTGTTCTCGTAAGCACCCTTGAAGTTGGTAATACCTGGAGTTGCCTGTGCGTAATGCTCATAGTGTAAATCATTGCGGTCACTCTTAAACCTTGTGGGATCTTGAGGCATAGCCTGAGCAGAAATAATTCGCTTAGCACCATTGAATCCAAGACCGTCCGAACGAAGACCAGTCTCTGCACGGTTAGTAGTCCTCATAGTCTTCTGATGACTCGCCCTAGGAACTGCACCGGACATACCCTGAGCTCGTCCGGGCATATTAGGGAGACGAGTTGGAAGGTGAGCAGTAGTTTCTGGCTTATTATGTGTAAGTTGACCAACAACAGCCGCGCGACCACCGGTAACATCTGCAGCTGGACCAGATCGACCTGGAAGTGTGGTAAGCTTATACTCACCAACATTAATGGGATTCACCCGGAAAAGTTGCTGAAAACCTCCACTTGCTGGAGTATCAGCACCAACACCGAGACCTGGACCAACCATCTGTTTTTCAATGGGGGAAAGATTGTTCATACGCCCAGTATCATATACACGATTTCTCATATTTAGGATCTCTTGACCACCACTTCTTTGTTGTATACCAATATCAGCGAAACTTTCCATTTCCCTTTTAGAGGCTACCTCAACGCGTGGTTCAAACTGACGCTCATAGAAATCGGGAACGTCTGAAAGGAGACCACCACCCATGTCAGACTCAACAGTACGTTCAATTATTTCGGGAGACGAACCTGTTGTCTCTTTTACTAGAGGCTTGACTGGTTCTGGTTTACTCTTAATACTCAAAGATCTACCAGCAAAAACTAAACCAGCAATAGCTGCAAGTGAAATGGGATCTGCCATTCTTACTTCTTATTGATATTTTTATTAGCGTATCTCTGATGGAAAAGTCCGTTCTGGAGATCAGCGCGGGTACTGGATGGTTCGTAACTTAAGGTTCGAAGGGGAACCTTACATTCCATATTAGTGAGTGGGAAGAGGTTACGTTCATAAGTAGGTACAACGACCTTGTTAAAACGAGAGGTAGATTGAGGACGAAGTTCATCACTTGTCTCGATAAATCGGGCTGGGGCACCTTTTCCTGCCAGGTAGGGGGCGGTGCCATAAAGCATAGTGTTAGGACGGCTGTCGCAGTAGTTAAGGTTACTGGGCTGAGGATAGACAAAAACTTCCTCGGTTGCTTTCACAGGTGGGAGAGCGCCAGCATTTTCAACTATTGCAAGACCAGGTTGTAATTGGTATGCCATATTTATTATTACATGAGAATATTTATATTAAGAAGGTCCAATGCCATATCCCCGATGAGAAACTCGGCTATCACCAGAAGCATCAAGACCCGCGAAAGCTTCTAACTGAACTCCCCTTGAGTTGGGGCTGCACATCTCTGGATTAGTTCGGCAATCACGTCCATTTTTTGGACCATAACACCACTCTGCGAAGGAGGTTTGATCGCCTGGGATTTTTGAAACTGGGGCGGTTACGAACTGACGAGCCGATGCGTTTCGCTGATATTGGGGGTGGGAAGATCTGGATCTACCAGCATCGTATGGAATACGATCATCTAAATAACTTTTGATAAAAGGTTTAACAGAAGAGGCGTAACAAGCTTCGAGACGATTAGGGGCATCTGTGTAATCAGTCATAAGTACATTACCCATTGGATTGTCTACAGTGGGCATCTGACAACCACGTTCATCACCAGTCATACTTATACCGTATCCTTCCTTGATCATTTTAGACTTGTACATAACATAAAGAACACTCAGAATAGTGCCACCGAGGACAAAGATCCTTGGGTCACGACGAGATACATAAATGATGCAAGTAGCATAAATTATAAAACGAGAAGCTGCGTTGATTCGGTCTTCTGGAGTTTGTTCCTTATTAGGCCAGAACTGTAAAACCTCATCAGATCTAGTAAGTTGCTGAGGATCGTCAAACCAAACCTTCATTTAATATAGCATGAGGTTTAATTTTTGTTGAGACCACCAAGCATACTACCCATCATCTGCATAAGGGCATCCTGGTCAAGCTCACCACCATCTGTCTGCATCTTGTCAGCTACACCCTTTGCGATACTCTCAATCTGAGAGAGGGTATCAGCTGGGATAGAGTTGATAGTGGTTCCAAGCATATAGAGAGTCTGAAGATACTGCCAGGTAGCAGACTTCGTACCCTCACTCATACGAGACCAGTAGCTTTTGATGTTCAATTCCTTAAGGAAGTCGATATTCTCAATCTCCTCAAGGAGGAAGGACTCATCCTTAGTAGAGATCTTGTCCGAGTAGGGAGTAACACCCTTCATGAAACCGTCAACAACGAGACGGGGGTTAGCTTCCTTGATCATCTCGAAAGAAGCGGTCATCTTCTTGATGCCTTTTTCCTCTGGAAAAGTCTTGTGCAATTCCACAAGAAATTGGGTGAGCATGTCATTAAACGCGGTGACAGACGCCATTTTCTTTAATGTAAGGTTTAATCTTTAAGTTAAAAAGGTTCGTTAGATATAGCTTCCCTTTGTCCAATACCATTAGAAACGATGAAAAATACCAAAATAGCATTTAGGGCGGCGGGTTTAGCATATTTATTAAGCTCTAACTTACCCTCGTTGTTAAGTTGAGCTTTGACGTGAATATAAGCAGCAGTCAAAGCGGCGGCTATAAGTGCGGCATTAATTGGATCTCTGAGATAATCGGATAACTCCATTTAATTATACGCAGTTTTTTTTATACGGTGATCAGGTGCATCACCAAAGAGAACACCGTCATCCTCTGTCTCAGCCTGAGGAGGAGGGGGTCCTTCCATTCCCATTCCTGGTTGAGGTTCTTCCATGGGTTCCGGGTCAAAGTCCGCTTGTGGAGCTTGAACACCTGGAACAGTCTTAAACTCATTCTCTAAACCAGTTGGGTGAACCTGTTGATCCTCAGAGCCCATCATGGGTTCGTTCTCTGGGAGATGCTCTTCCATAGGAGGGAGTTCTGGTTCTGGTTCATCCATTGGACCATCAAACACGTCGGGATCTTCTGCGTCTTGAATATCACCATCAAGATCAATATCACGGGTTTCTTGTGACATATAAGTCTGAAGAATCTGTTGAACGGGAATCAACTCCTTCACTGTATTCTCAATGGCTGTACAAAAACGTAGAGTAAGCTGATCATCCCTGGCGTATTCACTCTGCTCCTCGTGGAACACGTAAGGATCACGATATAGATCTTTGGCGCAATTATTGTAGCATGTTTGAATAAATACCTCATTAGTTGGAAGTTTGAGACTAATCTTCTTATTGTCAGCCTTTAGGCGAACAGCGGAGAGAATCTTAGTACAGGCAACAAAGACTGCCGCCAGAAGGTCATTGAACCAAGCACAACGATCCGCGATATTACTGGTATGGTTAGCAGACATCTGATTAGACCAGTTGGGAACTTCCTTCAGAAGCTTCTGAAACATAACAAGAGGCTTCTTTCCCTTTGAAAGTGTGACGGCTTCTTTGTACATATCCTGAAAAACGTCAATCATAACTGGACACATAATGATACAAAGTTGACCAAGGTACTCCTTTTTGGCTTCAACCAGTATATTTAAGTTATCCATTTATCATTGAGTGTGTTTTTATTACTAAACTTCCTACGCACTTCTCCTGTATTTGTCCGCCATCTTCTTCAAGTTCATAAGGTCAGGAAAATCGGGTTCGTCTGATTCATTTTTCACTTTAACCTTTTTAGGTATAATCCATGACACGTATATGTCATACTCACTTAGGTGTCTCACATCAAATCCACTCAGTGTAAACTGACGGGCTACATACCGCGCTGCAGCTGATCTGTCAAATGTAGGACATCCAATTACGAATATGGGTATTGTTAAAAATATTTGTTTGTGACCAAGTTCTACAGACTGCTTTATTTTACGAGAAAACTGTTCGTATATTCGTTTGTATGTTTCCTTCTTGATTTGTTTTCTCTTTTCATCAATTTTGGTTACGTCATTGATGCTGATCATTACAATTACTGTAATTTATTTTTAGCCATTTCTAACTCACTGAGGCTGGGTACAGCTTTTTCTTTGACAAGTTCATAGTTTACAAACTCTTTACCAGAGGGATCACCCTTAAATGGAGAAACGGGAGACTCAGACTCAACATCAAGTGGTTGGGTGCGAATAGATTTCAATGTAATCACACCACTGTTTGTAACTTCAAAATAAGCTATAACGGTGAAACCGAAGGCAAATCCCTTGTTCTTCACAGTCATAAAAACAGCCTCATAAACATCATTCTTACCCGATGAAACGGGCGCACCTTCGGTTATAGAGGTTGGTGGTGGTGCAACATACTTTTTAACGGCGATGGTCTCTATGATGTATGTGCAAAGACCTGTACGCTTGGAAATTTCTTTATTGGTTTGAAGAACAAACTCCTGCATCATGTCATTATTAACATCAGCTTCCGCCTGACGGTACGAAGTCAAATCGGGTTTGGAATCGTCAAAGCGAACACGTCCAGTTGGTCTGCTGTGTCCTGAAAAACCAAACATTTCAGTGAATGGTTCACGCTTGACCGTAAGTAACAGGACAACGGCAATAAGAAGGATCGCTAAAGACCAATTCATCATCTTTACTACTATGCGTTAATTTTTTTTTACAAAATACCACATACATAGTAGATGTCTCTACTGATATATAGCCCAAGGTGCAAACACTCCATGGAAGTTATTGAATATGTAAACAGACAACCACAATTGAAGCAGCTTGTTCATTACCATAATATAAATACTCAGGGTATTCCACCTGCCTATAGGAATAAGATTACGCGAGTCCCCACGATGTTAACAAAAAATGGTAAAGTTCTTGTTGGTTCAGAAATAAAAAACTGGTTAGACTCACTTCTTCCTAATAAAGAGGTCTCCAACTGGGGATTTAGTGGGGGATGCTCTATGACCGGTCTGGACGATGAAGAGAATGATTCTGAGATGTTTTCACTCGACGCTTATGGACAGTCTTTACAGCCAGCTATGACAAGTGAACTGGAACAAAAAATTAACATGGATGTCAGTAAAGGTATTGCATATAACCAACAGATTTAAAGAAAAAACGCGGATAAATTAGTAATTATGAAGTTAGTAACTATACAAGCATCCGCTATAAAGTCTACTTTTGAAGTTTTGAAGGATATTCTTAACGATGTTAATGTTTATTTTAAACCAAGTGGTATGTATATTGTGACCCTTGACACTGCGAGGACATCCCTAATTGATATGTTCCTCTCGGCTGATAATTTTGAAGAATATCACTGTGAACAAGATGAAATTATCGCGGGTATTAACATTTCAAATACCTTCAAACTTTTAAAGACGATTACGAACAATGATGTACTCAAAATTGAGATTAATTCAAAGGAATATATGGATATTGAGATCATAAGCGAGACTAAGAAAACAAGTACCCGATTTCAACTTAAACTTCTAGACATAAATGAAAGTCGTATCGAAGTACCAGATGTTACTATGACGAGCAATACTATACTACCTTCTGCAGACTTTCAGAGGTTATGCCGTGATATGTCAAACATTGGTTCTGAAATTGAAATTACCAGAAAAGGAAAGGAACTACGCCTCCGATGTGAAGGTGATTTTGCTAACCAAGAAACTTGTATAGAATGCCCCGAAGACAGCAAAGAAATTACAGGTCTATATAGTCTTAAATACATGAATATCTTTACAAAGGCGACGAGTATGTGTGCGTCTGTGCAAATTATGCAGGAAGAAGGTAATAGGTTTCTAATTCTCAAATATAATGTAGCGAATCTTGGTGAGGTGAAGTTTTATCTCGCAACAAAGGTTGCAGATGATAATTAATTATGGAATACGTAGATCGCTGGTAGAGTCACGAGTAGTCAAAACAATCTTTTTCATACCCAATGAGTTGGTAAGCATAATTTTTGGAAACCTTGTCTCAAGGGTTTTCCTGGTGTAGTACAAAAAGTCTTCGAGACGTACCTTCTGTCCATGAAAATCATTCCTTGGTCCCGCATATCTCTTTACCTTCTGTGTTATGTCAACTTGTGGTTTGTCGTCATGATCTATGATCCATACATGAGCTAAAGGAATACTAAATATCATATTGTCCTGTTCAACCTTTCCCGGTACAAAGTTAATATCCTGTGTAATTGCTTTGTAAACTTTACCATCATAATAATACTTTACACGAAGAATGAGATTACTAACATTTTGTGGAACAATCGTATTCCTAAATGATTTATTAGTGACATAACAATGATACTCGTCTAAAACACCATCCTTCCAACCCCTACTCTCCTGAAGCCAGAAGTCGTCTTCAAGTTGATACTTCATATCATGATCGATCTTATATTCAAGTTCTTCTGATATAATAGTATAGTCACTTGGAGTAGTAAGTTTCTTATAAAAGTATATAAGAGTACTTAAAAGTTTAAGAAGCATTCTTAAGTATAATGGAAGGTAACTTTTTAAGTAGATATCAAAATAAAGTTGACCATTGGAACCATTTAATAAAGACGGATCCCGACAATAAAAGGATGTATGAAAGGGAAATGTCTGAATACATTATTAAATGTATGCCTTACTTGACTCATCACTCCGATGAAACTGAACAAGAATCAAACACAGATAATGTCTTCAATGTAAAGGAGACTGTTGGTCTTAAGAGAAAAGATATATTCACTGATTATCTTATTGAAGTGGAAAATCAAAATATACCTCGTGCACGTGAGTTCATCCAATATGAAGAATGTCCAACATGTTCATACAGTAATGTAATTCATATACAGAATACAAGTGATATTGTATGTGATGCATGTGGATTAATATTAGCAACTCTAATTAGTGAAGAATTGACATATAGGGAAGAACAGGAAACGTCTGAGAAGATCATAAATTATAGTTACAAGAGGGAAAATCACTTTAATGAATGGCTCTCACAATTCCAAGCACAGGAGATGACTACAATACCACCAGAAGTAATGGAACAACTGAGAGGGGAACTAAAAAAAATGAAAATAAAGAAGTTGGAAGAAATTACACATGCAAAAATCCGAACACTCCTCAAGAAACTTCGGTTAAACAAGTTCTATGAACATGTTCCGTATATAACTAATATACTTAATGGAATTAAAGCTCCATGCATGCCTCAGGCACTGGAAGAGAGGTTACGTATTATGTTTAAAGATATCCAAAAACCATTTGACGATAACTGTCCAGAAGAACGGAAAAATTTCCTATCGTATTCATACGTATTGTATAAATTTTGTGAACTTTTAGATGAGGATCAGTATTTACAATATTTTCCTTTACTAAAATCCAAATCAAAATTATACGCTCAAGATCAAATTTGGAAAAGGATATGCGATACATTGAGGTGGGAATATATCCCAACTATCTAATAATGAACAACTGTCCTAACTACGACATTTGTTTCAAACGTGTTAAACCGGGGTTAAAGGTGTGCACAAACTGCTTTTGGAGATTTAAAAATGAGATTTTAGAGTTCAACGAATATATGTCATGTCCTGTGTGTTCAGATAATGGAAAGTGTGTAAAGTTTAGGAAGTGTGAACATTTCGTGTGTACTTCAAGATGTTTTCCAAAACTTGATAAATGTCCAATGTGTAGTTAAAGTTTATATACAAGTATACTACAATGTTGACTATCGGTGAAAAGTTATTTGATCGTTTAGCTGTAGGTATGGAGAGATATGGTCATGGTGTTATAGTAAATTCCGATACAAGAGAATGGGGTACACCCGCGAACTCTTGGATGCAGATGGCAGAAGAAGAGTTTTTGGATGGTATTATATACGTGGCAGCTGACTACATTAGACAGGGACGTGAAACTGAGGCACAGATGTCTAATTTAGAAAGGGAATACAACCCTGACACAACATCAGATGATAATGGACTAATCATATATGTTGTTAATAACTTCAATGATATGGAGAGTCTCAAACATAAAAAGATGTTGAATGCTCTATTTTATGCCATGTTATGTTGAAGGAGTCTGATCTTTGTCAGGTTCAGAAATCCTTTTCAAGTGAGTAGTGTGGTACGAAAACTTGTATTTTGGGTATAAATCTTTTATCATATTTGACAATAAAGTAGCTTGACCTATATATGTTTTACCCTCTAAAATTGAGACTTTCTCGATTTGAAGAAAACGGTCTTCTAAGGAGATAAATCTTTTGAGTTCCTGTTCACTTAATCCATCCTCTACCATTTTTAGATATACTTCTTTGGAGGCACCATGGCTTAAATGAAAATGTTTTGTATTTACAACCTCATCGGTATTATTTTTGGTATTTATCATGAGAAGAAATATGATTACACCTAAAATTATGTACACCATTTTAATATTAGACAGGAATTAATTTGGAGAGATCGTTAACCTTGTGAATAATGTTGAAGAATGCATCACGAGACTTCACCTGCTTGGGATCCACAATCTCAAACTCAATTTGGTAGGAGCACTCTTCCTCAGAATCCATGTCAACAGCATCACCGGATGAGATGGTCATATCAATACTGAGATTCTTACGAATAAATGAATGACGAGTCTTGCTACGCTTACGATCCATCTCATACTCACCCCACGTAGGAATCTCCCTACATACACTGAAACGCATGTCTGTTGGGGTTCCAGAGAAGTCCTCCTTTAGAACGTTAATCTTTTGAATCATTTTCTGCTCCCCAGTTTCCTGATTAGCTGTAATTCGGATAGAATCCTTGTCGTTGTAGAATATATCAGAAACAGAAGATTCAGTCTTTTCCCACTTGGGGTATTTTCGTAGTCCCTCGAGAACCTTTTCAAATGCATCCTTTCCCACATTGGTATCAAAGAAAGAACCGTTATACTTTCCAAGACGAATCTCAACTTCTATGTCCTCCTCATCTTTGAGCCCGTCAAAGACAGGGAGGACTTGTTCAACGATGGCTTTAATATCGTGCATGTTTTTTCTTACATTTATACTTTGCGTCATTTACTTAAGTAATATTTACTCAAATATTGTAATGAGAGGTTTTTCAAATATTGGCAATACTTGCTACTTTAACACAGCTCTCCAATGTCTTCTCCATATACCCATACTCTCAAACTATCTGATAAGAAATCCATACAAAGGTGACTGTGAGTTTACACAGATTTACAATGAACTTACTCACATTTACTGGACAAAGGGAGAAGAGATGATAAACGTAGAGACAATCCTAAAAGCTTTTCAGAAGAAATTTCCACGATTTAAATCTGATCAACAAAATGACGTTCAAGAGGCTATCCTATGTATAATTGACATATTGGAAAGAGAGATACCTGAGATCAAAAAGTGGTTTTATGGTAAGAAAACACAAGAAACAATCTGGTCAGGTGGTAAATCAACAAATGAAGAGGATTTTAGTGTTCATTTGGTAACTTCCGATAGTACAGACATGGAGGAGATGCTGAAAAAAAGTGTTGACTGGGATGTCATACAAAACTTTGAAGATACAGAAGGTAAAGTTCACCACGTGGCAACTACACGAAAACTCTTTTCAAAACTTCCCCAGATTCTTATGATTTCGTTTGACAGAAAGAGTCATATTGAAATTATCGAAAAAATACTCATGGATAAATATGAATATAATCTCATAGCGAGTGCTGTACATGTCGGATTACAAAATGATGGTCACTATGTGGCATTTGTAAAAAGACGAAATAAGTGGTACTTCGCAAATGATGAACATATTAAAGAACAAGACTTACCAGATAAAGCTGGTCATTATTTCATGATTTATAATTTGAAGGTTTAATAAGTCATCACATTTTGTACAGATATACAAGTATCACTAGCGGGACAATCCACCTCCATGTCAGTGGGGCAAGCTGTACCACCATGTTGTGGTGGAGTAGTAGTAATCCATTTTCTGGTAACTGTACCACCTTCGTAACCGCAGTATGACGGACAAAATGGGTATTCTTCGTGATAACCCTCACAGTTTACAGGACATGGATCGGTGGCTGGACATTCCAGTACTTCATCTTCGGGGCATTCTTTACCCCCGTGCATAGGTTCTAATTCAGTAATCCATTTATTAACTATTTTACCACCTTCAAAACCACAAAACCCTGGACAACCTAGACCCTCGTAGGTTCCACTACAATCTTGTTTCACTGGTTCGCTAAGTTCGCTAAGATCTTGACGCGCCGGAGCCTCTCTGGCATTTTTTTGTATATCTATTTCTTCATCTTCATCTGATATGGGGACTGTTCCCGGGTCTTTTATTCCACCTAGACCTTCTTCTTCATACGCCTCGGTAAAGAGACGTCTCATGATAGCAAGTGAACAACATACTACCAAAAGTATAAATAAATATTTTTGATGCTTATTCATATATACTAAATTAAGAAATTAATACGGCTTGCAATCTAAAAATTCTTTCATTTTGATATCCTCCTTAATGTTGACAATAGTTCTGTAAAATGTTCGTCTATTGTTGGGATGATTTTTGTCTCGCCTCCTCTTTAGGGGTTGCCACCACATAGGACTCTCCCATGTCATATACCGACATTCAACAATGGCACCATCTTCAAACCAGGCTTCATCGGGTATTCTATTCTGAGGAATCTCACTCTCAAAATACATCTTCCCCTTTTCCTGTACATATAATCGCCACGCCATGGCACCGGGTTTACACCCAGGAGTTTCTCGCGAAGGTTCCCTCTTCATGAGAAAGTCCACCGTATTCTTCTCCAATGGTTTCCATTTAAACATAGTCTCGTGAGTTCCGAGACGTATAGGGTCGTAGACGGGAGTAAAGACAAGACCATCAATCTTCTGTTGAACAGTTGGTAAATATTCATCCATGAAAACTTGAAAGTCATTCATCATATGGAATGTTTTCATCTTTAGACGGTATTTATCCGACTTCATGTAAATTATAAACTTCATCATTTCCTCAGCTGCCAATAGTCTCTCATCCAGATTTTGATGTGCCACGAGTATTCCATTAACCAAAACAGAATCATACACCATGAGTGTATTTTCATACAACTCCCCATCTAAAATGGTTCCCTCGTAAGCCTTTTTATTGAAGTTTATCTTAACTTCAATCATATCAAAAGACCTATTTACAAATACACATCTCGGTTTACCCTCAAATGTAGTAGCAACCATCATGTATCTTTCACCATCAGTCTTTTCACATACAACATATTCCGCACCTTTCAATATAGGAAAATGTTTACGTTCAATTGAGATTGGTTGTGGACCCGGAAAATAATCCTTGCTTCCCCAAACATGATGAATGAATTTTACAACATGTTCGTGAAATGGAGACGACATACTTTTTATAAACTTTTAAACTTTAATTTGTTTTAACTCCAGCTGCACCCAAAATATTACTTAAGCATTCATGTGCGTAAGTCATCGTCAACTTAGATGCTGTAAATGCATATATTTTGTTTCCATCTTCCATCAATCTGTCAAACATGTTAGCGGCATATATCTTCTTACTTTTCTTATTTACACTCTTTGTCATCATAACCCATGTACGAGCATTTGTCTTTTTAACTTTGTAAATATCCTTTTGTACTTTTTGTGCAATCTCTGTATCAAAATTGAGTCCCATTTGTGACACGGGTTCGGAGGATCCTTCTCGTACTTTCTTTTTGAAAAGATCCCAATCTATACCGTCTACTACACCCGGAAATACTAGAACTGATGTATTATCATGTGGTTGAAATAACTGCTTAATTGATTCATCGTCTACGTTAATTCCAAAATCAATGAAAAAAATACGATCACATTTAGATATACAATTCTTAATCATGTTAGCCTTTTCAAATGGGTCATCATTTACGTATAAAATTTCATTTTGGTGAGAGCCCTGAATGCAGTGAATATTCATCTTCAAAATCGTGTGGAGTGTTTTAACCGAGCACGATTTTGAGCGAGTTGTAATAATTGTACAAAACTTCATATTAAAATTATTAAGTGTCTAAGCCTTAAGCCTGTCATTCATACAACCCATGAAGGGTAAATTACCTACATGTCCAAGAGTTGTATTTATATCCGCGTAGATCTTACCATCACACTGCTGCCAGCGTCGGCAGAATGCATAATCTTCCGAGAGATATCTCTTTGATTTTGGATCTATCATACAATCAAAGCATGCGTGGTAGTCATCAAAGTCTCTATTTTGATGATCATTTTTGCACCAAAGTTCTGGAAACTTATCTTCTAATGTCTTGAATACACTCCTTTTAATGCACATGAAACCCGTGGGTCCATCCATAATTGGAATGAAGCCATTTTCTACGGCAATTCTTTGTGCACCAAAGTTAACAACTAGACTAGAAGAAAGCATAGCCATATTGCGTTCATCTCCCTTTTTCACAGCATTTGCTGCTTGATCCCACATAACAACTTTCTTTGGGTAGCATGCTACACTGATATCGTGACCGGATTTGATAAGCCGTAATACAGATTCGGGTTCAAAATCAACATCCGCATCAATAAACATGAAATAATCACAATCTGTTTTTTGCATAAACCGCCCAACCGCTACATTTCTGGCACGATGAACGAGAGATTCATTTTCAGTTGTATCCAAGAATAGTTGAATATTCTCTTTTACAAGTAGCAATTGAAGCTTAATTATACTAGTCATATATTTCTCTAAGCAAAGACCTCCATAACATGGAGTCGAAAGAAATAACTTAGTCATGTTTAGTATACATGACCTTTAACCTCTAAGTGTTTTTTCACAATATTCTCAATTTTGTTTAGTGTTGGTACCGATACTGAACACTTTTCACACACATGTGCTTTTGTTATACTCGGGCTAAGTACAATATAGATAATAGATGATGCAATACTATTTGGTGTTTTGCTCATCAATTCCACACAATCGTCCGTCGCCATACACATTCTGTTGCACTTCAATCTCTGTTCCTTTGTAATTTCAAAAGAATTGAGAAGTCTTTGCATCACGTCATGAGCCTTTGTCACGTAATTCTTTTCAGTGATACCCATTATGGTATCCTTAAATATTTGAGTTGTACGACTGATATCTTTGGGTTGTATTCCAAACATATCTGATATTTCCTTTGTCGTACGTGGGTGTTGTGCAAGTCTGCATGCATATAGAACACAGTTTGCTTTAATTCCAAGTCTCACAGCTCCACGAGTCAACTTTCCATCATTGAACTTTCTATACATCATCTTGGCATCCTTAAGTACTGTATCTGGTAGAGTATGACAAGCTTCATCTATGTCTCGGTATGCATGAAACAAAGAACGATCTTTGTGATTCATTGACATATGAAAGTTTATTTTTGCCATTCTCTTGTTTTCATACGTTGAAGAACGTTGGGTTGCAATAATCGTACCCTTTCCCCAATTTTGTGAAAACAATTCGGGATTAGCGTTAGGATTTCCACAACGAGACGGATCATTAACGCGACCATCATCAGTAACCCCTGAAGTCCATTCCGCGGTATCATCAACAAAACGGTCCTCAATAAGACCACACTCCGAACAAGTTGGAAGACCCTCTGGTGAATAAATTTTCACCCCCGAACACTCAATGCAAATATGTTTATTCACTGGCTTTATTTCGTTGTCTTTTTGTTTTAGTAATTGGTCTATATCAGACCAGATAGCTGCCAGCATATTATTATGAAAGAGGGCTATCTTTTTTAGTTTTTAGAATTACGCACCGAGACTTAGGTTATCTGCATGCATTTTAGCCATAGTTTCAATTGCATCAATCCTTTCTTTAAAACTCTTCGCTCCTGGAGAAGTTGGCTTCCATTCATTCCATTCTTTATCAATAGATGCGTGATTTGCAGGTGGAATGACTTGACCCTCAACCTCACTGTCAGAAACTATGAAGTCTTCCATCTCGGAGTCGGTTACTTCATCGTATATGTCTGAATCGGAGTCTTCTACATCAATCTCTTCTAAGTAGGCATACATACCCTGTCCTAAGGACTTCATCTCGAGGTCACTAAAAGTGGTTTCACTTGGGTAGTGTTCCATAACACTCTCGTAGGGGGCGGGTGAAAGTTCATCTTCATCTAATTTGTATACACATGCGGATTTGTAAATAAGTTCAGTGGGGTTCAGATATTTTACACCAAGGGTCAGGCCAGTATTCATTCCAACTACGGCGAACATTTCATCTTCTAAGTTATCTTCGTTTACTAATAGTTTCACTATATCATCTTGAACAATTTCAGAGGGCACGATCATGCTTAGAGTTTTCCACCAAAAAATATTCAGGGATAATATCACAGATGAAAGTTATTATTTATTCGAAGGAAGGATGCCAGTATTGCGACCACGCGAAAGACCTATGCGAGTCAGAGGGTCTTGATTATGAGAAAGTTATGATCGAGAAGGAAGAACTCAAAAAATTGTGTGGTGGCTCTGTGTCAACTTACCCTCAAATATTTATTGACGATCGTCACATCGGAACATACTTTGATTTTCAAGACTACATAGAAGATGAATACGAACCAATTCTCGCCCCCACCCTAAACAGATTCACAGTGTTTCCTCTGAAGTACCCAGAGCTTTGGGAACTCTATAAGAAGGCTCAAATGTCTAATTGGACAGCAGAGGAAGTGGATCTTTCAAAGGATATGGACGACTGGAAAACCCTCAATGAAAATGAACAAAAATTTATAAAGTATGTACTGGCATTCTTTGCTGGATCCGATGGTATCGTATTTGAGAACATTAACAATAACTTCGCTGATGAGGTACAAATCTCTGAGGCGCGTTCGTTCTATGGATATCAGTGTCACAATGAAATGGTTCACGGTGAGACTTACTCAAAACTCATAGACAAATACATTAAGGATGCTGCTGAAAAGAAGCAACTTTTTGAAGCTATTTCAACTGTCCCCTGTATCAAACAAAAGGCAAACTGGGCTATGAAGTGGTTTGATGTGAAGTCTCGCTCCTTCGCTGAACGCCTCTTCGCCTTCGCCTGTGTAGAAGGTATTTTCTTCAGTGGTTCGTTCTGTGCAGTTTACTGGCTAAAGAAGCGTGGTCTGATGCCCGGACTATGCTTTTCAAATGAATTGATCTCTCGTGATGAGGGTCTCCACCAGGAGTTCGCTGTTGAACTTTTCAAACTCTTGAGAAATAAACCCTCAACCGATACCATTCATTCTATTATAAAGGAAGCTGTTGAAATTGAAAAGGGGTTCATTCTTGACGCACTTCCATGCAATCTCATCGGTATGAACTCTGACAAAATGTCTGAATACATCGAGTACGTTTCGGACCGCCTTCTCAAACAGATTGGGCAACCACCGATTTGGAACTCCAAAAACCCTTTTGATTTTATGGAAAATATCAGCTTAGATGGTAAAACAAACTTTTTTGAGAAGAGGGTGGGTGACTACGGAAAGATGGATGACACTTCCGATGAAATTGGTTTTGATGAGGAGTTTTAATTTTTTACATCTGAACGGGCTCACCCAAATCAAAGGCAGCAAGCTGAAGCCCAGTGTCAACGAAGGGTTCGTCCACCATACCAGGCTCCATGACAACATCGACCTGCTTAGGGGGAACCTTAACCTTTTCCTCCTCCTTAGCAACCTTGCTCTTTATGTTGGGGAGATCTGGTAAATCC
>Ga0209305_1000203_pt1 | contig 43636 bp, 35 predicted proteins | sample COGITO_mtgs_1103_FD_184792 | JGI IMG/M metagenome (GOLD analysis project Ga0209305, IMG submission 184792) | Pelagic marine microbial communities from North Sea - COGITO_mtgs_110321 (SPAdes) (version 2) | ecosystem: Environmental > Aquatic > Marine > Epipelagic ...
TAACTTTATAGAAATGTTTTACAATCCTAAAAAACGCCATTCGCATACAGGTGGTGTATCACCTGCTAAATTCGAGGAAACGTATTTTTTGGAACAACAGACTGTCTAGTGAAAGCTGGGAAGTCCAAATTGTCACTCTGCGCTTTGTCGCGAGAACCAATCCTTTCATCTACTAAGCCTCGCTGTGGTCTCTATTATTTCTTGGTTCATACTACTAATTGGCGTTTCTGAAAGTAAGCTCGACTCCATTCTATTTACACTTATCCCTATGTTTATTCTGCTTAGCGTCTTTGTTTTGAAGAAGCGTGATATGTTGCCCTTAGGGAAAATATTCGGCGCTCAGAACCACTTGCTTGAACTCGGTATGCATAGTTACCTCGCGGTGACTTATGTATTGGCCTGTTTGGACCTAGGCAGCATGTCTCTTGCTATCGCCCCTTTGTTGGCAGTGCATGGTGCAACTATTTTGTTTCTAAAAACGAGAACAACCACTACCGTACGCTATAGTTTTATCCTGATATTGCTGGGTATTACTAAACTGGCATTAATTGATACGGCGAACGTCGTGCTGTGGCAAAAAGTCATGCTGTTTATTGGCATCGGTGTGTTTATTTTGTTTGCGAGTTTTTGGTATCAGAGGCTTGTGTCGAAAGATGCAGAAGTGATAAGCGACATTGTGCATGACGATGCCATCGACACAAACACGGCGCATTAAAGAAAATACAGACACAAAGCGGATAATATTAGTCGGACTTGCGAAAGTGCCTAACTGTACAATGCAAAATCAGCAGTGAAATGTATGCCTCTAAAATTAGAAACTAGGAAAGCGTTTCAACTATTTTAGCTAAGCGCTGCTCCACAGAGCCTGTAAGCAAAGTATAGGCAATATTTCGTTGCACTAACTCATTGGTAATGAAGACCTGAAACTCTTTGTGCTTCACGTCTCCGGAGCGCTCCCAAGTATCTTCAAAGGGAATATCGTCCGCACATAAGAACACATGCTGATATCTCTCTTTGCTCTGATCCGCTAATACGCACAATTCTGGCAATGCCGAACTATGGTAGTCGAGTGCAAAATGCCACGTAGTCAGTGCATTTGTATCAACAAATAAATACTTGTTTGCTTTTGCAAGTGTACGTTCTTCGATAGCAATGTGTTCCTCTGCGATGTAAAGCAGTTGCTCAGGCGTTAAGCGACGATCATCTTGATGCTGCTCCCAATAGGTGCGACCAAACTCATCAACATGTGCGGTATTAAAATGTTTTGCGGCAGCCTGACAAATGGTCGATTTACCGGTAGAGGGCGCGCCCATAAATACGACTTTCTGGATAGCTGCTGATGCAGAGTCGTGCTTGTTTTGCGAGCTAGAATGACACTGCTCATCTGCTTGCGAAGAAGACTGCTCTGCACTCTGCCGCAAAACGTGACCATTTTGTAACTCAGCAGCAGATATATTCAATGGTTTATTCACTAATACTTTCACTCATACGTTTGGTAAAGATAGCTTCATTTTTATTTTACTACGATTTCTTATGGAGTTCGCAGTCTACGCACTTTGCGCTGCTTTATACTGCTTATGCCAAGAATATAGACCAATAAGAGCCATGATTAAAAAGCACCCATATAAAATGAGCGTTGGATAAAGCTCTTTCTGGAAATAAATGCCTATCGACACAATATCAACCACAATCCAAAAAAACCAATTTACGATATATCTGCGCGTCATCAAAATAAAGGCGACCAAGCTAGCACACGTAGTGAATGCATCAGCATAGGCAAAACTAGCATTTGTATAGGTATGCATTAGACTTCCCAGCAATGCAGCACTGAGCAGCACACTTAGCGAATATACTGTTAATTTTTTATGTGACATGCTCTTAACGGAGACGGTTGTTGACGTTGCCAAGTGTTTCGACCAGTGCCACCAACCGTATATCTGCAGCGCCATGTAAACCACATGCAGACCCGCATCAGAATAGAGTTTCGCTTGGTAAAACACCCACACATAAAGCGTGACCTGTACAAAACCAAACGCAAAGTTCCAAATATTGCCTTTGATGAGTAAAAAAATACAAATAAAGCCGCTAACTGCGGCGATGATTTCAATCAGATTTGAACCAAAAAAAGCGCTTAAAAAGTCAGATAGTGTCAATGAAGTATTACTCAATCACGACGTGTTGAAATGAATTTGCTATCGTCTCTTGAGTACCAAACAGAGACAGATAATATACATCGCCATAGTCGTCTTCAGACAACACTTTATCTGGACCGCCTAACAACTTAAGCAGCTGTGGCGTGGTATTACTGTGACCAACAACGAGAATATTGCCTTTACCAGCGCCAGCTAAGGCTGTTAGTTGCAGCGCGAACTCAGCCAGTTCACTCGGATTATAAAAAATAATGTTGATGCCATGTTGCTCTGCTGTCGGCGAGGCTGTTTGTAAGGTTCTTTTGTAGTTGGTAGAAAATACGGAAGTGATATTTTTTTCTGCTAAGAAGGCAGCCAGCGCTTGCGCCCTAACCTGCCCTCGTTCAGTAAGTTCTGGATCTTTTGTATGCTTACTTTGAGTATTTGGAGATTGTTTTTCAAAGTGTCTAACTAAAAACACCAAACTACCTTTAAGGTTCTCATCATCTTTAGCATTCACCGGCTCTTGCGCGCTTGTGAAAAACGACATAAACAGGCCAACGCTAATAATAAAAGAACCGAATTTTTGTTTTCCAATGCTCATATTTTTTTGTAAGCGCCTAGATCAAACTTGATAAGCTGCTTGTTAGTAACTGTCTGGCTTCCTGACCCTGAGGCGTATCTAAATAGGCTTTCGCTTGTTCAATAAAACCTGTGATCATTTCAGGAGAAAGTCCTAAAGCTTCAAACTGTTGCTTAACTTCGTTTAAGCCTTTCAACTTATCGCTATATTCAGACGCTTTGCTTAGTAAACCGGCCATACCGCCCTCAGAAGCCGCGGTAACTTCAGGTACTGCGCTTAACACTTGATCAAGCCCAGGAAGCGATGATGATAATTCTGAGAATTTATCGCTTGAAACATTATTTTTAACATAGTTCATTAGCGAGGCTATACCGCCTTCTGCTTGGTCTGAGCTGACATTCAGATTTTCAGTCAGCGCACCAATCATACCCATCATACTCGGCGCTGCTGCTTCTGCTTCCACTGGTGCCTCAGCGGCAACTTCTTCAGCAGTCTCACCAAAACCTAACATGCTTTTGAAAGAGTCAAACCAACTTTCTTCGGACTGTGAAGCCGCAGAAAACGTAAGTGATGAAACCAATATCAGGGCTGTAAATTTCTTCATGGTAATTCCTTTTTAACGATTGTTGTTAGAGCAACCTGAGTTGGTCGCTATTTTTATGGCAAATATTATAGGATAAATAGCACGTAGACGGTATTTTTAATTCAAGACAAAGAAACAGCTTGTGCAGCCTTTATAGGAAAACCATCATGCGTCTGCAATTTAACTATGAAGTTGAGGCGTATCTCGGCATAATATTGAAGCGTTAAGTCGCACAAGGTATGCAATGGTAAATGGAGTAAGACTTATTTTCAGTTTCAGTAAATTCGCTATCAAGTGCGACAATTTGGTAATTCGGTCAATGACTTCACGCTCATTCAACGTAAAAAGTACTTTAGCACTCTTGCTTTTTTTGCTGATGGGCTTTCATTCCTTTGTTTACGCGCAGACAGATCATACGCAAACAGATCACGCGCAAACAAATCCCCCCCAAGCAAACCAGCTACTGCAAGATACACAAGCACCTGAACAAATGGCTAAATTAAACGAGCCTGCGAGTAGAAAGACGCCGCTAGCAATACTCCCTCGAATAGAAACTGAGCCTTGTCTGTTCCTTAAAAAATTTGATAAATATCACGCCGATTGCGGCACTTTATTTGTTAAAGAAAACCCTGACGAAGCGCACACATTAAAAAAACCTGCACGCGCTGTGACTATTCCTATTATGATTTTGCAACCCGCTGGCGCAGTAACCGGCGACCCCGTTGTTATCACAGGCGGTGGCGGCCCTGGCAGCGCTATCTATCTGATGGACGAATATGATGACGACCCAGCCATGTATTACTCAGGTATCGAAACCAGCACTCTACAAAATGGTCGCCCGTTAATTTTAATGGAAATGCGTGGTTCAGGCTTATCCATCGCAGACCTTGATTGCCCTGCTATCACCGATTTAGAAATCGATTTGCTAACCACATACCCTTACAAAGCAGACAATAAACGTGTGATTAAAACAATCACTAACTGTGCCAATAGAAAGAAACTCCTTGGGGTCGACGCCAACTTTTATAATACCGACTACGCCGTAAAAGATATTGACACGCTGCGTCAATTGCTCGGATTTGAAAAGTGGCACTTGCTGGGGATTTCACACGGCACGCGCATTTCATTACGCTACGCTCAGAAATACCCTCAACATACCGCTTCGCTGATATTGGACAGCATTTACCCTTTTGAAGTTGATCCGTATGCGGAATTAGCCGAGCATAGCGTACAAGTTTTCACCCAGCCATTTACCTTGTGCGACGCCGACCCTCGGTGTCGATTGGCCGACGGAACCGCCTCAGTTACTTTGTTTGAATCGTTTATGGCGCAGATACAACAAGAACCGCCCACACTTAATGTTGAGTATTACGATGAAAGTTGGACGGTTGGCCAGAAGACTGTCAAAGTATCCCCAGAATTAGTCGCATATGCGCTATTTAACAACAGCTATGACAGCAATGCTATTTTTGCTTTTCCACAAATCATCAAAGATGCATTAAACAAAGACTATGCAAAACTAAGCGCGCTAATTAGCGAAACAATCGACCTGCAAAACTACACGTGGTTTTCAGAGGGTGCGTATTCCAGCTACGCTTGTTATGAAGAAATTCCGTTTTCAAATTTTGCATTAGCGACTGAAAATGCAAAAAAATATAAACTGCCCTACTGGGACGACCTACCTGCGATTAATCTTGATCCACAGCTATGCCAAATATGGAATATAAAAGCTGCAGTAAATAACATTAAAAACTTCGATCACGAGCAGCTGACATTACCCGTGTTGATACTGGCGGGCGACCTCGACCCATTTACGCCATCAATTTGGGCTATTGATTTTCATGCGAAACTGCCAATGCGAAACAAAACACAGCATTTAAGGGTCTGGCCATTAAAGTCACATAATTTAGTGTATGAAGATAAGTGTGTTGAGACAGTCATACTGTCATTTTTAAATGATCCGGAACAAACGATTAATAATGAGTGTGCAATAAAAGATATGAGCGAAGTAGCGTTTATAAAAGAAGCTATCATCGATGCAAATACCGATGATAGCCAGTAGGTCTCGTTAAACTTTCTGGTAGCCTTATTTATTCACCAGGATGATATTCGCGTTCAGTATTCTTCTTAATATCTTCTGGATAAAAGTAAACGTCGCGTAATTTACCGGCTGAGTAAAGTGGCGCCTGATCATTAAAGTGCGGACTAGCAGGATCGCCGCTTTGTCCACCAGCAGTAATAGCCTTCGCCTTCACTTTATCACCAAACTCAACGACTGCCACAAAGCTGTTGCCCCGTGTCCCGTATATGCGTTTTGTGCCATTGAACGTGCGCTGACCATAGGCGGCAAGCGAACCCCAACGAGCAGATGCAAAGCCAACTGGAATACTCGGAGCCGCATCATCGAACGGTTGAACAATGTCGCCAGTTAAGCGCTGAAATCTATTTATCTCGCCCCAGGGTGTTTCTGCACTGCCAAAGTCGGCAATCAGTTTCGCTTTAGCTTCTGACAACGTTGCTACGCCTATTTGCGCCGTATATTCAGCAACATATTCGTCAAAGCTCAGGCCTCTTCCTTCTGCTTCAGCTCGCGCAACCTCATTATCAGCGGCTTTACGACGCAGTTCTTGACCCCAAATGATAGCTAATGAAGTAGCTGTAGAGTCAACGCCAGAGCGATGGTCCCAAGCTTTCAATAACGCTATTTGAGGCGCAAGATCTGCATTGGGCTCAGCGTCATACGCTGTGTATAAAACAGGTAGTAAAACATCAAACGCAGTTAAACGACTGCTATAAGCCGCAGCTGCCAAACTATCAATCGTAAAATCCTTCTTGCCGTCAAGTACCTCAATAGCATGAATACCGCGGTAATTTTCTGGATAGTTCTCCATATAACTCGGATAATCTTTGGCCTTAGGGCTATGCTCTGGCCCCGCCATCATCCATGGCCAGTTGTTTGTGTTGTTCAAATAACCGCTTTTAGGATTATGACCGCCAACGGTCTCATCAAGTGTATGCAGACCCTGCCAGTCAGTAGCTGGATTACTGCCATCGACTGGTTTCTTCCAATCAAAAGACGGGTCGCGACGAGGAATGAAGTTACTGTGAAAGTACGCGATATTGCCTTCTGAGTCTGCAAACAAAGTGTTGTTTGAAGAATTAGTGTGCAGCTGCATATTCTCGCGATAATCTGCGTAGTTTGTGGTTTTTGTACGACCGTACGACTGCTTGAGTGCGTCAATTGGGTTCTGCATTAATGCGACACTCACCCACTTGCCATCAAGCTCTCGCACTATTGGACCATGGTGGCTGTAGTAAGCGGTAACCGTTTTTGATTTTTGTCCTTTGTCCGTTTTATAGGCCAAGGTGATTTGTCTTTCACGCAGTTTCTTCCAAGTATCACCATGTTTATAGTAATGGCCATCAGCCCGCTTTTCGACGGTTTCTAAATACTCATCAATGAAGTCAGCTCCACTCGACGTGTGCATCCAGCCTGTATTTTCATTAAAGCCCTGATAGATGAAAAATTGCCCCCACGTTACGGCGCCGTAGGCATTCAATCCTTCATCGCTGCGCATGTGAACTTCAGCGCGGAAATAGAATGAAGTGTGCGGGTTTATTAGGAGTAGTGCTTTGCCATTTTTAGTGTTTTCTGGTGCTATCGCAAAGCCATTAGAACCTTGTGGCTCTGCGTTAGGATCTTGCGTCAATGCTGCAACCTTGGGCTCAGCCTTAGCTGCTCCATAAAAACTTGCAAGACTGTTAATATTGATGCTCTCAATATCACCACCGATGCTGCCTTCGGTAAAAGTTAAGGCCATCCAGGGCTCAAATTTACTGATCACCTTTGGCGTTACATCAGGGTGAGTATGCAAGTAGTAGTTAAGGCCATCAGCCCAAGCATTCATCAGCTTTTGCAGGTAAGCAGGACTTTCACTATATTTTTGCTGCATGTCTACAGGGTCGATATACAGCTTCATGCGTAAATCGCGATAGAGCTCTTTTTCACCCTCCGCCTCAGCTAATCGGCCCATGGCATTCAGAAAGTTTAGTTCTATACGATTGAAATCATCTTCTGCTTGCGCATATATCATTCCAAACACAGCATTGGCATCTGTTTTTCCGTAAACATGAGGAATACCCCAAGTGTCGCGAGTGATAGTGACTTCACTGGCCTGTTTTTGCCAGCGCGCTACGTCAGTGCTGCTTGCAAGCGAAGAAAAGCTTGAAAAAACAATGACAAAAATGAGAGAAAACAATTTCATGTAGACTTGTCCTTTTTAAGATTTCAGCAACTATAGCGATCGCAACCATGCCTGTAAAGCGCTCTAGTTTAGGCAGAAATCAATGAATAAAGTGGAGTATGTGCGAGGAGACACACAGGAGTCATAGCAAAGCACTGAAAGTGGGTAGTGAAAACTACCCACCTGCTATTAGTTTAATTAAAACTTGATTCTTACGCCAAAAGATAAAACATCAGCGCCGTCGAACGATTCATAAAGCGCTTCTACTGAGGCAGATTCTGATACCTTAAATGTTGCACCACCACCGAAACCAAAGTCCCATTCATCTTCAGTTGCACTAAATCCGTTAGCACTTGCTGTAGCTTCCAGGCGTCCGTAACTGGGTTGCAAAAAGACACCAAAGCTCTCCGTTACATTGTATTGCCCTCGAACACTACCGATGATGAGCGTGTCAATTTCTACCTTTATACCACCAACATTGTCATCACCAACACCAACCCCTATCCGCAACTCTGGCATAAAAGTCATATCACCCGACTCATAGCTATAACCAGCACTCGCATAGATCGCTCCTACACTTATATCTACTCCTGCGTCATCCTCCATATAATTCGCATAGCCACCACTTAGTGTCCACTCGGCAGATGCAAACGAAGAGGTTGATAATAGTCCAGCAATAGCCAAACCTTTCAAATAATTGTTCATAAAATAATCCTTTATATAAAAATTTGAAGCTGCAACGTAAAATGCAGCAAAAAATTCGCCATTCGCACTGAGTAATTCTAACGTTTCCAAACTCAATTTCACAGTAAATTGTGCTTCTTCACATAAAAGTGAGCGGGAAATCAGATACGTAATTAGTGTAGCAATGCATTTATTAATTCATTACAATTCGTGAGAAACTAAACTATAAGGATATAAATGAAAAACCAATTCAATAAGGCCAAGATTTCCGTAATCGTAGCTTTAGGGCTAGCGTTAACTGCTGGCTGCACTTCCTCAACCAAGCAAACGGTCAACGCAAATCAAAGTACGCAAGCTGCTGTTAGCCCTACGATTGCGCAAGCACCTGCTATGGGCTTGAAGCGCAAGGTTGCTATTGCTCGATTTACTGATGAAACGAAAAACAGCAGTAGTATTTTCGTTGATAGAAGTTTTGACAATATAGGCAAACAAGCAGCAGACATACTCAGTGCTCGTCTAACTAATTCCGGTCAGTTTTTAATGTTCGAAAGAGACGACCTAGACAAAGTAAAAAGTGAACAAGCACTCGAAGGCATGACCTCGCAGATCGTTGGAGCCGATTATCTTATTGTTGGTTCAATTAGTGAATTTGGCCGCAAAACGACCAGTGAAACAGGCATATTCAGCCGTAACAAAATTCAACAAGCCATTGCCACCGTAAATGTCAGACTCATTGATACCACCACGGGTCAGATCGTGTTCTCTGAAGAAGGCAGCGGCGAAGCCCGAGCTGAAGCAAATACCACATTTGGCGTGGGTGAGCGCGCGGCATTCGATTCCACATTGAACGATAAAGCGATTTCTGCCGCCATTTCGAAAGTAGTCAGCGATTTAATGGAAAACTTACTTGATTCACCTTGGAAGGCCTACTTAATTGCTGAACAAGATGGTCAATACATTATGACCGGTGGTGCTTCCCAAGGTATCGCAGTGGGCGACGAATTTACCATTTTGCAAAAAGGTAAAAAAATTAAAAACCCACAAACTGGATTCATGATTGAATTGGCGGGTAAGCCAATTGCTACGGCAACTGTTGAGCTACTAAGTGGCACCGGCAACAATGAAATATCGATTGTTTCGCTTGATAAGCAGTTACCAGCACAAACGGACTTAGCTCAACTAGTCGTTACGGAAAAGGAGTAAGACATGACTACATCAAACTCGTTAAAAGGGTTAACTTTTGTATTGTTCAGTTTTTTAATGCTCGGCTGTACTTCATCATATGAGTCTGTGACTCAAGTAGATGACACCAAAGCCTTTGTATTGCTAACGGGTAATTTTGAAGGTGCTTCAATGCAAATCAATACGAATGAACCCATCACGCTAGGCGATAATATAGAAACTTATCAGCTTGACGGAAAGAAAGTTGCAAAGTTCGAAGTAACGTCAGGCACAAACACAATAAAAGTATATAAAGATGGCACACTAGTGGTCAATCGGAAGTTATATATTACTAATGGAAATTCGATGGAGGTAGATGTTAAATGAAAATTAAAGGACTAATTATCGTCGCAGCTGTGGTTTTATTATCCGCATGTAATAGCACCCAGGGCGGTTTGTACTGGGGCAATTATTCTGACAGCTTGTACAACTATAAAAAAGAACCAGGCGAAGCAACGCGCAAGCAGCACGTTAAGTCACTTAACGATATTATTGCGACCAGTGACAAAAAGGGGATCCGTGTTCCACCTGGTGTATTGGTCGAATTAGCCATTATGGAAATTGAGAGCGGTCGCCCTGACAATGCTAATACTTTATTAGACAGAGAGCTTGCACTCTACCCTGAATCAAAAACACTCGTGCTTGAATTGAAAAAAAGAAATGGGGCTTAAGCAATGAATAAGATGATAAAAACAATAAAACTCGTTTCTATGCTAAGCGTTGTCGCTCTTGGTTTAAGTGGTTGTGCAGGTTCATTTATTACTAAAGAAGAAGCATTTCCAAAAATGTACCAAGCAAGACCCGTTTCCATATTAGTGATACCTGCCGTTAACAATACAACGGCTGCGGAAGCAACTGAATATTACGCAACAACCGTTGCTGAACCGCTCACTCGCATGGGTTATTACGTACTGCCTATTGAAGTTACAAATAGACTTATTCAAGAGCAGGGTGTTGTAGATGGTGCACAGTTAGCTAACGTTGATGCTGGTTTGTTTAAAACCATGTACGGGGCTGATGCCGTGATGTATGTAAAGATTAACCAGTGGGATACATCTTATTTCGTGGTCGGCGGCAGCGTTACGGTAGGCATAGCGTATGAATTGGTTTCAACCACCAGCAAAGAAGTGCTTTGGCAATATGCTGATACCGTTGTTGTCGATACTGGAGGTGGTAATTCAGGCGGCGGTTTAATTGGTGCAATCATATCTACCGCTATCAACACAGCAATGACTGATTATGTGCCTTTGGCTAAACAAGTTAACTATACGGCTCTTTCTACCATGCCATATGGTGACTATCATGCTCAATCAGGAATGGACCAAAAGACCCAGGCGGTTAATAAAAACAAGGCGGGGGTTGTTGCCGCGAGTAACTAAGCGCCATATAAATACTCATGCTAGTATTTATCCGTGCAAGTATTTCGAAGCCAGCTTTATTGCTGGCTTTTTTATATTTGTAATAATTTAGGCTATCGTCGTTTGCAATTAGGCGATGGTTATATTGAAGTTCCCAATTTTCGTTTTAATATTGGACTTGGTTTGCAGCGCCCATTCCATTAAGCTAACTTATTTGTTTATTTGCTTCCACTCTTGTCCGTAGTATTTATCCATAATAAGGTCAAAGGTGCCGTTTTTCTGGAGCTTTTCTACCCCTTCTTTCAATACTAACATTTCACCTGCGTGCTTCGATGCCTTTGAAAGCTGAAGCCATTGCTCTTTTTCGCCTAAAACTAACGTGTTTTCAACATCAACCTCGCCAAGTACATCGTACTTTTCAAGCTGATAGCTAAGCACTAAAGCGCTGCCAGCAATAGCATCAATACGACCGTGTTTAAGCATTCGAGCTGCTTGATCATAATTGCTCAGGTCAATTACATTAAGATTTTTATCACTATCAAATTTTTTACTCAGGTGAGTACCGAGGGTTTTTCCAATAACTATATTTTGTAAATCACTGTAATTCGAAATTTTTACGCCTTTAGCGGGTATGACAACAATCTTCACCGTTCGGACCAGCGCAACATATTCAACAAGGTTTGATCGAGCGTCAGATTTAAACGCAATGCCACCGTCATGGTGACCATATTCAATGCTTTGCCAAATTCTAGCGTAAGGTAATAAGGTTTTATTAATACAGAGCCCAGTCGATTTTTCTAACGCTGTTAGATACTCCCAATGCACTCCTTGTGCTTCGCCTTTTTCACTTTCATATCCAATAGGCGCATTACTGATAACATGAAACTCAAGGCATTTACTTTGTGCCTCAGCAAAAGCAAAACATGTAAAAGAATACAGAACTATTAGAAATAAATACTTAAGCAAATTATAAACTCACCTTATGACCCATAAATATCTGGGTATTTATCTGTCCCTACCATGCTTGGTGTAGATCCTTAGGACTGGACCAAGATTTCCCTTTTGATTTATCTTAGGGCTGAATGTGCTCTATAGCAACCAATGCAGCAAACAACCCACACTTACTTCAGAATTAACGCGATTTTGTTATCACTCAGCATTAGGCGAATAATGCGCTTTTAGCTGCGCGACACGCATGCGTAAATCATCCGCATTTACATCCTGCGCAGCAACTGGCTCGCCAACCGACACCGAGACCAGCGACCATTTAAGACGCGGCAAACGCCATTTGGTTTTACGACTAAACATGCTGCCCCACAAACCACCGAGATGCAGCGGTATAATCGGCACAGGTGAACGCTCTATAATTCTTTCGATACCGCGACGAAACACATCAATTGAGCCATCATCGCTTAATTTACCCTCAGGAAAAATGCCAACTAATTCACCACCTTCGAGCGCCTCTGCAACATCATCAAACGCTTTCTTAAATGCTTCTGGGTTCGCTTTTTCACTATCAATCGGGATCGCTTTAGCCATTTTGAATAACCAATGCAACGCTGGAGAATGATAAATGGGTGCAAACACCACAAAACGAATGGGCCTTGGTGAAGCGGCTAAAATAAACATCCAGTCAACAAAACTGACGTGATTTCCAATGACCACTGCCGGGCCTTCGTCTGGAATATTTTTCTCTCCATTAGTGCGAACTCGATACATACAAATAGCCAGTATGTAGATAACAAAACGAAGAAAGAACTCAGGCACTTTGGTATAAATGTAAATTGAAATGAGCAGGTTCAAAGCGGCTAATAACAACAACAGCTGTGGAATACTCCATTCAAAAACTGATAAAGTGACAATGCTTAAAATTGCACTTCCTACCATGAACAGTGCATTTAACACGTTATTGGCAGCGATAACTCGTGAACGACTGTCTTCGCTTGTACGCTGTTGAATTAACGCATACAACGGTACCGTATAGAAGCCAGCAGCAATACCAATCGCCCCCATCCATACCAGATGCCACAGCATATCACCCGTATCTACTACTTGGCTTAAGGTAAGCAGAACATCAGTGGGTTCGTAGTAGGCTGTGATTGCGGGCTCTTGGCTTAACAAATACAAAAATAGTGTAATCAGGATGGCACCAAAAGGCACAATCCCCAATTCGATTCTAGAGCGCGATAGCTTTTCACAAAGCAGCGATCCAATCGCGATACTCAAAGAGAATACAACGAGTGCACTGGTAACTACCAGTTCATCACCGCCCATCACGTGTTTCACGTAGTTTGGAAGCGAGGTTAGAATAATCGCGCCTATCAGCCAAAACCAACTGATACCAACAACCGACTTTCCAACCGATTCAGTTTGAGCATTCAGCGCCTGAAAGACATTTTTTGTAGAAGATATAATGTTAAACGTAAAGCGCAAGTTAGGCTCGTTCGCTTCGCTAATGGGAATGAAGCGACTGCAAATATAACCGACCGCCGCCAAGCCTAAAATCGCGATGCTAATGTACGTTGGTCCTGCTTCTTGAGTAATATAATAAGTACCAAATATGGTGCCTAGTAAAATGGCCACAAAAGTACCAGATTCAACTAAGCCATTTGCTTTGGTGAGTTCATTTCGTGCAACATGCTGTGGCAAAATAGAGTACTTGAGAGGGCCAAAAAAAGTGCTTTGCAGGCCCATAAAAAAGACAGTAACTAGCATCAACCACACCAATTGAGTCATTATCGAAACTGCACCGATAACCATAATAGGCAATTCGCATAATTTAACGATTCGAATAAGTTTCGATTTTTCTGTTTTCTCAGCCAGTTGACCCGCCATGCCGGAAAATAAGAAAAAAGGCAGGATAAAAAGTCCCGCTGCTAAGTTTGAATATAGAGCGCCGTCGGCCACCGTCGCGGCTTGAAATATCAGCAGTAATAGTACAGCCTGCTTGTAAACGTTGTCGTTTAATGCTGTAAAAAACTGAGTTACAAACAGCGGAAGAAAGCGCTTACTGCTGAGTAACCCACCTTTGAAATGGTCTGGGTTTTGGTTTTTTGTTGGCGGTATGATTGAGGGCTCTTTACCCGCTGAGGGCTCTTTACCCGCTGAGGGCTCTTTACCCGCTAAAGGCTCTTCACCCTTCGGTATATTCTCGTGCATAGCATTCCGTACTAAATGAATATGAAGAGCCTAGATTACACGCATAATTAATGAAATACGATCTAACTTTTTATGAGCGCTTTTACGCTGTTCAGAGCATCAACTGAAAAACCTCGATCATAAAAATAAAGTACATGTCCACTCGCATCTAACAGCATCACCCGCGCATTATTCGGATTTTGGTTACCGGTGTAACGCTGTAGTTTGTCGCCATCGTCATAGACCGTTACGACACCTTTCCAAAGTTCTTTTGGTATCCCTTTACGCATACCGCTGTCGATAAAGGTTTTAAACATTCTGGGCAGCATGCCTTTAATCGTCGGTATTTCATAAACAGCCACTTGGGTCTCCGTCATGTCCAAACCGATTAACCAACGGTCAATGTCAAACTGCGAGTCCTGCACATAACCAAACAGTAACAGCGTTTGCTTACCTGCAAAGTCATTCGGAATAACAACGGCTTCACCTTCTAAACTTTCGCCAGACGCCCTAACCATCTTTTCACCCACAGTCACTTGACTAGGATAGTCGTAACTAGCGCAGCCTCCCAAAAATAGAGAAATGACTAACAGACTGAACAAACGCTTTATAGATAACATAACTTTTCCTAAGTTTTAAAAGTGAGATTCAAGGTATTCGCTAAGCCGGTCAATCGCTTAAGCAACAAAAAGTTTATTGGTATAACTATTTCAATTTGTCGAATTTTTGACTACCTTATTGCGAACGTTTTTTGCAAGTTTGATACTTACCTTCAATACTAGCTGTATAAACTAAACAATCAATATAGGCGTGGAAAAAAATGGCCAAAGGCACTCATCAGTATCAAGACGACCCTCGCAATGAAAACATTCTAATTAACATAAACGGCGAACTTTTCCCCCGCGAGGACGCGAAAATATCCGTTTTTGACAGTGGCTTTATTTTAGGTGATGGCGTCTGGGAAGGCATTCGTCTGCACAAAGGCTATCTCGCTTTTATCGAACAACACATGCGTCGCCTGTATGACGGTGCAAAAGCTCTTGATATGGATATTGGCGTTACCAAGGAAGCCCTAGTCAAAAGGATTTACGCCACCTGTGACGCTAACAACATGCACGACGGTGTGCACATTCGTTTGATGGTGACTCGCGGCATCAAGGCCACACCGTATCAAGACCCTAGAGTCACCATTTCACCAGCCACCATCGTAATTATCGCAGAACATAAAACAGCGCTAGCGATGGCTGAAGGTGACGGTGTGCGCTTATTTACTACTCATGTGAGAAGAGGCTATCCTGATGTGCAAGATCCCAAACTCAATACCCACTCGAAACTAAACTGCATTTTCGCCTGTATTCAGGCCGCCAAAGCGCAAGTTGACGAAGCACTAATGCTTGACCCGCATGGCTTTGTTGCAACCTGCAACTCTACGCATTTCTTTATTGTGCGCGATGGTGAAGTATGGACCTCAAGTGGTGACTTCTGTCTTGACGGCATCACGCGCCGCAACGTCATCAACGTGTGCAAACACAACGGCGTTTCTGTTTATGAGAAAAATTTCACCCTCGCCGACGTTTACGCTGCTGACGAAGCGTTTATTACTGGAACCTTTGCTGGCTTAACGCCAGTATCCGAAGTAGACGGACGCAAGATTGGTGAAGGTGCTAGCACCTTCACCAAATACCTAGAAAAACTCTATGTCTCGCTCATAGAAGCACAACACGCCGAACAAACATGTTAGTTATGAACAACGCCGGGAGACAATAATGACGATTAGAATTGCGATGTGGTCTGGACCACGAAATATTTCAACCGCCATGATGAGAAGCTGGGAAAACAGACCTGACTGCAGCGTTGTCGATGAGCCTTTTTATGCTTACTATTTACAAACAACTCAACACCCCCACCCTATGTTTAATGAAGTGCTAGCGTCGCAATCGATAAACTATGACGAAGTCGCTAAAAATTTGAGTAAAGGCCCCTGTAATAGCCCAATACAGTATCAAAAACACATGACCCAACATATGCTGGAAAATTGCGATTTAAGTTGGACTAAAGATATACGACACTGCATGTTGATCCGCGACCCTGCTTACGTCGTGAACTCTTACACAAATAGCCGAGGAAAATGCAGCGCTGAGGACATTGGTATAAAACGCCAGTTCGAACTCTATGAGGCGATCAGCGAATTGACTGGGCAAAATATTCCTATTATCGATTCAGCAACGGTGTTGAATAACTCACACAAAATGATCCCCGCTATGTGTGCAGCACTTGAAATTACATGCGAAGAAGAAGTTAAAGATGCCATGCTCAATTGGCCTCTTGGCCCACGAGACAGCGACGGCGTTTGGGCCGAACACTGGTATCACAGCGTCGAAAAATCAACGGGATTCGGTGAGGCGAAAAAACAAAGCTTTGCGCTAACGCCAGCACAAATGAAAGTGGTAGATGAAGTGATGCCTTACTATGAGCAGATGAAATCAAAAGCACTAACGATTAAGTAAGTTGTAAACACAATTGATATTGTTTACTCCACCGAGCTGAAACGACACTACTCAGTCTATGATATCGGCGGGTATTATTGCTCTCTTAATTATCAATCTTCTTGAGCAAATTAGCTAATTCATCAATTTGAGTCACAGTGACCTTGACTAAATTGTCTATTTCACTGCTAAACTTATGCGAATTTGCCGCAAGATTGCGTACTTCATCTGCGACCACAGCAAATCCGCGACCGACATCTCCAGCTCTCGCAGCTTCAATTGCGGCATTCAACGCCAATAAATTAGTCTGTTCTGAAATACCGTTGATCGTACTCACTATTTCACTGATTGTTTTACTTGCTTCCAGCACACTTTTCATCGCTTCTTGGGTTTGACTCACAGCAACTTTTCTATCGGTAATATCAATACCTACAAACATGATTTGCGATACCTTTCGTTCGAAATCGAGCAAGGAACAAAAGCGACCGTCAATTGTGAAAGATTGGCCTGCACTTTCATAAGCCACTACTTTTGAAACGACTCCGACTGTTTTCATGAGCTCCTGCTCGGCGACACTCAATCCATTCATCGCATAATGACAGAATTCTTCAGGTGAAATGCTGGTACCAAGTCTCGCGCGCATTTTTTGATTGGCATCCATATATTGGCCTTGCGCCGTAATGTCCATAAACAACAATGCATCACCTAAAGCCTCTATCTTTCTAGTAAAATCGAGTGCCATTTGCTTAACTTGAGTAATATTTGCTTGCACTGAAATGTACTTTTCTAGCTTGCCATGCTTATCAAAAATTGGGTTAATGGAGAGTGAGATCCAGTAAGGCTTGCCGTCGACTGAATAATTTAATATTTCATCGTAAAACGGTTCTTCTCTCGCAATGTAATCACGGATCCGCTGCACCGTGCGCGCGTCCGTCTCTTTGCCTTGTAAAACACTCCCCGGCTTTTTACCCAAAACCTCAGCTTCAGAAAAACCAGTCAACCTTTCAAACCCCGGATTTACGTATTCAATAAGTCCTTTGGCATCGGTAATAATAACGGAATTGTCGGTACCATTGGCAACCATAGATAGCATTTCAAATTTGGCTCGTTTCTTTACTTCCGTTGTAATATCACTTGCAAATTTAACGATTTTTATCACTTTACCGGAAGGATCTCGAATTGGATTATAGGTTGCGTGTATCCATACGCTGCTGCCGTCCTTTGCAAACCTCTCATATTCATTTGTTTGAAATTGGCCACTGCCTAAGTCACGCCAAAATGTTCTATAGCTGTCTGTTGCAGCATACTTAGTATCGACAAAGATGCGATGATGGTTACCGACCAGTTCTTCAGACGTGTACCCAAAAATATCCAAAAAGTTTTTATTTGCCGCCAATATATGGCCAGACAAATCGAACTCGATAATAGCTTGCGAGCGACTAATTGCTTCGACTTTCGAGGCATAGTCAGATTTGATTAACTTTTGCTCTGTAATGTCAGACGCAAACTTGATGATCCGCTCGACTTTACCGTTTTTCAATATCGGAGTATAAGATGCTTGGATCCACACTTCTTTTCCGGATTTTGTTATTCGTTTAAACTCGGCAGTTTGCGCATTTCCTTTCGCTAAATCATTCCAAAAATTCCGATACTCGGCACTGTCGACATCCTCTTGCGTCACGAATATTTTATGATGCTTACCAGTGATTTCTTTTTCAGTGTATTCCATCAAATTTAAGAAATTGGCGTTTGCACTTTTAATCGTGCCGTCCGTAGAAAACTCGACAACCGCTTGGCTTTTATTTATTGCGGCAATAATGTTGTCTGACGATTTGGTAAGGAAGTTGAACACGTTGGCAGCCTTTTCATTTGTTTTTTGAAACATTTACTAAGTACTTAACGGCATCAAAAAGCAAAACTAAATAAAGATTTATACTTTGGAAATATCAGTTATTCAATCAACGCGCAATCAAACGAGAAGTAGATTAAAATTTAAGTGTTTCAGTTTCCTTACACTTACACGAAATTACGCTAACTTGGCTTTGAATTATTAAAGACTATCCTTAACTGTTTCTCTGATATAATGCTCAGGAGAATAAAACACTGAATTTGTCACAAATTTACTCCAACACATAAGATCACACAGAGAAAGCTATGCCAACAACCCCAACCATCCAGTCCGCATCCAGAAAATCAGAAACGCCAAGGATGAAGGCTGAACGAGGATTATTTTCTTTTCCTAAATATTGGGCATCTTGCTTCGATCCTGCGCCTTTTTTACCTATGTCGCGCAAGGAAATGGATCAACTTGGTTGGGATAGCTGCGACATTATCATTGTTACTGGTGACGCTTATGTTGACCATCCAAGCTTTGGCATGGCGGTTATTGGTCGCACACTTGAAGCTCAAGGTTACCGTGTAGGTATTATCTCCCAGCCGAATTGGCACTCTAAAGACGACTTTATGCAGTTAGGTGAACCTAACTTATTTTTCGGTGTAACCGCTGGCAACATGGATTCGATGATCAATCGCTATACTGCCGAGCGCAAACTTCGTCATGACGATGCCTATACACCAAATAACGAAGGCGGCAAACGTCCAGATCGAGCAGTGACTGTTTATACGCAACGATGTAAAGAAGCTTACAAAAAGCCTGTTGTAATAGGCGGTATTGAAGCGAGTTTGCGCCGTATCGCGCACTATGATTATTGGTCAGATAAAGTAAAACGCTCGGTGTTATTTGATTCGAAAGCAGACATGCTTATGTTTGGCAACGCAGAAAGACCATTGCTGGAAATGGCTTCTCGCTTCGCCGCAGGCGAAACGATTGACCAGATGCAGGATATTCGAGGCACAGCCGTTATTCGCAAAGAACCGCTTCCGGGCTGGCAAGGCGTCAATTCGACTCATGTCGACACCATAGGCAAAATAGAACCGATCGTCAGTCCTTATGAAATGATCGAAGACAAGTGCGCTATTCAGGGCGAAGAAGACAAACAAGCTGCAAGAGATGCAGAAAAAGCGAAACCGATAGTCATACAACCCTTTACCTCAAAAACTGAGCGACGCAAACCATGGGAAAAAACCTATGTGTTGCTGCCGCCATACGACGTTGTGCGAGCAGAAAAAACGCATTACGCCCACACATCCAGAATCTTACATCAAGAAACAAACCCAGGCTGTGCTAGAGCTTTAGCGCAGCGCCATGGCGACCGGATTATTTGGATTAATCCACCGGCATTCCCGCTAGAAACTGAAGAAATGGATGCCGTTTTTGATTTGCCTTACGCACGTGTACCGCATCCTAGCTATGGCAAAGCGAAAATCCCTGCTTATGACATGATTAAAACGTCAGTCAATATTATGCGTGGTTGCTTTGGTGGCTGCACGTTCTGCTCGATTACAGAGCATGAAGGTCGGGTTATTCAGAGTCGCTCAGAAGAATCAATTATTCGTGAAATAGAGCAAATACGTGACAAAGTACCTGGCTTCACAGGCGTCATTTCAGACCTTGGCGGCCCAACCGCAAACATGTATAAACTGCGCTGTAAAAGCCCAAAAGCAGAGCAAACATGCCGACGTCTTTCTTGCGTATGGCCGGATATTTGCGGCCACTTAGACACCGACCAAACGCCTACTGTTGAACTATATAAAAAAGCACGTAATGTCGAAGGCGTGAAAAAAGTGCTTATTGCCTCTGGTGTGCGTTACGATCTAGCAATTGAAGATCCTAACTATGTAAAAGAATTAGTGACGCATCACGTTGGTGGTTATTTAAAAATTGCACCTGAGCATACAGAAAAAGCGCCATTAGACAAAATGATGAAGCCGGGCATGGGCACCTATGACCGTTTCAAAGAAATGTTCGACAAGTACACCAAAGAAGCCGGTAAAGAACAGTTTCTGATCCCCTACTTTATTTCTGCCCACCCAGGCACAAATGACGAGGATATGCTAAACCTTGCACTGTGGCTAAAAGAGCGCAACTTTAAACTGGATCAAGTTCAAAACTTTTATCCGTCGCCTATGGCTAACGCCACTACGATGTATCACACCAACAAAAACCCGATACACAAGGTGAATCATCAGAGTGAAGTGGTTGAAGTGCCTAAAGGTGAAATTCATCGCCGACTGCACCGTGCCTTTTTACGCTATCACGATGCGGCCAATTGGCCATTATTGCGCAAAACATTAATTGAAATGGGCAAGTCACACCTTATCGGAAACGGACCAAAGTGCTTAGTACCTTACGAGAGCAGAAATGAACTCAAGGGACAAGAGCAGAAAGAATTTGCGAAGCGTTCAGCCAACAAAGCTTATGCTAAAGGAAAAATGTCGAAAACACCTAAACATCAGCAGGGTTTAACACGCTTTAGTGATAACCAGCCGCATAATGTGCAGGGCGGACAAACCGCAAAAGCAGAACTTGCTCAAACTAACAAAAAGTCACGTAAGCCGAAAGCTAGAAACCCTAGTCGATGAATTTCATCGACTTTAGGCACATCGAATAAATATTTAAAAGCGATATACATAAGATGCGAGATAAAACACCTAATATTGCTAAGAATGTATCAGGCATGAGGCGATTACCCCGTGCTATTTTATGTTCGCTAAAAGGGTATCAAGCAGCATGGACATATGAGTCGGGGTTTCGACAATATCTGATCATTGCAGTGTTAGTTAGCCCCGCAAGTTTTTATATTTCACAATCACTCACGCACTGGTTCATGCTGATTGGCTGCTTAGTCTTTTTATTATTTGCAGAAATTATTAATTCTGCTATTGAAGCCGTATCTGACGCTGTGCTCCCCGATTACAATGAGTTAATCGGCAGAGCCAAAGATTTAGGTTCTGCCGGTGTTTTCACCGCGCTACTGCTGGCTATTGTGATTTGGGCCGTATCGATTTACGAGTTTTTTACCCTTTCGGTCGATTAATCATGGCTTTGCCCCTCTGCTTATTCTAAAGCAAGGAACGGATCACATACTGCAAAATACCGCCATGTCGGAAATACTCAAACTCGTTTGGTGTATCGATCCGAATATCAGTATTAAAGCTGATTTCACTGCCATCCTCTCTTATAACATTCACTTTTGCTTGTTTCTGCTTAGCTTCAACGGCTTCAATAGAATATCGCTCGGTACCATCGAGTTCATAAGTGTGAGCCCCCTCTCCGGACAAAAACTGCAGGGGTAAAATTCCCATACCAATTAGGTTCGACCGATGAATACGCTCGTAAGTTTCGGCAATGACAGCCTTTACGCCCAACAGAAGCGGTCCTTTTGCCGCCCAGTCACGCGAACTGCCTGTGCCATACTCCTTACCGGCAACCACAATAGTGGGAATATTCTCAGCAATATATTCCTGAGATGCTTTAAATACGGTCATTTCTTCACCGCTGGGCTGTTTGCGAGTAAAACCGCCTTCGGTTCCAGGAGCCAGTTCATTGCGCAGTCTTACGTTGGCAAAGGTTCCGCGCATCATCACTTCATGATTTCCGCGACGTGAACCGTAAGAATTGAAGTCTGTTTCCTCTACGTTGTTTTTGCGCAAGTACTCTGCGGCAGGTGTATCGTTGCCAATTGAGCCCGCTGGTGAGATATGGTCAGTGGTAACACTGTCGGCCAATTTCAGTAAACAACGCGCATTCTCGATAGCTTTTACGTCCTCTGGCTGGGCTGGCATGTCAGTGAAAAAGCTTGGCTTTTTCACATAGGTGCTGTCAGGCCAGTTGTAGATGTTGGCGTCGACCGTTTCAAGGTTTTGCCATACATCACCGCCTTCATAAATGCTTCCGTACTTTTCGGTAAACATCGATTCATTAACTACTTCTGTGACTATCTTTTGAATATTTTCTTGGCTTGGCCATAAATCTCTAAGGTAAACAGGTTTGCCATCTTTGCTAGTGCCTAAAGGCTCTTTGGTGACATCAATATTCATATTACCCGCAATCGCATAGGCAACCACCAGTGGCGGTGAAGCCAAGTAATTCGCTTTGACGTCAGAGTGAATTCTACCTTCAAAGTTACGGTTGCCCGATAACACCGAAGTAACTGTTAACTTACCTTCTCTTACCGCATCACCAATAGGTTCTGGCAGTGGGCCCGAATTGCCTATACAGGTAGTGCAGCCATATCCAACCAAGTTAAAGCCCATGTTATCAAGTTCTTTCGATAAGCCTGCTTTGTTCAAATACTCTGTGACCACTTGCGACCCAGGCGCAAAACTAGTTTTTACCCACGGCTTAACTTTCAGCCCTAGCTCGTTGGCTTTTTTTGCTAATAGCGCGGCTGCGACTAACACTGATGGATTCGACGTGTTGGTGCAACTAGTAATCGCTGCTATAACAACGGCACCTTCATCTAGTTCGAAATCTTGCCCATTATAGTGACAGGAAACGCTGGTTTTTGAATCCTCATTTAGCGGGCCTCCTTCGCTCTCGAAGCGACCTTGCTGACTGTTGTCTGGTGCAATAGCCAGTTCCTTTTGCTCCGTTAACCATTTTTTGAATGCGGATGATGCATCGTCCAGATTAATTCTATCTTGTGGGCGTTTGGGCCCAGCGATAGCAGGGACAACTTTGCTTAAATCAAGCTGCAAAGTATCGTGATATTGCGCATCTTTCTGAGCTTCGCTGCCCCACATTCCTTGCGCTTTAGAATAGGCCTCTATGATTTCTATTTGTTGCTTGCTACGGCCCGTTAATGCGAGATATTTAGTCGTCTGCTCATCAATAGGGAAAAGACCACATGTCGCTCCATATTCGGGGGACATGTTGGCTATAGTTGCCCGATCGGCAACAGTTAAGTGTTTAACTCCTGCACCGAAAAATTCGACAAATTTACCTACCACGCCAAACGCGCGCAGCTGTTGCGTCACAGCCAGCACCAAGTCAGTTGCCGTTGCACCCGCCGGCAGCTTTCCGGTCAATTCCATGCCAATAACTTCTGGTATTAGCATCGTAACCGGTTGACCCAACATGGCAGCTTCAGCTTCTATGCCGCCAACTCCCCATCCGAGCACGCCTAAACCGTTGATCATAGTAGTGTGGGAATCGGTTCCTACCAGTGTATCTGGGAATAAAACTTCCTCGCCATCGTGCTCCTCAACAAACGTGACTCGCGCTAAATATTCTAAATTCACTTGGTGAACAATGCCTTTTCCTGGTGGCACAACCTTAAAGTTGTTGAAGGCGCTTTGACCCCATTTCAAAAACTGGTAGCGTTCTTTATTGCGCTTTACTTCAATTTCAGTATTGTTTTTAAATGAATCTTGACGCCCAAACTCATCCACCATAATAGAATGATCTATTACTAAGTCGACTGGCTTGAGCGGGTTAATTTTGTTTGGGTCGCCACCTAAATCTAGCATTGCATCACGCATTGCAGCTAGGTCAACAATGGCGGGCACGCCTGTGAAATCCTGCAATATGACTCTGGACGGAACAAAGGCAATTTCAGTCTCTAGTGAAGAGTTTGTGTCCCACTTTGCTAGCGTTTCAATATCTTCTGGCTGAACATATTGTTCGTTGCTGTGGCGCAGTAAATTTTCTAACAAGATTTTAGCAGTCAGAGGTAATCGGTTTATGTTGGTACTTGCGCTGTTCAAATCAAAATATTGATACGTTTTGTCTTGCACAGTTAGGGTAGATATATATTTATTCGATGACTTCACTTTGCTTCCCTCTTTTATTTGAATTCTAATTTGGAGCCCATTTATTCATTTATTTGGCAACTAAACTAAGTTTTTAGGATCGAGTAACTTACTAAGTTCTTCTCGGTCAATATCAGTCATTTCTATTGCTACATCGATAATGGGTCTTTTGGTCTTGTAGGCGCATTTTGCAATTTCAGCTGCTTTTTCATAACCGATAATGCTGTTTAACGACGTCACTAAGATTGGGTTATATGCCAATATATCCTGTAAATTCTCATCATTCACTTCGAACGTTGATATCGCTTTTGTGGCTAGAACTTTTGCGCTATTCGCCAAAATATTAATGCTTTGCAGTAAATTATAGGCTATTACCGGCAAATAGGTATTTAGCTGAAAATTTCCTCCCTGTCCTGCAACGGTAATCGTAACATCGTTGCCCATTACCTGCGCACAAGCCATGCACACAGCTTCAGGAATAACAGGGTTAACCTTGCCTGGCATGATACTGCTGCCAGCCTGCAGTTCTTTTAGGGAAATTTCGCCGAGTCCCGCAAGAGGACCACTGTTCTGCCAGCGTAAATCATTGCTTATTTTCATCATCGACGTTGCTAGCGTTTTAAGATGACCACTCAGCTCCACGGCTGTATCTTGACAGCTGATGGCTTCAAAAAAATTATCGCTAGGAACAAACTCAATTCCTGTTTGTTCGCTCAACTCTTCGCATGCTAGAGTCGTGAATTGAGAGCTGGAATTAAGTCCTGTGCCAATTGCCGAGCCGCCCAATGCTAGCTGCCCTAGGCGACGGTAACTTGTCTCAATTCTTTCGATGTTGCTTATAATTTGCTTCTGCCAACCGCCGATTTCTTGACCCATAGTCATCGGCAGTGCATCCATTAAATGGGTGCGTCCGGTTTTAAGCGTAGAGGTGAGTGAAATGCTTCGATCCATCAACGTATCGCTCAGCAGGTTTAGGCTCGGTAGTAGATCTTTTTTAAGCGCTATGTACGCGCTTACATGAATGGCGCTTGGAATGGTATCGTTTGAGCTTTGGCTCATATTAACGTGATCATTAGGGTGAACTTTTTCGTCATATTTTATTTTGCATAGTTCACTAAGCACCTCGTTCATATTCATATTTGTGCTAGTGCCAGAGCCAGTCTGAAAAACATCTAGCACAAATTCATCATCATATTCGCCGTTAATGACGTCCGTCGCTGCAGCGATTATAGCTTTCGATAATGCAGTATCTAGTTTTCCTTGTTTTGCATTTGCCACTGCGCAGGCGCGCTTAATCATCGCTAAGCTGTGAATAAAATCAGTTGGCATTGTTATGCCGCTGATTGGAAAATTATCTAGTGCTTTTTTTGTTTCTTTTCCATAAAGCATAAATCCTCCCTAAAACGTTTGATTTTACCAATCTAACTCGTAATCTACATTTCTTGACGTATTTGAACATACGCTAACATTGCAAAGAGTCCTGTACCACCCACAATGTTACCAATCAACATTGGACCAATGTGATTAGAGAATGCATTTATCAGACCTAGCTCACCGTTTAAGACTAGGCTAAAGATCTCGTTAGAGCCAGCGATGACGTGAGTAAACTCGCCAGCGGCAATCAGCCACGTGAACATAATTATAACGAATATCTCTGACCCTTTTGCCGAGGGCAGCATCCAGACAAGTGCCGCAATAATAAAGCCTGCAGGGATGCCCCGCAGTAAAGTTTCCGTCGGAGTCAGTTCAGCGACGTGCCGCGATATTTCAAAGATAGCCGCGAGGATCTCTTCGGTGAGGATTCCTCCGTGCACAAAAATAGCTGCTGTTAAAAAAGTGCCAACAAGGTTTGCCCCAAGCACTACTGCCCACAGCCGCGCTGTGCAGCCGAGACGACGTTTTGTAGTGCGAGCGAGCAACGGCAGCACTACCGTCACGGTGTTTTCAGTAAATAGCTGCAGTCTGGACAGAATGACCAACACAAAGCCCAGCGTGTACCCAATGCTTTCAATAATAGTCAGATAAGGATGATCGGAGCCCATGCTGCTGCGGATAATACCTTCAGCCATTACAGACGTCGATATGCCGATGCCCGCCGCGATACCAGACCACCATAGAGATGACATGGGCCGTTCCAGCTCTTCTTGGCCTTCACGTAAGATAATAGAATAGACGGTGAGCGATGACAGCCTGCCGTGTTCTACAACGGCCTGTCGTTCTGTCCCTGTTAAAGACTTTTCTGTTTCCGTCTCACTGTTTTCGCGCTCTTCACGTTCTTCGCGCTTTTCGGCCTTTTCGCTAGCCTCCACTTTGCTAGCGAGTGCCTTTTCCCTGTCTTTTTCTTCACTAAAATCTTTTTGCGCCATGAAACCACCCTTTGTTATATGAAACGTAGCGGCATAGCTATCGTTTGCTAAATCATATAAAAAAACTATCGCTCCAGTTCAACTAGAGCTTGAACCGAATACACCCTAGATTGCCAATTACTGCGCTCGTTTTTTGAACTCAACTAAAGTGTGGTCGCCTGCGTCCTCAGGATCAACTTTGGAGCCAGTAGACATTTTAAGTGCGCCTGTGAAGGTTGGGTTTTTGTTCCATATTTCAGCGCTTTTGAGGTCTAAGCGCATAAAGTGCAGCTTTGGGTCATCGATGCCTTCATCAAACCAAGCTTCGGCCGCATTTGACCAAAACATATCGAGCATCGACTCGTCTTCTTCTTCCACCAATTTCCCAGCTATTGAAGCAAATAATTTATGATCTTTACCAATGTACTGGACAATGCTTTCTCCACCCTTTGCAACACGATTATCTTTCTTCATAATTAGCCACATACGGTCGTCTGCGTTTTTGTCAAGATAAGCATGCATGGGCTCACTGTGGTTTTCATTTTCTCGCAAACCAACCATCACTTGACCTTCTTCTTGAATGCCTTCCCATAATAAATTAAGTAGTTGCTGTGTCATATAGTACCTCTCCTGTTTTGCTTCTCGAACAATCATAAATGCGTTCTGCATTATAAATAGAGTGCTGCACTTATCATTCCAGTATTATTACTTTAAAAAAATTCATGTAATCAGTGCCTTAGACATCTAAATCTTGAGAGGGGAATTATTATTGGTGGAATAGTTACAAGCTACATGAAAATTTTACATAGTGTTCTAGCAGCAATAAACGACTCACTGCCCCCGAGTTTGCGCTTAATTGGAAGGCCGTTTCCAGTTTTGACAAATTATTCGAACACACTGATAGAAAACAAAAACGGTGGAAAGCTTCAGAAACGTGAAGCTTTTAGATGCTGTTTAACAATGATAAAGAAGTTTTGCGCGATCACTAACAAGATCTTGCTATCGGGGATGCTGAAACTGCATTGCTTAAATAAAAAAAAAGAGAGCCAGCTTACGCTAAAATTTAGCTTGGTTCAGCTTATTCTTACATTATTTATTACTATCTACGCTTCTTTTTAAAACCAAATAAGCCAGACTTTATGATTTCGTCCGCCACAGCTTTCGGCACGTTTTCTTCCCAACCACCTTTCCCACTCCTAAGCTGCTTTAGAATATCGCGCGAATAAATTTTGAATAGCTCTACATTACTCGTATCAATGCCGGCTAAGAAGTCGTTTTCTAACAAATGACGATACAAAAAACGCAAATGTTCTGGTACTTTAACGTCGGTAAACTCGCGTAGTTCGCCCTCAGCGTTAATTTCGGGATAAATAAACATACGCGTATTGTCTGGGAATAGCTTACCAAAACCTTCTAATATGCCGCCCTCAACGCCCACATAAGACTCTTCATCGAAGATTTGTTTAAGGTTGATCATGCCAACCACGATACCTATTTGCATCTTAGTGTACTGACGGAAATAAGCGCGCAGTGAAAAATAGCGCGTATAATCTGACACCATGACGTTGTAGCCAAGTTGGTTGAGCAAACGTACGCGCTGAACCAAATCTTCTTCTGGCACATGGTTATCATGACCTTTAGCGTCGTTTAGTGATATCTCAGCAATGGCGATTGTGTTTTCTTTGTCAACACCCTGCTGCTCGTAAAATGCTTTTTTACCCTGTTCAATCATGTCCACATTAAGATTGGTTACCGGTCGAAAAGAACCTCGTATCGTTAGTACATTCTTTTTATACAGCATCTCTGCTGGCACACCAATTGAACCATCAGCGTTGAACATAATTGCGCGAGTTTTCCAGCTACGAATTAAATGCAGGTTAATGGCGCGGTTATCAATATCTTCAAAGTAAGGCCCTAAAAACTCAATTGAATCGATTTCAAGACGACCTCGCTTAATGCTATCGGTCAGAGAATCAATGATCATTTTTGGATTTTCGAAATAATAATAAGCAGCATAAATGAGATTAACGCCTAAGACTCCTAAGGCTTGTTGCTGAGCTTCAGAATTATCGTCTTTCATACGCACATGAACTTTAATGTTTGATGGCTCAGCACCCGGGTACATCTGTATGCGAATACCGCACCATGCATGACACTCATTCTGGCGACCAAAACTTTTTGCAGCAACGGTAGCTGCATAAGCAAAATAGCGTGAGGACTTAGACCGCACATCGCTCACACGCTCAAGCACCAAATCAAACTCTTGAGCCATCATCGCTTTAACCCGAGCCTTGCTGACATAACGACCGTCCTCCTGCACGCCATAAATGGCATCAGAAAACTTCATATCATAAGCTGACATGGTTTTAGCAATGGTGCCAGCGGCGGCACCCGCTAAAAAGAACTGACGCGCAACTTCTTGGCCTGCACCGATTTCGACAATAGTGCCGTATTTTTTGTCATCCAAATTTAGGCGCAGTGCTTTTTGTGATGTTGAGCGAGAGCTGACGTTCTTATGTTCCATAAAAGTTCCTATATTGAGCAACATTGTATTATTCGCGTCAATGGCTAATGTGATGAGAATGATATAGCAGAAAGCGTGTCTATAGAATAAACATTGTGTTGTTGGTATACAACAGGCCATTGAAAATCTGTACCACATACGGCGACAGTAACTATTTAACGGCAGGACTCACAAACTCTGGAGTGCGACATAGAGCAAATACAGCCAAGGTCGGGGATGTGCAAACATACAATAAAACAAACTGTTGAGCAGGTATAAAAAAGCCCGGTATAAACCGGGCTTTTATTAACAAACAATACTAAATGTTAAAACTCAATTGCTATGCGAGCATAAAGCTGACGACCACGAGGATCATGCACTTTTGAGTCGAAACCACTGTTAGTAAACACTTGAGGAGGCTCTTCATCCGTAATGTTAATACCACCCACTGTTAAGACGTATTCTGTTGATGTGTCGAACAACGCCGACAAATTAACGTTAAACTGAGCATCATAAGTAACATGACTATCAATTTCTAAACACGTCCCGTTAGTACAGTTTTGATCATCATCATATGAGCTCACGTAGCGTGCAAATAGATTGGCGCTATACGCCTCCATTTGCCAACCTAAACCCAAGTTTGCGCGTAACTCAGGTGAAGAAACACCAATGTTTGAGAAGTTACGACGTCCAGCACCATCAATTTTACCTGCTTGTGGATCGTCTAAGTCGTACTTAGTGATATACGTTGCGTTAATGTTGGGTGTAAACGTACCAGCACCATCAGTTTCAATTTTGTAACTAGATACAAAATCTATTCCCGATGTTTCTAATGAACTAGCATTAACAAAAGTATTGTTTACGCCAACTAATGGACCAGTTTCAGGGTTCCCTGCGCGATTTAAACGAGTGGTATCGTTTGGATCTAAATTCAAGATAGCTTGCGCATTCTCTCCGATTATTAAATTCTTAAACTCAAAGTTCCAATAATCCATCTCAATTGCCCAATTCTCTACAGGGGCTAGTGAGAAACCTATGTTGTAAGCATCAGACTCTTCAGGCGTAAGCTCTGGATTACCCGATGTTCTAACAGCAGCAAATGCGTTACCACCGCCAATTAAAGGATCGGATAGCTGCTGCAAGCTAGTTGCACCACCGTTACGCATAAATATCGATGGCGCTCTGAATGATGAAGATATTGAAGCTCTCACAGAGAAATCATCGGTAGCACGATAGTTAAACGCGACTTTATGATCAAGCGTATCACCAATCTCGCTGCCGTAGTCTTCATAACGCAAGGCGAGCTGCACATCAAGCGTATCGCTAACAGGCAATGCAAGCTCTGCAAACGCTGCAATGACATCTAAGCTATCTTTGAAATCAGGGTTACCGATAACGAAGGTAAATGAATCTTCATTTGACAATGCATCGTAATCTTGAGCCAACTGCTCTTTTCTGTACTGTGCGCCGAACGCTAAACCTGCAGCACCGCCATCCATGTCAAACACACTAATTGATGCAAAGCCTTCTAAAACCTCAAGATCTGAGTTTGAATCGATAACTTGCTCACCAGAGAATGAATCAATAACATTTTGTGAGTTCGGAGACGTTGTAAATGACGTAGCGAATGGATTGAAGTATTCACACAAGCCAGTGCCCGGTGTTCCAGATACAGGATCACAGCCACGACCGCCTAAACCGTTCAGTGCGAGTGTAAATTTGTCTTTAATAACATCTTCAACTCTATACGAGAAGTCGTTAGTCGCGTTAGTATAGCTAAGTTCCCAGAAACCATCTTCCAGTTCACCGGTCAGCATTGTATTGAATCTAAATGTATCCGACTCGGTATTCGCTGGATCGGCTTCAAAACCATTTCCTTCAGCTCGACCGAAGAATACGACTGGAGCACCAAATACGTTATTTGGATGCGTTGCTGGTACTACTGGGCCTGTTAATATTGGGAAACTAGGCGCGCCACCACGCTCAGCACGATTGCGTGCGAAGCTTATTTCTGAGGTCCAAGAAACGTCGTTGTCAAAGTCGTAGGTACCGCGGAAATACACATTTAGACGCGTTTCTGTAGGTACATAAGAATAGCCGAGTCCAAAGTCATAACGACATAGGCCCACATCGATAGCACCAGCAGGTTGGATCACAAGTGGGTTACCACCGAATTCAGCACAGCCCGTTGGGTCAATTACCGGCGCACCTGCAGGTAGGCCTGGTACTCCAAAGAATGAACCAGGGTTACCTAAAGAACTGGTATCGTCTATTGGACGAGACAAACGTCTATCGCTAATGAATAAAGGTGAGCGATTTGTGTAGCTCAACGCTCCCATTACACTACCATTGTCGCCAACAGCACCCCAAAGGCCCTGCAAGTTATACTCACTGTTGTCGCCGTGAGCACCGTCTTGGTAATCGAAACTCAGTTTCGCACCGTCATAATTTCGTTTCGTGATAAAGTTAACAACACCCGCAACGGCATCAGAGCCATAAAGAGCGGAAGCGCCGTCTTTGATTACTTCCATGCGGTCAATCGCAATCATCGGTACTAGGGAACTAGTATCAACAAAGTTCAAACCTTCATTGGTTTGTTGTGCATTGACTACCTGACGTTTGTTATTGAGCAGCACAAGCGTTGATGCAACACCTAAACCGCGTAAGTTGATGTTTGATGTTCCCGCAGTCGCATTTTGTGTGAATGCGTCAGGGTTATTTTCAGAACCCGTGTTGATCGTAAGAGTCTGCGTTATATCAGCTATATTTTTCGCACCAATAGAGTCAATATCTACGCTGTCAACCACAGCCATAGGTGAAGGCGATTCGTAGTTTTCATTTCTACGTACATAACTTCCCGTTACTATTATTAATTCGACGGCTTTTTCTTCGGCTTTTTCAGAATCATCTTCTTGTGCAAGCGCAACTTGCGGTATCAGTGCGAAGCTGGCAGCAATGCAGGCAGCGAGTGCAGATTTGCGTGTGGTTAACTTCATATGTGTTCCCTATTTTAGGTAAAAATTTACCTATTTTGTTGTAGTGCTTATGTGATTTTTCTTATATTTGGCGCTATTTAAGTTGCGCCCTATCGAAATCATAAGCCTAACGGAACCGTTTGTAAATTATATGTTAGTTATATGTTAGCATTTTTATTTCATATGGTCAGACCAGATAAGTATAAAGACAAAAAAGGCTATTAAACATGCGTTAATAGCCTCCATCAAGAACATATGCCAATATTCTTACTTCTCTAGCTTAATCTGAGCAGCCATTTGTTCTAAAGCCCTAAAGGTCGCTGTTGGATTTTCTCGCTTTAAAGTTAGCAAGCCCATTTCTTCGCCATTTCCTACGACAATCTCTTCAATTCCATTTTCAAAGCCTTCCATAATTACCGCGCCACATTCATTTACATCCATGCCAGCAGCAATGTTGCTATCCACTTTACCTGTAGGGCTACCATCACCATTTAATGCGTTTACAGAAATGTTCGTTCTAATAAACCCTGGCGTGATTGTAGTGACTTTGATGCCATCACTCGCCACTTCGGTGCGCAATGCATCAAAGAATCCCATCACAGCATGCTTGGCGGCGCAATATCCTGTTCGCAATGGCGCACCTACTTTACCAGCAACACTAGAAGTAATAGCAATGTGACCCGTGCCCTGTGACAACATTACAGGTAACACTTGCTTTGTAAGTGCAATCTGTCCTAATACATTCACTTCAAACATAGTCCGATACACCGACATATCGGTATCGACACAAAGTGAACGCTGCGACATACCAGCGTTGTTTATCAAAAAATCAATTTTACCAAAATGCTCAATAACCTGACTTACCGCGCTCGGCATAGCGTCGTAGTTAACGACGTCTAAAGGCACAATTAAGATTGCTTCTGCGCTAACACCTAAATTTACGCAATCGTCTTTAACTTTTGCTAGCTGCTTTTCATTGCGAGCAGACAACACTAACTTCGCACCTTTATTCGCAAACTCTCTGCTCAAAGCCTCACCGATACCAGACGATGCGCCGGTGATCCATACAACTTTGTCTTTAAAACTATTTTTGCTCATGATGGGTTTCCTTGAATGTTTGGATTAGCTTGAAAATAATGTGCCTATCTTGAATATACTCAGAGTTAACCGAAGATAATATTCATTTTGTTTGATTGGCCGCTATAAGTGCTGTCGATAACTTGAGATAGATGAGTGTCTGTTTTTTTTACACTTTACACAATTCGGCAAGTATCAAAACATCAGAAAAGTCACAACCAACTGTATTTATTGAGTTTTATAATTGTGGCACACAAACTGCTTTACTTTGCCTGTAACTAATATTCAATTAGTTTAAAATTTTAATCGCTAAACCGACTGCGAAGTCGGGACGGAAAGCCAAGGGCCTTGAAACCTCAAGGTAGCCTAGCTGCAGAATTTATACTTTAACGGAGTAATAAAATATGAAAATTAAATCATTGTTACTAGCAGCGGCTTTATCAGTAGCAGCATTCACTGCGTCGGCAACACCGCAGTATATGGGTAACACATTCGGTACGGAGTTAACTGGAACAAATAATGCGACAGGTTATTACTTATGGAATGACGCATTGTCTCCTTCTAATTGGTCTCTTCGCTGGACCGACACGTCAGGAAGCGGTGTTAATCCAACGTGGTTCGGCTCGATTGTATTTGAAACAAGCAGCCTAGGAAGTGCAGTTCCATTTTTATTTGAAGCATCTACCGATTCGCTAAATGTACAATTGGAAGATTTCGATGAAGATAAATTCTCGTGGGTAGCAGTAACGAACACGTCTGGCGGTATTGATGGTATCGACTTTACTATTACATCGTTCATAGAGTTGATGGAAATTAATTTGGGCTCTTCATTGTTCAGCGCATTTCCACAAGAACTTGATGACCCGGGCGTTGCTGGACAAAACATTTTTATCGGTGGTAGTACGGGTACATATGGCTCTACAAACGTACTTGTGAAAAAATTCAGCAACGGCACTACAAGACAAAGCTTCGAAATCCAAGTTCCAGCTCCTGGAGCACTTGCACTGATGGGTTTAGGTCTTGTTGGACTTTCACTTGCTCGCAGAAAGAAATAAATCATCTTAATAGTTGAATTATTAGAGTACCCGCTTTAAGCGGGTATTTTTTTGTATTTAATAGCAGTACCAAAACTATAAACAACTGAGCGAATTTGATATTAATATCCGGTTATAAAATTGTAAAATAATGCGTCACAGTCATTATCAGAAACATGAAAAAATAGACTGATAGTTATCTTATCTTTCTACTTTTCCCTTTGTGCAGTTCGCAACTTGATTTCTAAACTCTCCATGAATACTCATTTGTCATCGTCCACAGCAAAACAAAATCTACAAAGTAGCTTTATTAAGCCTAATAGAATAAAAAAATTAATTTTAAGCCACTACTTAGTGGTCAGAAAGGTAGCCCAAGAGCTGCTCTGCTGCTCGCTCAATTTGTTTTCGGTGTACTCAAAATTTCATGCATCATGGTCGATTGACATGTTGATTACTGTCAGTAATTTTTACAAATTTCACATCTAATTTACAATAAAAACATAACGCATTGTTTTAACTGATTATATTTTCTGGTACGTAATGTGCTTGTAAATAATTACAAGCGCTTCCGCTTGTAAAGTATACAAATAAAACAACAAGGATAACCACAATGAATAAGCTAAAGTTACTGATACCCGCTCTTGCAATATTTTTGTTTAGCTTAAATGCTAACGCTACTTATATTAACGCATGGACGGTTGCAGGTCCAAGCAGCCCAACAGCCAATATGTTCCAATACAACACTTGGGATTTGTCTTATGATAGTAAAAGTAATTTAGGAAGCCCCGTCACATTTACAGCATCTGCAGTGGCACAAACTGCAGGAGATTACACTTTTGCCTGGAATTACACTGGTTTTCACGCGTTCTTTCGAGTTACTGCTTTCCTGAACACTTCACTCGGAGATATTTTGGTAAATGCGGGACCAAATAACTGCTGTACTACTCCATCTAATGGGTTTGGCTACTCGGGCCTGTATACGTTTAGTAACGTAGGTGCAGGTGATACGATATCATTCACTTTTGGTGGGGATAACCAAGATAGTAACACTACTATTCGAGGAAATTTACGCTTGACTCATGTAACGGCTCCTTCTGTTGTTGCCATAATATTATTGGCAATGGGTGGAATGTTTGTCCGTAAAGTATACAAAAAATAATTGTTCACGAAGCTAACATTTGCTTTCTTTTAATATGTTGTTTTAGTTAGCAGAGTTAAACAGAGGTATAGAAAGTTATTTTTATACCTCTGTTTTATGGATGTTTTTAATACATTCACATGCAAATTCAGTTGTCATTATAGGGGACTTTAGGCATCTCCGCTTTCTCGCATAAGCTAGTGTTTGCCTCAAACACCTGTTTCAGTATCTGCAAACCCAATCAAGATACGTACTTTGCTTAAAAAGGCTATCAGATTACTTACCTACGCTTTCACAAGAATGACGAATGATGTATCAATAACCTAGGATATCTCATGACCCGTAATCTAGTAGAAGCCAACAAATCGCCGGCACAGTAAATATAGTTCGACCTGATACACTAAAGTTTCAAACTTGAATGTCCCGTTACGAACTTTAATATCTATGCACAAATGAGAATGACTGTTTGGTATTATGAAGAGAACCACATCACTTGTAATATTTAGATGCAAAATCTGGAAAGTCCACTAAAGTATACTAAGAATAAACGCTATAAGGCCTTACCTATTCTGTAGATGTAACATAATTTAGTTATGCGGCTTAGATAAATGTCAACTCATCGGCATTACTCGGTTACGTCCAAGCGTTTTTGCTTTATAAAGCAGTTTGTCTGCGCGTTCCACTAAGTCATGGGGCTGTTCACCTTTGGTTCGTTGAGCAACGCCAATTGATACAGTTACGTCACCCAACACGTTGCCCGTGCGTCTGTCTTTTACCGCGATTTTTTCAATTGAACGTCGCATTACATCTGCAATGTGTCTAGCTTTTTGTAAGTCTGCGCCGGGCATCAATATAACAAATTCTTCGCCGCCATAGCGGAAAACCTGTGCATCTTCACGGCAACCGGATTGTAATTTTTTAGCGACCGCTTTCAATACTAAGTCTCCCATTAAATGCCCGTGGGTATCATTGATGACTTTAAAATGATCAATGTCTATCAGCATTAATGACAACTTATCAATACCCATTTTGCTCTCGATTTCTGAATCAAAATAACGTCGGTTGCATAAGCCTGTAAGAGCATCGTATAAGGCTTCGTGTTGACTTTCCTGCAGCTTTAATTTTAGCGACTCTATCTCTTTTTCAGCTTTGACTAATGAACCACTAAAACTAATAGTTTTTTGCCTAATGGCTTGTAATTCATGCACCATCTTGCGAACCAATGCCATAACCTCGGTAACAGACAAGCCTTCTTTTTCTACTTTCGACAAGTTATCGAGATTAGCGTCCATTAAGGATTTAAATTCAGTCGTGTCAGATTTTGTGTCTTTCATCGACTGCGACACTTCTAATAACATTGCCTCCATGCTTTGGCGCAATTGCCAAGCATCAACTTCCTGCTTTTCAGATAAATAATTACGATATAACTCTTTTGTTTTCGCCACCGAAAGCGGATAACCTTTTTGCAGGTTTTCATCAATGTCCTGATTTAACTGAGGAGAATCGTTGGAAACATAGGTATACCAGAGGGCATAGTTGGTGGGAATAGCGGGAATATTATATTTCAACAACAAAGGTATAGTGCTTTTGAGAGTTTGAAATGATTTTTCTATGTCGGTCTTTGCCATCGGTCATATCCCACTGAGTCTTGCAAAAAAAGCTGTTATTAGCTGACATAAAGATTAGCGATAATTCAGCCCGCTTACAAATTTATTAGCATAGTGAGTTTTGTTCTCAAACATCAAATTTTACTGACGGAATTTTTATCAATTTGAAATGTCACCATTAATAAAGCATCTAATACAATCTGTTTGTTCATCGTGGTAAAGATACTGAAAAGCAGGCATCAAAAATAACGAGCAATTGGTGAAACGCTGATAGACTTGCACTACTCAAATTTGACTAAGTACAAGCGGCGCAAAATAAACGATTGTAGAACTATAGAACAAAGCCCGTTTCTAAAGCCAGTTTCAAATACTCATGATAATTGACCGCTTGCTGTCCATATTTGAGCAATGAGTCATCATCCGTTAAGCACTGCAGGGCCCCTACTTGTTTGCAAGTATTATCTCCTGCGGCGCACATTTCTCCTATCGGATTGCACGATAAATCTCCGTAACGGACAGATATTCCGTTCGAACTGAGCAATAAGATAGGGCGATTTGACTGAGTCGCAGCGTCACCATAAAAAGGGCGGCCTATGAAGGCATTTTTACTGCTTATATCTAACATTGACAGCACGGTGGGTGCCACGTCTAGCTGACTAAGCTGCGTATTAATCACTGCCGGCTCAGTGGTGTCGGGATCAATTAATATAAAGGGGATTCTAAATAAAATTTCCCGCTTATCTGCAGCAGCCATTTCTTCACTGGGATAAAAAGGAACGCCGTGGTCAGCCGTGATAATCACCACCGTATTTTTAGCGAATTTGGACTCTTTAAATTTGTCCCAAAATTGCCCTAGTGCCTTATCGGTGTAGGTAATACCTTTTTGGTAATTTTTATATTTATGATCCGCTTGATCGTATCTATTTGGAGCTAGGGCAAGCTCACCGTAGTCCCAATCAAACGGTTGATGATTCGTTAAAGTGAGAACTTCCATAAAAAATGGCTTGCTTTGCTTGTCCAAACTTTCTAGTTTCTTAAAAACAGTGTCGAATAAAACCGTATCGGGTACGCCCCAGCCAATATCATTAGCGTTATCGTACCCATCGGCTTCAAACTCTTCTTTAGCATAAATATTTTCAAAGCCAATACTTTTGTGATATTGATTTCGATTAAAAAATTCTTTTGTATAGCCATGAAACCAATGAGTTTCGTAGCCATTTTGGGCAAGTATTTTAGGTAAGCAGTCTCCATTAAAAGTACCGTGTTTAAGCGCGTAAGGTGCTTCCCCCATATAGTCTATGGCACTGCATAAGAGCGCTTGTTCGGCTTTGACGGTTTGTCTGTTGCTGGCGTAAAAATTGGGTAAACTTATCCCCTGTTTTGATATTTTATCAAGGTTTGGCGTCAGCGAATATTCAGCGTCAAACAAGCCGGTTTCATAGGCCCTCACGCTTTCTAATACAATCATAATGACATTTTTTTGATTGCTGTGTTCTTTCGTGATCATGTCGGGGACATTAGTAAGCGGTCGCTTTTCGGATAGCGTACTGTGATAGCTGGGATATTCAATAATTAAGTCTTTGTAGTTATCGATTGCATATCGTTTGGGCAGGGTCAAATCCACTCCATTTTTGAGCCCGTTAGCCAATGTTAAAAAGTTATGATGCTCGATTCGTTGCGCATCATCGCTATGCAACAAACGCCATAATGCGCTACTGCGCACAAAAAACAACATAGGATGCTGTGAAGCCAAGTCTAACCTCTCAATTTCTACAGGATTTACATTGAGGGATTGATACTTACTATGAGAAAAACTCGTTAAAAATAAACATACAGCCAATACAGAGGCAACTGTAAAAATAGAGGGTTTGTTCGCATCGGACTGACTTAACGTTTTCGAAATAAAATAGATAGCAATAGCTATGGGTAAAAGGCTAATTGCCGCTAAAGGCGTAATAAACTGGACTGAAGCGGTGAGTAGATCATTAAACAACAGCATAGTTTCGGTCGAAATATAACCGCCGTAAAACGAGAAATACTCAAAAGAGATATAAGTAAATGCACTAAAAAACAGCGTTGCCGCAAATAAAAAAACAATGCTAACCTTTTTAGAAAGTGATAAAAGCAGAACAGATATAGTCGCGGTAAAAAATCCAAGAGAGAATGAATCAATCATCCCAAAGTCGTTAGCCTGATCATTCAATATAAACCAGATAAGCGCCGGTAAAAATGATACTAACAAAATCCATATGTAAGGCGTTCTCACTCGAGCCACTTTCACTATACTTCTCCATCACGAACAACACTATAAATTGGACGTTTAATTTTCTATTATCCAATACTAATTGAGATCAGCGCTGCTTGCTTATACTAGTAGCCCATCTATTATGACATTTAATACCTTAGGCTTTTGGAAAAAGCTTTATTTAATAAGTATTTACTGTGTTTGATTCTAAATAATTACGCCCTATTCACTCTGTCTTAGGGTATTTATAACGGGTTCGATGAAGGCTTTGCCATCTTCTTCATTGTGAAATTAATAGAACAACAACTTGCGTTGATATAAAAGAATAAAACCAATCCGAATAAGTGACGCTCTGTAAAATAGCGCTTGATGACTAATTAAAGTGCCGTAGTGAGTTTTGCACACAACTCTTTACTGCTGCCACAAAGTTTAGGCATCGATTCATTGATATTGCGCACTTCAGCTTCTTTAATAATTCGACGAACCTGATCCCTCAACCAAATCAGCCCCTCATCCTTGTCTTGTCGTGAATGCCACAGCATGCTCGCACCTGGCGGTGACAGATCGATTGGCGGCAAGGTTCCGGTTATTTCGCCGCTAATAATACCACTGGCAACCGCACCTAGCGGTACAACACAAATTAAATCACTGTTAGCCAGCAAAGGTGTCACCATACTAAACTGGTTTACCGACATCGCCACTTTACGAGACAGTCCTTGCTGAGCTAAAACTTCGTCTGTAATACCTGTTACATTGCCTGATAGCGACACGAGTAAATGCTGTGCTTTTGCAAACTCCTCCAGTTTTAATTTGCTTTTTGCTAGTGGATGACCTGGGCGCATAGCACAAATGTAGTGCGGATTAAAAAGCAGTTCATTACGAATATTAACTTGCTGAAGATTTGTACCGCCTCCAATGACTAGATCGACACTGGCGTCATCTAACACCTCGGTTGCGTTAACAATGGTATAAGGGATCATGTGCAGGCTTATATTGGGGGCGTGTTCCTCAATATATTTTCGCAGTTCCAATATCATCATAGTAACGACGATATCAGACGCAGCAATTCTAAACGTTCTTGTTGATATTAATGGGTCAAATAGGCTCGGTTTGATCACAGAAGACAAGTCGTCTATCGGTTTTTTAATTTGCTCCCACATGTTGCTGGCTTTTATGGTGGGTTTGATATTTCGGCCACTTTTTACAAATAAGTCATCCTTCCAAGCTGAGCGCATGCGACTAACCGCATTCGACACCGCTGGCTGCGTCATTGCCAACCTTTCAGCGGCGCGGCTAATGCTACCTTCGGTCATAATGGCATCAAAAATAATGAGCAAATTCAGTTCGTGTGGACGCATAACAAATCTCTAAGAAGCGGGGTCAATTTGCTAATAAGATAATACATCACGTTTGAAAATGCATCTCATATGTTTATATAATTATTGTTATATGAATTTGTTGCGTAAACTTACCTCATTGAAGAAAAACGCAAGGAATTAAATCATGAGATTACATGTATTCAGCGGCGCAGTTAAAGAAATTGTATTCACGGGTGTTGCCGCCTTATTTTTATTTTCTCTGCTTGCTGTGCAGGACGCAGAAGCTGCTAGTTTACAAATTCGTCCGACAGAAACAAAAACAATTGAGCTAATTGAAACGCCGGAAAAAATAGCATTGGATAATAGTGAAGCTTTAGTAAAAGCCCTTGAACATGATGCTATCAAAAGCGAAGTTTTGTTGACTATTATTAATGCTCAATTTGAGGCAGGAGAAATAAGTGCGAAAGAGTTATTCGCAGCAACCGTGAAGTTTCATGAAGTTCAAGAGGCTTTGCAAAGAGCGCAACACGAGCTTTCCATTGCCAAAAACCGTGTTAAAGATCCCTTAGAAATAAGGTTAGCGCGCACACAGTAGCATAGGTTATCGCACTCTCCCGAGAGCAAATATTGAAAACTTCCTGTGTTTTCAAACTTTATCCCCTCTTTTGTCGAGGGGATTTTTTTATTCATTGTATAGTTCAGTTTCCAAAGCAATATAAATGACAGGACGGCAACATCAATAGAAATTTGTAAATCGTTAAATGAGCGCATATTTTCAATTTAAATTTACAAGTACTTTAGTTCTCCATGTCTTTTTCTATTTTCCAACTGCGCTATAGTACCTAAAATACAAAAGGCATTTACATGTGAATATTCATAAGGAATCGCTATGAAAGCATTTGGCTATACCCACAACTCTGAAACACTAACTGCACAATCTATTCTAGCCATTGAGCTTGAAACCCCAACGGCCACCGGGCACGACTTACTTATTGAAGTAAATGCTATCTCGGTAAATCCTGTAGATACAAAGATACGCGCAAATGTAGCGCCTGAGCAGGGATACAAAGTACTGGGCTGGGATGGCGTTGGTATAGTTAAAGCAGTGGGTGAAAACGTATCGCTTTTTAACATAGGCGATAGAGTGTTTTACGCAGGCGATTTATCACGCCAAGGCAGTAACGCTGAGTTTCAACTCGTAGATGAACGCATTGTTGGCCGCGCGCCGAGCTCACTAACGGATGCGCAAGCAGCGGCACTTCCATTAACGAGTATTACCGCCTACGAAATGTTGTTTGACCGCCTAGAAGTGGCTAAAAATAAGCAAAAAAGTAATAAATCTATTTTAGTGATTGGCGCCGCCGGTGGTGTCGGCTCTATTTTAGTGCAACTAGCTAAACAACTTACAGATCTCACCGTTGTAGGCACTGCATCACGAGAGGAAAGTGTTACATGGTTAAAAGAGTTAGGTGCCGATCATGTACTCGATCATTCAAAAAGCCTAAACGAGCAGCGAGTAGAGCTTGGTTTAAAAGAGTTTGACTACGTTATTGGTTTAACTCACACCGACCAATATCAAGACGAAATAGTTGCCTGTATTAAGCCCCAAGGTAAGTTCGCATTGATAGATGATCCAGACTCGTTCGATATTTTAAAATTTAAACGTAAATGTATATCAGTGCACTGGGAGTTTATGTTTACTCGCTCGCTATTCACCACTACAGACATAACAGCGCAGCACAACTTACTTAATGAAATTAGCGAGCTAATTGATGCGGGTACACTTAAAACTACACTAGGCCAAAACTTAGGCACTATTAACCCAGAAAACTTGTACAAAGCACACCAAATTTTAGAGTCGCATACATCACGCGGTAAACTTGTTTTAGAAGGCTTTTAAAAATGACTCATATTAAAAAATTACTATTGGCAGCGGCCTGTAGCACGGCACTTTTAGGCAGCAACGCGGTATTTGCTAATACAGCAAATCAAAACGCTGATTTAAAAACAGTTGCCACATTTGATGCGCAGCACCCACCGGGTAATATTGCGATTACTCCATCTGGGCGTAAGTTTTTATCTGTACATGGTTTTTACGGCCAAAAGCAAAAAATTATGGAGCTTTTGAGCGATGGCACAACAAAGCCCTACCCCAATGAAGAGTGGGCGTACGCTTATAACAACGGTAAAGGCTTTTACGATGTGCTTGGTATAAATGTATCAAGCGACGGTGTTTTATGGATGCTCGATACCTCAGGGCCAAACCACGCTGGGCGCTTAGTCGGTTGGGATACAAACACAGAACAGTTACATAAAATTATTTACTTGGCTAAACCTACCATTACCGACACCTCCTTTTTAAACGATTTAGTTATCGATAATAAACATGGCGTTGCATATATTGCCGATACAGCTCAAGGCAGCCAAGCCGCTATTATTACTGTAAATCTTAAAACGGGCGTAGCTCGCAGAGTATTACAAGATAGCCATTACACCACAGCCGAAAATATCGATATGGTTATTGATGGACGCACAATGAGCCTTGGCGGACAACCTGCACGGTTAGGCGTAAACCCAATTACGCTCGATCCAAACGAAGAATGGCTCTACTTTGGGTCTATGTCAGGCACATCGGTTTATAGAGTTGCCACCAGCGCTATTAATAACGAGAGCCTTTCGGCTAAAGCGCTTGAAGATAAAGTAACGCGTTATGGTACTAAACCAATTTCCGACGGCATTATTGTTGATGGTGGCGGTAACGTATATGTAACCGACATTACTAATGGCGCAATTGGTGTTGTAAAGCCAAGCGGTGACTACGAGGTATTATTTAAAGACGATCGCCTGACTTGGCCTGATGGCTTTAGCTATGGAGCGGATCATAAAATATACTTTACCGTTGACGATTTACACAATTCGCCAGTACTGAATGATGGCAAAAATGAAAGCCATGGTAAATTTAAAGTAATGTCATTCGAGCCTTTAGTAAAAGGAAAAGTAGGCCGTTAATTACTTTTGAAATAAGCGCATTCTTTAAAAAGCCTTGCACATATTTGCAGGCTTTTTGGTTAAAAGACACTGTCAATAAACAACTTATTTACTGCGTACAACTATGATCGGCGTCTTTATAGATTAGGTAAAGCTTTCAAAATAAACCATGTTTTATGTTACCTGTATGGCTCCAATGGGCAGTTGGACTAAACCGCTCCGCGGTAGTATTGCCGCATTAAACACCTAAGTGTTCTCACATTCTTTGATCCGCTTCTAAGCTGAAAGAAGGGCAATGTCGCCCTGAATTTACTTAGGAGTGATGT
>Ga0209305_1000216_pt1 | contig 42362 bp, 25 predicted proteins | sample COGITO_mtgs_1103_FD_184792 | JGI IMG/M metagenome (GOLD analysis project Ga0209305, IMG submission 184792) | Pelagic marine microbial communities from North Sea - COGITO_mtgs_110321 (SPAdes) (version 2) | ecosystem: Environmental > Aquatic > Marine > Epipelagic ...
ATGATGATTCTTCTTACGATGATGATGCGCAGAAGCGACTGAAAACTCGTCGTCGAATTCATCAGATGAGTCGCTCATGATGATGATGATGATGATGTGTTCTCAATGAATTTTTTGTTGTTGTTTACGTCTGACGATGACGACAAAAATGCGCTCTCTTCTCACAAAAGCAGCAGCAACACACGCACGAAACAACAGTAGTACTCGTAGAGTACTCCTCCTCCTCCTCCTACAACAAGAACGACTTTAACAGAGTGGTAATAAGGTGGTTACACTATCATACTACTCTACCACACAGCAGAGAATTCATCCGAGCATTTTCTCTCCCTTCTTTGGTGACAATTTTTGTTTCGTGATGAGATGCCTTTTTCGCGAGACGAGACAGAAGAGACAAAGTTGACGAGAGAACACAGTTTTTCTTTTTTTGGAGGATTGGCCTTTAGTCGTTCGTCCAAAGGGCAAAAAAAACAGACTTTTTAAACCCTAAACCCCTTTTTGACCACTCTCAAGGATGGCACCGATCGCCGTCATTCGTTCTTTTCCTAGAGACATCGTAAGAGTAATCTCTTCTTTCTTTCTTCCCAGAGACGAGCTCTTTCTTGAGAGCATAATGAATACGACGACGAACACCACCATGAATACTACTACTCTTTCGTCGTCGTCGTCGTCGTCGTCGCAACAACAGACGAAGTCGTCGATGGAATACACGCAGCACATGTTCGCGGGCGCGTTCGCCGGGACGATGGAACACACGGTGATGTTCCCGGTGGATACCGTGAAGACGCGAATGCAACTGGTCGCCGCCGCGTCTTCTTCTTCTTCTGCTTCTTCGTCTTCTTCTTTAACGAGTAGTAGTAGCAGTACGAGTAGTTCTATAAATATGATTAAAAGCACGATACCGAACGCGATTCGATCGATCTTGAAAACCGACGGGGTGAAAGGTCTGTATCGAGGCGTCGTCGCTGGTGGGTTAGGGGCTGGGCCGGCGCACGCGGTGTATTTCGCCACGTACGAGTACGGGAAGAAGATGTTTCGTTTAAACCCGATAGGATCATCATCATCATCATCATCATCGTCATCAGCGTACGGCGAGTTTGTGGCAGACGCGAGCGCGGGGGCGTTAGCGACGATTGTAGGAGACGCGGTGCAAACGCCGTTGGATACGGTGAAACAGAGGATGCAAATGCAATTAGGCGGGAACTGTCCGAGCGAGGTGAAGGCGATGAGCGGGGAAGGTATCGGCGGCGGCAGTAGTAGTAGTAGAATTAGTATGAATAGTATTTCTAGTAGTAGTAGCAATACCACCGGGCCTGCGGCGACGAGAAAGTTTAAAAGCGCGTTTGACGCGCTGAGAACAATCGTTAGGAACGAAGGCGCGCACGTTTTATACCGATCGTATCCGACAACGTTGATTATGAACGTGCCGTTCACGGCCATTCACGTCGGTTTATACGAAAGCGCGAAGAGAGCGTTAAAGATTGAAGAGGAAGACGAGGGTTTTCGAACGCAATTTTTAGCCGGCGGTTTCGCGGGAGGCATCGCCGGGTTTTTGACCACGCCGATGGACGTCGTCAAGACTCGAATGCAAACGCACTGCGAGGTAGCCTTGGGGTGCGACGTGAGCAAAACCGTGGAAACGGCGACGGCGAACCAAACGTGCGCCGTTCGAGGCGATCCAAAGTTGTGCGTTTCAACAACAACATCTTCGACGCCGACGCCGACTGCGCCGCCGCTCTCGTCGTCGTCTCGAAGCGTCTACGCGTCCGCCAACGCTTTCAAAGTCGCTCGACACGTCGCCGAACGCGAAGGCGCAAAAGCTTTGTTCTCCGGCGCTACCGCTCGCGTCCTCTTCCACGTTCCAGCCGCGGCTATTTGTTGGACCGCGTACGAGTTCATGAAGAGGAATTTAGGCATCGAGGTTGATCCGTCGTCCGCGCACTAATTAGGTTGAAATACGAGAACGAAATATGCACGATGCATAAAAAAACTGGTCGTCGAACAAAGAGTTTCATTTTTTTTTGTGATTTTTTTTTTTTTTTGTTAAAAAAAACATCTGATGATGAAACACGTCATCTCCTTTTTCCTCGTCCGAATGCCTGGTGTGCATTTTCCTGTTTTGGTGGTTGTTTTTAAGCGGTGTTTTTCGTCGCGAGACGGAGAGAGTGCACACAAAACACATCACTTATTGTTTTTGCATTTTACACACGCGTTTGTCTATAAAAGTATTACACACATACTATATATCTCATTACAATGAGAAGAAGAACTTGGGAAAAGACGCTCTTCAGAAGTATTCCTCGCATTCGTTCTTCTTCGTTTACGTCGTCGTTTACGTCGTCGGCTTCTTGCGGTGGTCGTCATCAAACGACGACTTTGAGGACGACGACGACGTTTCGGGAAAGATATCGTCGGAACGATGAGAGAACAATCTGGACGTCATCCTCGCCATGCGCGGGATATTCTTTCGGCGTCATCGGTGGCGGCACGCCCTCGGAAATCACCCCGATCGATGATTTCATGGGGGACAACAAACCAAAAGCGAAACCGATGAAACGAGCCGCCACGGCGCAAGGGACCGCGCAAACGGAAGCCTCGGACAACCGAATCGGTCGTGGGAGTGCGAACACCATCAAAGAGAAACCGAAGGACGAACGAATAGGGCAGACGCATTTGTTGGACATTTTGAAGAAAGAGAAGGAGAAAAACAATAACAACGGTATCGAAGACGATTCAGGTGAGAAGAGAAACTTACCGTCGTTTGCGTTTTGCGGCGTCGGCGGTTTGGACGATCACTTCGCGACGTTGTTTCGACGAGTGTTCGCGTCGAGGATGATCGACCCGATCGTGGCGAAGAAGATGGAGTTGGAACACGTGCGAGGGGTTTTGTTGCACGGGCCTCCCGGGACTGGGAAGACGTTAGTCGCGAAAGCGCTTGGTGAGCTTTTGCACGCGCACCCGCCGAAAATTGTCAACGGACCGGAAATTTTGCAAAGGTTCGTCGGTCAATCCGAGGAGAACATCCGAGGTCTGTTCGCGGACGCCGAATTGGAGTATAAAATTCGAGGCGAAGAGAGTAAGTTACACGTGATTGTGTTCGATGAAATCGATGCGGTGTGCAAAGCGAGAGGTTCGGGAGGCGTGACCGCGTCTGTGGTGCACGATAACGTGGTGAACCAGTTGTTGACAAAGTTGGACGGGATGCGGACGCTGAACAACGTGCTCGTCGTCGGCATTACGAATCGAAGAGATTTGTTAGACAAAGCGTTGTTACGACCGGGTCGATTGGAGTTGCAATTAGAGATTGGTTTACCGGATGCGTACGGACGGTTACAGATTTTAGGCATTCACACGAAATCGATGAAAGAGAGCGGGACTTTGAGCGAGTGCGTGGATTTGGAACGGTTGGCGCAGATGACCGAGAACCACAGCGGCGCGGAATTGAAAGGTTTAGTGAGAGCGGCGACCAGTCACGCGTTGGCGAGACATTTAGGTATGGGGACTGACGACATCGCACAAGTCGACACTTCTTCTTCTTCCTCACTGGAAGAGAACCCGAAAGTTACCATGGACGATTTCATCGCCGCGATGAAAGAGTTCGTCTCGGCCATGAAGCAAGACGCGAAGGAAGTCGCCAACATCGTCCCGGAAAACTTTGTCCAACTAGAGAAACAAACCGAAGCCTTCGATGAACTCACGGAAACTTTGGTCACGTTACGAAACAGCGGCGGAGGTAAAAACGACGGACACAATATCAGCGGTATCGCGCAAACTATCGTTCAAGTTCGAGGCGCGAGAAACAGCGGCAAAACGACGTTGGCGTGTAAAGCCGTCACGGACGCAAAGTACCCGCACGCGAGAATAATCAGCGCGCACGACATATTAAAAAAAGTCGAAGACCCGTCTTTGACAGCCTCTTCGGTCGTCTATGCCATCAAAAATGCGTTCGACGATGCCGCCAAAGGAAAATTGTCCGCGATTATTATCGACGATTTGGACGTGTTACTCGGCGTCGATCGAGCGACTGGACAAATCCCGGACGGGAACAAAGAAATGGCTCGAGTCGTCCTCGAAATGATCGCATCGGCGCCAGAACGCGGACGTAAACTCGCCGTCATCGTCACCACGAACTCCTCCCCCTCAACTTCGTCGGAAGAAAGAGACGTCATTAAATCCATTGAAATCGATGAAAACGACGCAAACCTGTTCGAAGACTACGACGACGAAAGCGACGACGACGACTACACCGAACTCGATTTCCTCCTCTCCGAATACGTCTCGAGAACCATCGATGTCCTCCCAGACGATACCAAATCCGCCTGCGACACCATTCTCATGGCGCAAGGCTTACCGTCCTATTTATCCTCCAGTTGCCTCGAGTTCAGCGAACACGGAAGCGACACCGGGAGTACAATTCCTACGGGTAAGTTGATGAAAATGGTCGAACACGCGAAAGAGAGCATCGGTACGGAGAAAATCGAGGCGAACGTGAGAGAGATTTTTAGGAAGAGCATGAAAGTTGCCGCGCACATAGTCGTTTAAATAGAAGAGAGTGTAATACTATAAAATGGTGTAGTACTTATTGCGTTTTGTAATATGTGTTTCTCGGGCTTCATTAAGCCGGAGTTTGTACTCGTAAACGTGTTCATACTACTTTGAAAATCTGTCGTAAAGTCGTTACAACAAACACCACACATCATATATACCTTCAGATGATGACGACAAGAAGTCTTCTCTTCCTCTTCTTCTCCCTTTTTGGAGGATTCACAAAGACGCTTCTCACATCTCACGCTTCCTCGTTTGAATCGTCGTCGGTATTGTCGCTGGAAACTGATGATGAACGTGAAAGGAATAAATATTTCGGTCGAGTCAACTCCCACAACGCGCTTTCCGGGATTCGAAAGTTTCAGTCTCCTTTACCGATCGATCCTACTTATGGCCCGGACGGAAACTCGTACTCCACGGACGGGGTGACCATAAAAGCCGAGAAGACAAAGATTAGTGGGGATAAAACTCGGATTACCGTCACTGTTACAGTGCCAATAGATGTGTTGAATAATGATTCAAGAACGGATTACACGTCCGAGACTCTCAAGAGGCACTGGGTAGGCGTGTATTCGCCGGCGAACGCTTCGATGCTCAATGAAACAGCACCGGTGAAATATTCAATCGTCGAGAAGTATTCAAACGCATACGTAGCGTCCGGGATAGGCGGTTTAAACTTTGATTTACACAAAATGCGTGAGGACTTTGATTTCGTCTTGTTCAGCTCCAACGACCCGCAGTCGACGCACGCTATTTATCACAAGAACTTTTCGGATTGGGCGAATATTTTAGGCGACTCGCAACCGATCGCGAGGAGTGAAAGAGTTACGTTTGAAGACGATAAGGACGAGCCCATTGTCCCTAGAATTGGTGTGACGAAGAGTGATGATCAGAAAAAGGTTTCCATCACGTGGACGTCGGGGAGGAAAGATGCAAACGCGAAAGTTCGGTGGCGATACGTGGGAGAGGCAAATTGGGAGCCGACGATTGCGTCCGAACCCGCGGTAGAGGTGACGAAAGACCAGTTTTGTGGCGCACCAGCGAACGCGTTTGGGTACAGGCACAGCGGGTATCAACACTACGCGGAAATTGAAAACAAAGTGGATAATAAAAGAGCGTTCGAGTACCAACTCGGCGACGATATCAGCGATTTCAAAGAGTCGACGAGAGTCTACAAGGGGAAGTTTTTACCCGTCGTCGGCGCGTCGCACACGACGTTAGCTTTATTTGCAGATATGGGCGTCGGGACAACCGACGATAGCGAGACGTGGAGGGAGTACGGACAACCGGGTTTACAAGTCGCCGAATCGCTCGGAGATTTGTCCAACGACAATACGAATAAACACCCGATCGACGCGGTATTTCTGTTTGGCGATTTGTCCTACGCGGTTGGATACATCAGCGTCTGGGACGAGTTTTTGCATCAAATGAGCTCGAAGTTTGCGCATAAAATCCCATTCCTTGTGAACAGCGGGAACCACGAATTTGATTATTTCGAGAGCGGATGGGACGCGCACGCGTCTGGGAGAACGCGAGATTTATACGGCGGCCACGATTCCGGCGGCGAGTGTGGCGTCATGTCCAACGCGCTCTTCAACACGCCAAGAAAAAGTGCCGAGAAAGATTGGTTTGGCGTCGCCATCGGGAACATTTTCGTCGTCTCGATCAATACCGAAGTCGATTTCAATTCGATGTCGTCCGACCAATACGCCGAGTTGCGGATGATCTTGGAAACTGAATTCGATCGAACGAAGACGCCGTGGTTGATTGTCGTCGGCCATCGACCTGGTTTAGTGGATTCGAGTTACGCGGAGGAAGCGCCAGCCTCGGCGAACAAGAAAGATAGCTCGGACGTCGCCGTCATGAAGGAAATCCAAGAGCACTTGTGGCCGATGTTTGTTGAATTTAAGGTCGATATGGTGTTCTGGGGCCACAATCACGCCTATCAGCGTTCGTGTTCGCTCAAATCCCAGTTGACTGAAACTGAGTGTTCCTTGAAGTCGAAAACTGTGAGCGAAAATTTGAACAACGTTTACGAAAAACCGGAGTATCCAATCAGTTTTGTCGTCGGTACCGGAGGCGCGGAGTTTACCAAGAACGACGTAAACATGTTTTTTACTGAAAAAGTGGTGTACGAACACGGCTTCGTGGACTTGCACGCGCACAATTCGACGCATTTATTCGGAAGATTCATCGACGCCGTGAACGGAAACCGCGTTTTGGATTCGTTTTGGATTATTCGAGAGAGTAGTAGCGAGGACGCGATGAAAGACAACACGAATCACACGGCGGCTATATTTTTCACCGTGATGTTATTCTTAGCCGTTATGACATCGATTTGGTATTGGTACTATAAAAAGAACGGTGGAACGGCGACCATATCCGGAGGTTTGCACGCATTTTCATCGAGCGTGAAGAAGAATCTATTCCAAAATTCTCGAGACGCCAGACCGCGGGCACAGCGGTTCCAAGCGTTTGCCGACGACGACGGCGACAGCAACAACGAATTTGTGATGGCAGATTCTCCCTCTCCTTACGAAGCTCCAACATCCTTGAGAGAAAACTATGCCTCAAAAGAGCATCATCATCAAGGAAACGAGAGCGGCGGCGAATCAATTAATGTAGTGGACGAGGAGGAAGGTTCTCCTTCGCGCCCGGGGAACAACCCGTTCGCAAACTTTTAATTAATAATACAAGGCGCGCGCTGTAAAGTATTTTGTATATATATATATATAAAAGTAGTAGTAAAATGGAATAGACATACTGCTCTTCGATTCGATTATTAAAACCTCCCCAAACTCGGATCCGTGCTCAACACTCTCGCCAAGAACTGCAAAACCATAAAGCCGAGAATCGGCGTAAAGTCGATTTGCCCCATAATCGGAGGAATCAAGTTACGAAACAGGTTCAAATACGGATCGGTCACTTGTCTCAGCATCGTCCACGGTTGACGCATCCAGTTCACGTTCGGAAACCACGTCAAAAGAACTCGCACGAAGAGTAAAAGTAAATACAATTTGATAAACGAAGCCACGGATTGCGTTATCAGCGCGACCATTTTTTTATCCACCATGGTCGTCGCGGCGACTGTGAACACGTGCACGGATGATTGCTTCTTGCATACGTCTAAAATCGCCTGGCCTTTGTTTTCTTTTTCTACTTTTTCTTTCATCACTACGTCTTTCACTTCTTCTCTCGTCGTCGTCGTCTGAATCGATGATGGAAAGAAGACACGAACCCCCGCATTCGCATTCGTTCTCGCGGAGGAGAAAGAAACACCTTCTTTATTATTAACTCCGCGACGAGCAAAACCACCACCTCTTCGTCTGCTGACGAAATTGTTCTTCGCAGTAATTCTGTGAATGCCAGCGTTCGTGCTCGTTATCATCGTCAAAGTCATTTTTTCTCTTCAATTGTGGTTGTCGTTGTCGTTGTTGTTGTTGTTGTTGTTCTGTATTGTGCTTTTGAGGAGAACGAGACGAATTCTTTTCAAAAGTACCTCTGCTAAACCCTAATAATCGAGAGTCGAAATCAAAAAGAAGTTTTGGTCTGTCTCTTAAAAGAAGAGTCCATCATTTCTTCTTTCTTCGACATTTTTTTAGTGCACTCAGAAAGGAAAAGGTCAAAAAAAGCAATTGAAAAGCCGCTCTCTCTTTCTTTCTTTTCAACGTTGCCGTGAACGACATAAACGACGGAAAACAACGCGAGCAAATAAGAGAGAGCGTGTGCGTGTGAGAGAGAGTGCGTGCGAGACGAAAAGAGGAGGGAAAAGAGAGGAAAGAAGAGAGAATTGAAGAACACGTTTTTAGTTTTAATTTTGTCTGTCCTCTTTTTTTCTTGTCTACTGTGTCAAAGCTTCCCTAATCCGTAAAGAAGATGTTTGAAACGTCCCCGACCGCGTCGGAAACGCAACCGTTACCAATTTCAGGAGGCGAGAAACAAGACGACGGGGAGGAATGCAACGGACCACTTTTACCAAGAACAACAACAACTACAACGCGGAGAAGACGACGAGTTCATCATAAAATTGCCGAGGATTTGGAACACCACCACCACCACCGAAAAACGAATACTACTTTGTTGACGAAGAAGACGGAGAGTGAGGAGAAGAACAACGCCGCTGAAGTGATGATGACGACAAAAACGAAGAAGAAGATGCGAGGATCGTACGAGGAAAACGACGGCGACGCGATGATGATGATGCAAAGTGATGTCGAGCACCAGAAATCACATTCGGTGCTTTTAGAACACGCGAAGGAGTTGAAGGAGAATTTTCAGAGGTGGATTCATGCGATCATGGAGAGGAAAGACATCGCGGGGATGCACCATCAGTCTTTGTACGACGCGCCTCCTCCGCGTCCTCCTCCCGCGATGATGACAAAAACGACGACGAGGAAAAAGGAAGATCTTCAGCGACGCGATCAGGAATGTCGGCAACAAAACTCCGCGCCTAAAGGTGCTTTTAACGAGAACAATAACCAGGGTGGTGGTGTTGGTTTTTTGACTCTTCCTCGATTCAAGTTCTTAAAATTGTTACCGACGATTGATAAGATCGCGTGGGATCCTCGTTTGAAATCATTCGTGGTGTACTTCCTTTGCGTTTTGATTATGGAAACGAAAATTGCCATCGTCGGCGTGAAACAGATCGTCCCGGATGAGAAAAGGTTTTTGACGTCAGAAATGTATTCGGTGTACGTGAAGAACATATTGATGACGTTTGTACCGTTACAGTTTGCGATTGACCTGGCGTTTTTGTGTTTAGGCGTGAGGAAACGAATCGGCGCGCGAGGGAAGTTCGAGTACGACGCAGAGTACGAGGAAAAAGTATATTTTTGGAGACAAATGATCAAGACGTTTTTGAGACATCCGCAGGTGACATTGGCGTTAGCCGGATTGTACGGGCCAGTCTCGCACGAGTTCTCCTCGGTTCAGTTTGGGGCGATTGTGTTTATGCCTCTGATCATCGGCAAGTATAGTATTTCGAGGTACTCGAGCTTGAAGTATTCGTTCTTTTACTCCATCATGGCTACGGTGTACGCGTTTTTATTTCAGTTCTCGGCGCCTGAAGTGAGAGAAATGTGGTTTGAGAACAAATTTGAGACGTTTATGGACGTGACGGCGAAGATGTATTCTAGATGCTCACCGCAATATATGGCTTTTATATTCTTCACGCCGTTGGTGATGCACTTGATGTACCTCGTGGTCAACGCAACGGGTACGTCCAAGAAGTATATCAATCTTAGTTTGGCGACGACGGCGATCGTATACGATAGGGAGAAGAGTCGATTTGATCGAGTGCGTTTCACCGGCGATGAACAAAATGCAGAGAAAGAGGAAGTTCTCGAAGAAGAAGAAGAAGAAGAAGAAGAAGAAGAAGAAATGCCAACCCTTTCGCCAACGAGGAGGAAAGCAAACGATAGAAGAACGACAGCAACACCCGTAGTAGCAGTAACACGGACGGTGACGCGAAGGAGGACGAGGTCACAGACCAATTCTCCTTCGTCTCCTGCCAGGAACAACAACAACAACTCAAACTACACCGGGGATAATAACTTTCTCGAAGTTTTAGGTTTTGGTATTCACTTGAAAAGTAGAAGTAAACGTTTGAGAGACTCGCCGCCGTCCTCGCTGAATACTTCCAAGGACGGCTCCGACGGGGATGTTTTAGATATAGGAAGTACTGATCTGAGAAGCCGACAAGCTTTGTCGTTCATCGACGTGCCAAACGAGCGTTACGACTACATCGGAGAGTTGTGCGGCCGTTCGGTTGAAGAAGAGTGCACCGTCATGGACGGCACGCACGTCGTCATTCACCCGCCGCCTCCTTCGACATCTGGTGGAAGGAGTGAATCTGAGACATCCATATTTTCTGCGTTCAAACCAGCGCTATCGGCGAGAAATATTTTGTTTCCGTACACGAGAAAGAGCGGAACGTACAAGCGCAACGCGGAAACGATCCGATTAGTCGATCGAGAGTTTACGCAAGTTCTTCAAAAATTGAAAGATCTTCACTCAAAATCTGTCGTCGTTTCAAACAATTCAAACGGGGAATTACACGATTTAAGCGTTCGCATAGAAGGAAAAGGAGACAACGTGATGTCTTGCTCCGTGTGGAGAGGTTTTACGCCGGACAACATGCCCATTCGAGCTGTCGCGGAGAAGATCAAACCGATCAAATGCTCCTTTGGCGTTGGACGAGCGAAGAAGACGGCGTACACGGACATGCGCGCTGGCTTGCCATCTGGTGCAGTGACGAACAACGACATTAACATCAACGCATTGACTGTCAAGTCGCAATCTCGATTTCCGCACTCGTACCCGCGAATCATCTCAGTCTCCCCGATGTGCGTTTTGCCGGGCGTGAGAACTCGCATCCAAATCCACGGAAGAAGTTTGAAGAACATAACTTTATGCGCTCGATTACACGGCAAGGCTGACGTCGAGGAGATCTTCATGCACAGCAGCGATGATCAGCAGAATTCGGAGCAAAAGAAAAGCGGAAGTTCGATTGCTTTATTCAAACTGCCGTTGTCGAAGCTTCGTCAAACCGAAAGAGCTTGCCACGCGATGTGGATGAAAGAGTCCGACGAGATGCCACTCGACGCGTCCGACGAGATGGAGCACTACGAACTCGAAGCACGCAAGAGAAGGGAAGGGGGAATTTCTCTCAAGAACGACAACGAGAACTCCATCTCATCCATCTCGGATACCTCCTCGGGCGACGAGCAAATCGAACAAGCGCCGTTAGAAACCGTCTACATGGACGTCTGCGTCGACTCCTTATACGACGGCGGCTTATTCTTCCTCCAGTTCCTCAACGTTCCGTTCGCGTCTGCCTCGATCCCGATCGTCGTCACTCCGTTTCTGAACATCAAACGCGAATTAGACAAAAAGTTTTCCAACCGAAAACTCGGCGACGGCGCCAGAGTCGTTTTGTTCAAGTCTGCCGAAATCACCGGAGGTCGCGGCATGGATTGGAATATCGACGAGTTCGCTAATGCGTTGGAACACGATTTGGGGTGCCCCAAGTACGCCGACTTGGTTCGCGCGGCCAAATCTTCTTAACGAAGAAGAAGAATTGAACAAGAAATTGTTCTCATTATGTTTATTATGTTTATTATTACGTCAAAGACAACTTGTATTATTATTATTATCATTATACCATTCTTTATTCTTCATCATTCATAGTATACTCTATCGTATTCTTCTTCTTCTTATGAGTCTGTTCTTTCTTTCCAGCTTCAAAAAACCTCAGAATTTTATCCTTTTGCACACATCACACGCAACACATCTTTCTATTCTCGTCGTCATGTTCGCCGCCTCGCATCAAAATCAACACGTCTTCAACACTGTTCGTACTACGAGTAAAACGACATCTACTATCAGAGGAGGAGGAAGAAGACCACCGACGATGAAAATTAAAGCCGCAGGTGGTGCTGCGGTGATGGACGACACCGGGGAAGTGACCATTCGCCGAAGACCACCGGCGGGCCATAAGGAACATCTCGGCATGGGTTCCGAACGCTTCGCGTTTAAGATGGAAGCGGTAACACCGGAAGGCGAACGAATCGATAACGAGGAGAATAAACCGAGGAATATTCTGGAAGAAATCGTCTGGTATAAAGATTACGAGTTGACGTTGATGAAGGAAAAAATGCCGCTGAGTTTAGTCAGAGGACAAGTGAAGTTAGCGCCTCCGGTGTTGGATTTTAAACAAGCGATTATAGATCAAATGGAAAAAACAGGACAACCAGGGTTAATCGCAGAGGTGAAGAAAGCGTCGCCGTCGAAAGGGGTGATTCAACCGAACTTCGATCCGGTGAAAATCGCCAAAGCGTACGAGGAAGGCGGCGCGGCGTGTTTGAGCGTTTTGACGGACGAGAAATTTTTCCAAGGCGGGTTTGAGAATTTAAAGTTGATTAAAGAAGCTGGGGTCACGTGTCCGCTCTTGTGTAAGGAGTTCATCGTGGACGCGTATCAAATTTATTTGGCGAGAGCGAGAGGCGCGGATGCGATTTTGTTGATCACCGCGGTTTTGGATAACCAAGATTTGAAGTATTTCACGAAAATCGCGCACTCGGTCGGGATGAAAGTCTTGTTGGAAGTGCACACGTACGGCGAAATGAAACGGGTCTTGTCCGGAGACTTTGAAATCGACTTATTAGGCATCAACAACCGCGATTTAGGAACGTTCAAAGTCGATTTAAACGTCACGGTAGAGTTAATGGCGACGGAGTTAGGCAAGGAAGTGAAGGAGAGAAACATCGTCATGGTTGGCGAATCCGGTATTTTCACCATCGACGATGTCAACGTGGTGCAAAACGCCGGGTGTGGCGCGATCTTAGTCGGAGAGTCGTTGGTAAAGCAAGATACCCCAGACGTTGGCATTAAAAAGTTGTTCGGGAGACCGTTGTAAAAAGTTCTTCGCATAAAGAGATATTTTAATACCAGCCTTCGTTCGCTCCGACCACCGCTTCGCTAATCTTATTCACTCTATACTGCGGTTTTTTCTCTTCTTCTAATACCAACTTATCCATGCTCCCGCTAATTGTCATGTTACTTTTCGAAGAAACCACCTCTTTCACTTTCTCCGCCACCATCTTCTCCATCGATTTCTCCACTCTCGTGGCGTCGCTTTCGTTCGCTCGAAATTCGCACCGAACTCGCACATCTCCAACTCGTTCTCTCGTCTTTGCGCTCAACACCGGCGCGTCGATGGTGTCCTTCCCCAGACGAAAACAATCCCCTAAGGACATCTCGCTCACGCCGATTATTTCGTCCGAGAGCATTCTGTTTTCGTTTTTGATCATCAGTTTTATCGTCTGGTCGGTGATATCTGAGGACGTTTTGCACTTGTAACTTTCCTCCCAAACCGGATTACTTCCGCCGTTTTTAACCGTCTTCGTCCGCGTCTTTTCGCCGAGAAAGAACACCACGCAGTACGGGTCCATTTTGCCCAGGTAGGCGGTGTTTTTTAACTTGCTCGCGGAGACGATGGTGATTTCCAATATGCCTTGTTTGTTCGATGTCATTGGTGTTGGTACAGCGGTGAATATTCTTTTCTGTTCTGGCGACTTTTTTCTTCAATAAATTAAGTTCTAATTTTACTGCTACGACGTATCATCGTACTACTTCACGGCTCGAATCAAAACGTTTTCCTCTCTTTGAAAGTGTTTAAACACGCACAACTCTTTAACGAAGACGACGACGATATACTTACACGTTTTTTGTTCGTAAACTTTGACGTGCGTTTGTAAGTCGTTGGAACAGGCGTAAAGGACGACGGATTCGCGATGGGCGTTTATGGCGTCGCAATAAGCGCCTTTCAAGTGCGCGACGACGTATCCGGGTAAGGTTTTGGTCATGCCTGGGAGGAACGCTTTGTCAGGGACGAATCCGTCCACGAGGAGTTGGGCGTCGTCTTCACCGTCGCGTCCCGGCGCGTGGTGGTGATTTTGGTGGTGTTGATGTCGATGACTATGATCGTTGCCGCCGTAAAGCGCGTGTAATCGCGCTTCGGTGCCTGAGGCGCTGAAAGTACCCAGGGAAGATTGCGTGCTCGTGTCGATGACGACTCGTTTCTGAGCGTTGTCGAACGTCGCGTGGTATTGCGTGATGTTCTGCTCGAAGCAAATTTCGTACGACCACCATCCAGAGCTGGATCGATGGCATCCTAATTTTCGTAACGCGCTTCGAGCGAGGAAACGGGCTTTGGAGTGCTGCGCGCGAGTGAAAAATCGAGGAGGATGCGCGTCGCGGGTGTTTCTGTTCGCGTCTTCGTCGTGGCGTTCGCGCGAGTTTACATCCTCTTCGTAATCGTCGTCGTTGTCGTCGTCGTCAAAGTCGTTTGCAGCGGTGTCCTGCACGTCCTCAGGAGTGGCGCACTTCGGAGGAGGGGGCGGTTGTCCATCTTCTCCTTCTCCCTCTTCTTTGCTAAATCCAGACGAACACTGTTGTTCTTCTATTTCTTCTTCTTTCGATTCGTCTTTTACGTGCATTTTATTCAACTCGCACACGAAAGCGCATCCAAGCTTTGCCGCGTTGATGCCAATCGCGTCCTCCGCTAACAGATCTTTTTTGGTCGTTTTCGAGGTAATCTCGCCTCGTCTCGCTCTTTCGCTGCGAACGAATTCATCTCGGTCTCGTAAATCCTTCAACGCGTTTGCTATTTTTGATGCCACATCGTTCCGGGTTTGAACATCAAACGCCTCTTCGCACGCCGTCGTTAACGCGTAGGAATCGAAGTGCGTCATCGGCGCTCGAATCGTCGATAACTCAATCGACGCCAATCCAAAGTTTTGCTCCTCTTGTGGATCTTCTCTGTTATTATTTTTATTATCCGTCATCGGTGGCTTCGGCACCGGCACCACCGCTCGATTTTTCATCGCGTTCGCTGGATTCGCCGTCACGCCTCCGCACTTGCTCACCAGACACGACATCACCGCCTTCTCTGCCGGCTCGTACTCGTTATTCTTAAACGCGTTTCTCTCCATCAAATACTTCCACCGCAACTCTTTAAAACACTCAATCGCGATTGAATCGCACAACTCGCACCCCATTCGTTCGCCACTCACGATCGCGTCTCGCTTAAACCGTTCCATGTTTTGGAACGAATTCTTCGAGCGTCTCTTTTCTCTTCGTTTCTGTTTCACCTGTTCGGCGTGTGCTTTTCTTTTCGCTTCTCTCGCCGCTATTTTCTCCTCCGTCTCGACGCTGTTCGTCGTCGTCGTCGTCGTCGTCCTCATAGTATTTAATGCCAATAACTCCTCCTTCGCTCTCCTCTGCGCCTCTAAAATTCTCATTGCCTCCTGCTTCGCGTTCAAACTCTTCTCCGGTTCCCCGTGTCCATCATTCGCCATCCCCGGAGGATCCGGATGTTCCACCACCGTCGCGCCGAATTGCAACTCTTGCGTCGTTCGAATCTTCGTCTTAATCACGTGATGTTTCGTGTCCGCAATCTTCCCCGTGCCGAACTCTTCTTTACCAATCTGTTCTCGCTCGTACCATTTGTCCGATTCCGCGTACCCGTAGAAAAAATTCGCCTTTACATCGTCTCGAACGATGTTCATCGACGTCTGCGCGAAACCTTCTCCTTCTTCTTCGTTGTCTTCCTCTTTTGAGAGCAATCTGTGGACGATTTTTTGCACTTGCTTTTGTTGATGATTCGACGACGACGAAGCGCCAAAACCGAGCCCGTTCGTCGTCGTTTCGTACCGGTGCGTTGCTTCTTGGTCTTTTTCGGTGCTTCGTTCCGTTCTGGTGAAGAAAAACGGCGACGGTAACGGGATGATGAAATCTCGCATCGTGTCCGGCGTTGGCGGATGATTTTCTTCATCTTTCGATGAATACGAGAACGATTGAATCCCAGAAAGGGTGTTCCCGAACGCGAGGAAAAGGAAGACGAGGAAGAAGCGCGGCGTTTTTGGTGTTCTCGCTGTTGCTGTTCTCTTTTTCTTCTTCATTTTCTTCATCTTCTTTCGCGTGTGTGAGAGACGAACAAGAGTGAAGAGATAGTAGAACAAGTGAGGAGAAAAAAATGTAAATACGGGAGTCGGTTGCACTCTACTTCGCAGCTCCATCGCTATTACGACTACTACCACCACCAATTTCACCGAGTTCGGAGACGAAGTCGTCGCCGCCGCACATGTCCGTCGCTCCGTAACAGACGCTCTTCGCGCGTCCGTTCGTTCGCTCTCTTTGCGCGAGTTCTCGCAACGCCAAGACTTCGGCGTAGCATCCGCCGCCCAAGACGAAGGCGACGGCAGAGGCGTACCCACCGGCGTGTTCGTCTTGGTGCGACGATCGATTTGAAAGAGGAACGCTCGCGCGTTGGGAAGCGGACGCTTTCGCGTCAAAGTAGGCGAAAGTATCCACGACCGCGTCGCCGCCGACGTCCGCGGAAGATGAAGAAGACGGTTGGTTCGCTAATAACGCCTCGACTGCGGCGGCTATGGGGAGTTGTCGTTCGCCGGACAACAAGTGTTTCGCTGTTTTCGTGATTAAATCAACCGATTGGCCGTATAATCTATCCGCCCAGTCTAAAATATCCGCTTGAGATCTATTGCTGCTGCTATTCGCGTTGCCGCCTTTGTTTTGTTGTAACTGTTGATTCAACGAGAGCATTTTTTTGACGTAGTTATACGCGCCGACTTCGCACCCGCTCGCTCTCAACGCGCCTTCGATGGCCTCGTCGTCGATTTTACCGGTATTTCCAGAACTGTTCAGTTGCGAGGTGAGCAACAGTATCAACGCTAAGCGGATTTTGTCGCTCGCGGAACCTCTGCCCGTGGCGCTCAACAAACTCAACGCCGCTTTCCAATCGCCTTTGCCGTTGCAGAAATCTTCCTCGATGGAAAAGTACTCGTCCAAACCTCTTTGTTTAATTTCTTTTAACAGCGCGGTGGCAATGTTCGTGTGCTTATCGATTAACTTTTTGTGCTCTTGTAATTTCGGCAACGACTCCACCGCTTTCGTCAACTTGGCCGTGCTCGCGCCGGTTTGATCGTCGGCGTCGTCGCCCCCGGTGGAATTCGCCGCGGATGCAGACGCGGCGTTGACTTCCGCGATCGCTCTTTTATATTCCGCCAACTCCACCTCTACGCTTTCGGCCACTTTGGGAAACTGCGCGTCTTTATACTTTTTCCAGAAATCATCCGAATCGTCCAACGCGTACGATTTCGTCTTGGCGTCCGCGCCGACGGCATTTTTATCCGGCTTCACGTCCACTCGATTCAACTTCATGTGCAACACGTCGTGCACTAACGGTTCGTAGTGCCACGCGTGTTGTAAACTGGCGGTAAAATCGTAGTTTCTGTCAAAAATCGCGAGTATCGGCCTCGCCATTTGCTGCGCCGCTGCGCCGTTCGCGTTGCCGACGCCAATCAGCGGCATCTGCCCAAACCCGCTCCCGTTTTTACTCCCCAAATAATCTCTGAGTTTGCTTTCCAACTCTCTCCCGACCATTTCCGCGGCGCCACCTTTAGGACACCGAATAACCGGCACTTGCCCCATCGTCATGACCGTCGCGAACAGACCGTTGGTCACGTCCGCGATGCACTTTTCGATGTCCTCGCCTCTGCTCTTCGGATCGTTCAACTTCTTAAACGCGTCCGGTCGCATGATTGAAAACACGTCGCGCTCTAAACTCACGAAATCCAAGTTTTGATCGAACACTCGTTTCACTCGATTCGCGATGTTGGCTTTCACCGAAGCCGTCGCCAGCTCTTCCAAGGCGCTTCTCGGCAGTTCTCTCGTGAAGTGAAAGTGATAACTCTCGTACAAGTTCTCGCCCAAATCGTGCGACATTCTTTGCACGTTTCTCGCGGTCGGTTGCACGAAATAGACCGCCGGGACGTCTGGAATCTGTTCGCGTTCGCTCTCTAACAGTAAAGTTAACGTGATGCCGTGCTGTCTGAGTTCGTTCACTTTTAAGAGAGGTGCGATGACATCGAACGTGAACTTGTCCAGGATTAAGATTTTGTACTGAATGTCCCCGTGATGATGATGTGATCTTCCTCCGAATGCATCGTCGCGCAGTTGCGCGCTGTGACGCGTACTCTCGAGCAAAACGTCGTCGAACATTCTCACGACGGCGCGTTTCTGTCGCGCGCGTAAATCCATCTGTAATCCGTGAGTCGCCGCGTCCATTTTTCTTTTCTTTTACTCGAGGAGTCTCTCAGAGGAGTGTGAGGGAAAAGGAGAGATTTTGATCGATTTGAACAACACGGAAGCAAAACTTTTAGTGAAAATTCTGCGAATGAAGAAAATACACCAGAGAAGAGCGAAAGGAAAAACGCGTACGCGCATGTGTTTGCGCGAATAATGCGCGTGTGTGTGTGTGTAATAATAATAACAACAACAACAATGAACAACTCGTGGTTTTCTTAGTATATGGTTGATGACCTTTTGTTTTCTTTATAAAAATAATGATATATATCGCGCGCGATGTGCGCGACTTGGAGGAGTACAATTTTTTTGCCGCGAGCGGTCGTTTAGAATATGTTCTCTCCTAAAAGAGCGTCAAAGTCAAAGTCGTCCGCGTCGCCGAGCTCGTCGATGCCTCGCAGATTCTGCTCGAAGTCATCGTCGAGTTGTGGGTGTGGAAGGGCGTGGAGGTTGGGTCCCGCTGGCACAGGCGCTGGCGCCGCCGGCGTCGGGTTAGAAGGCGTGGCCGGTTTCTTCTTCTTTTTCTTCTTGTTCCCTCCGGCAGGCAGTCCCGGATCGAACCCGTCCATGATGGAGTCGAACTGCGTGAGAGAGGCTTTCTTTTGCTGCGCAAGCATGCGTTGTTTGAGCATTTCTTCTCGTTCGAGCTGTTGTTGAATCGCGATTTGACGTTGGCGTTCTTGCTCTTGCTGCTTCTGTTGCTCTTGCAAGCGCGCTTTTTCTTCTTCCAGGCGTTGTTTGTGTTCTTCCAGGTGCTTTTTGTGTTCTTCTCGTCGTCGTTGAGCTTCTTGGACGGCTTTACTGTCCGAACCAAGCGTCAACGCGAACGCATGCAGTGGATCTTGGCCTATAGTTGTCGCACCGTCGCTCCCGCTGCCCGCTTTCTCTTGCTTGATCTGAACACTCGCCGCCGCCTCTAGAGGAGCAACCACCGGTTCTTTCTTGTCCTCCGTCGCGACATCATCACCAGCGCCACCGTTACCGTCGACGGTCGTCGTTTCCGCGCCGTCGTCCGACTCTGTCGTCTTCTTCTCTTCTCCTTCTCCTTCGCCTTTTCCCCCGGGGGTAGTTTCTTCCTTCTTATTTTCTTCTTCTTCTTCTATTTTTTGCTCTTCTTCTTCTTCATTTTCTTTTTTTACCGCGGCGGACGGAGACGAGACCACCAACAAGTCGCTCGCGTTCTTCTCGCCACCGAATGCTTCAATCACGCGTTCTTTCTTCGTCTCCGGAAGAGGATTTCCGCACCAACCTTCCTTCTGCGCGACTTTGTTTCGGGCAACCATCCTCGTGAATCTTTGCAACCTTCGACTGGTAATATCCGTCGCCGTCGTCGGCACGTACATCTGCCGTTCGTCCGGGTGGTTGTCCCATTCAGAAGTAGCGCCAACATTCGCGTTCAATCGTTGTCTGTGTTGTGCCTCGGCCTCAAGAATTTGGCGATCGTACTCTTTCGTCGGCCCGTCGGATAAAATCTGTCTCGCTTTCTCCGAGTCTTCGGCGGTCAAGCTCTTCAAGATGTCGCCCAACGCGCTCTTCTCGTCCGCCGTCATCGGTTTGAACAAAACGATCGATTTTAATTCGAGGTCGGATAGCTGATTTTGTGCTAATCCCAAGGCTTGCATGATCGTTTGGCACTCGCTTTGAATCGTTTGATACTCTAATTTCGACGCCGCCGCGGCGGCTTTGGCGATACACGCGTCTCGGTCCAGTAACAAACCTTCCTCGACTTCCTTTTCTCGCGCGACGATACCTTCATATTTCGTGTGCCAAAGCGCCAACAAGGTCTTTGCCATCACGTGCACATCTGTTCCTTCCGCGTTGAACTTCATGGCGTTGTTAAACGCCAACTCGACGTCCTCGTGAACCTCTTTCGCGAGTTCGTATTTACCGCCGTCTTCGATGAACTTTTTAATCGTTCCGAGGTCCATCGGATTGGTAATTATCGTGTGATAGTTTGCCAAACCCAACGCCACGGCATCGACGGGCATGCGGAACGGTCCACCCCAATCGTGCGACATGACTTGTCTCACCGCGGCTAAGCATTGACGGTGGACGACGTCGAGCAACGAGCGATATCGCAACACTTCGAAACCTTCCTTGAACTCCGATTTCGCGCCAGATTTCGTCCTCTGCGTGGTGATGACTCTAAACGCGGCGTGTTTCTTTCGCATTTCGTCTTTTTGTTGATAGTCTTGTTGGTCTTCGTGCATCTTCTCAAACTTTTTATCGCGCTCGTTCGCCACCGCCACGGCTCTCGTCTCTAAACTTTCCACCAAAGCTTGTACCTCGCCGAGCTTTTTCTTCAGCGCAATCTTCTGTTCTTTCTCTTCTTGAATCTGCGCGGGTGTTCGGAGTTTTTGTTGCGTGAGTAAATACTCCTGTTGCCGCTCGATTTCGGTTAAGCCGAGCACGTCGTGTGGGAGTTCGTGCATGCCGCCGTTCATGGAGTGGTATCGGGCGATATCGGAACCCATGATATCGGGAATATCAAACATGCCGCCATGAGCCGGTAACGACTTATGCGACGCTAACTTTTGCTTCTTACTACGCGGCGTGTCTGTTTTAGCACCACCTCTGCTCGGTGGTCGCTTCGGCCCTGCGTTTATCATCTTGGCCGCCTTCTTCATGCTCGCCGCGCTACCCTTCTTCGCTCCTACGCTATCTTTGCTATCTAATTTGCGCTTGTTACTACCTGCTCCACCCCCCCATAACGAGGCCGCGCTCACATCGGCACCAATCGGGGCGGGAATACCTTTAAAGACGTGTAACTCGTTCGGAAATCCAGGTAATCCGGCTAAAGCAAACCCGGGCGGTAACTTTTCCGCTCTTTTTTCTGCGTCTTGTCGCGTCGTCAGTATCTGATGATGTTTATCGTCGTTCCACAAATGTGAGAAAGATGGAGGGAAAGAATAACGAGGTGATGAAAAAAGAGTGGAATCCAGGTCAGCGAAGAAATGGTTATCGAACGTGTTATCATCATCGTCGTCCGGATGATGACCTCCTTCGTGAAAAATACGCGTAAGCTCGTCCACGCTAAACGACGGCGAAAAGAACGCGTTGTCTTTCTCGATGTTTTCTACTAAACTCAGCGAAACGTCCTCCTCGCGGATGGTCTCCTCCTCCGGCGGCGTCCGTAACGACGAAAGCGACGACGACGAGGATGAAAAGAAAAGCGCTGGTTCTCGTCTTTGTTGTTGTTCTTTTTCGCGTGGTCTACTACTTTTCTTCGATCGTATCGTATCGTATCCTCGTATCGCGGGTCTTTGTCGTCGTCGTTTCGCTGTTAAAGAAGAAGAGGAAAAAGAAGGTTGAGAAGAAAACGAAGAAAACGATACGGACGAATTCGACTGTGACGTGGCTTTCGAGGCACGCGTTTTAAAAACGCATCCAGATCGGGTTCTCGAGGAACCAAGAACCCGCAAAGACGAGCGACGACGAATACCGCGATTGGTCTTCGTACGCGTCGAAGTCTTTTTGCTCTCGTCGTTCGCGATGATGACGCTCGTGTTGTTGTTTACCTCTCCACTCTTCGGCGGTCGAATCCAATCATCCCGGTCCATTTTTCGCCGCCGAAATGTATTTACTACGGTACGTTTCTTTTCGCTTTTATCCCGTCTTTTTCTTCTTGAACGCGGAGCAAAGAGAGAGAAACAACCACCGCTTCCTGATTACTTCTGCTTTCAAGTTGTTGTTGTTCAAACTACTGCGCGTGGAAAGTCTTTTTTGCTCTCGTTCTCTGATGAAGCCAATTCGAATACCACGAGAAGAATCGAATCCCTTGGAAAACGTTTCGAATTCTCTCTCTCTTCTTAGTCTCTCTTATTCCGTACGAAAAAGCGCTCTCTTCCCTGTCTTGCTTCTTTCTTTCGCTTCTTTCGAGAGCGCTTTTGAGAAGAATCACAGCGTTCAGACGCCTTTATTGTTGTTGTTGTTGTTATTCGTAGTATTAGTATTCGTACTACTACTGAAGCACACCAAACACCTCCAATTGGTCGAGAGTGAAAAAGAGTGAATTTTTGTCTCGTTTTTTGCTCTTCTTTTTTTCTCGGGCAAACAGCTTCTCTCTGTCGTGGTTGTTTTTCGTCTCTGCTTTTTCTACTCTTTCGCTTCTTTCGTTCTCTCTTTCGTTCTCTCTTCACATTTTTTTTGTTCGCGAGAACACACACACAACATTAATAACACTCGACCTAAAATAATGGTACGTTCTCTATACACTTAAATGCGCGAATACGTATAGCATTTGTGTTCGTGGTATTCTTCGTTTTATTTTCTCTTCTGAAAGAGAAAAGCTCGTAAAAGCGGGAGAGTCGCGTTCGCGTCTTTCTCTTTTACGAAGAAGAGCGATGATGATGATGATGCTTTTTACGCGCGAATTTTTGGTAAATCGGGTTTTTTAGGAGTGCGCGTATGCGGGTAGAGAGAGTGTCTGCGAGACCACCGAACAACTGGAAGAAGCGATTGAAAAATCGAAATCCACGCGTTCTTTCGCACGCAACGCGCACGCGTGACCTGCGATGCGTATTTCGCGTAATGGGAGTCTTTTTGCATTTCCATCACCATTCTGCGCGATGATGACGGACGGGCTCAAGTCCTAAAATGGAAAAAAATCTCTCTCTCTCGTCTAACATACGTATGCTTTGTCGTCGTCGTTTCTACATCGAAACAACCGCTGACCTTCTCTCCTCTCTCTTAACAACAACACAGCCACCGAAAAAGAAAGTCGCCGCCGTCCCTGCCGCCATCAAGGCGAAGATTGCCGCGAACACGGTCAAGGAACCGACGGACCCGCGATTTGTTCGCGAACCGAAAAACTTTGGCATTGGCAACGACATGATGCCGAAAACGCCGTTAAACAGATACGTGAAATGGCCGAAATACGTTCGCATTCAAAGACAACGACAAGTGTTGAAAAAGAGATTGCGAGTGCCGCCGGCGATTAACCAGTTCACGAAGACTTTGGACAAGAACATGGCGACGAACTTGTTCAAGATGCTCATGAAGTATCGCCCGGAGGACAACGCGCAAAAGAAGGAACGTTTGACGGATATGGCCAAGGATGCCGCGGAAGGCAAGGAGTCCGACGTCAAGAAACCAGTTGTTGTCAAGTACGGTATTAACCACATCACGTACTTGGTCGAGCAAGGCAAGGCGGAATTAGTCGTCATTGCGCACGACGTCGACCCGCTCGAGTTGGTCATTTGGCTCCCGGCGTTGTGCCAACGCATGAACGTCCCGTATTGCATCGTGAAGGGTAAGGCGCGTTTGGGTGCCGTCGTGCACAAGAAAACCGCCACGGCGTTGGCGTTGACGGCGGTGAAGCAGGAAGACAAGATGGAGCTTTCTAAGTTAGTCGAAGCGATCAAGGCGTCGTACAACGAAAAGGCCAAGGAGCACGCGCGAACGTGGGGTGGTGGCGTCATGGGGGTGAAGTCTCAAGCCAAGACGGCGAAGAGGTTAAGAAAGGTGGCCAAGGAATTGGGTAGCGCGGACAAGTAAATGAACCCGATTTTTATAATAAATATTAATTTTCAGAGAGAGTATATAGATATGAAGAGAGAGATTTTGAGGAGGAGTTGGACTTCGGACTTAAGGACGCACCGTCGCTGTTACATTTCGCGTTTGTTTCATTTAGCTCACACACAAACACAGTAGTCAACAGATACTTATTAGCGTGCGAACATCGGTTGTTATAAATACGCAACAATAGATTTACGAAAGTCGGAAAGTCTGCATCATTTTCATCATCATTTCATCGTCAAAAGTTTATAACACTCTTTTCTCCCTCTTTTCGCTTCACAACAAAGAGCGAACTCATTTAACATGGAAAGTCCGGAACCAGCGCAAGAACCAACGCCTTCGTCTCCTCCTAAACCTCCTCCTTTACAGCGCACTTCCACGTTTTCCGAGCGATTGAAGAAATCCTCCATCCCGTTATCCTTTTCCGTCCACGACCACTTCCAATCCGTGTTCCAATTGGAGAAAACAATCTTACTGAAACCGCAAAACGTTCGCTTCACCGTCGGCGCCTCCGCGTTCGTCCAAAAGAAAGAAATAAGTACCTACGGGAAACTCGAATACGACGTGCCTTCAAAAGTGTCTCTTCTCGACGGAAAAGAGTTCAACACGTGGACACCGACGATCGTTTTAGACTCGAGCCAAGTCGAATTGAAGAAGAAGTTCCGCGCGTTCGAAAGGAACAAGTTCGGGAAATGTTCCGTCTCGTTGTCCTGTGGGTACAACTTCAAAAAACGAGATCCGTTCTTCGCGTTCGAGGCGGTACCGTTAAACCCGTTAATATTATCCGTAGGCGCCATAGGCGTGATGAAAGAAATCGGCCACGCGAGTGGGAAACTGGAACGGGAAGTGAAACTCCCGTTCGCGAGTGGGAGTCGATGTAAGATTTCAATACCGGTGGACGTGACGAGAGAGAAACGGACCAACGCGTTTCGAGTAAGGGCGAACGGGAGCGCGTGTACCGTGAAGTTGAAAGAACAGATGATCACCATCGGGAGTACGAATAAAAAGACGACGAATTTGTTACGATAATATACTAGTCGATCGATCCTGATTCTTCGCTGATGATGAGAGAATGAATCCCAATGATTATTCCCGCGCTCGCTTTGTAATACTATACGACACACATGTACTCTTGTTTACCATCACATCCGCGCAGCGGTGAAAAACACGTCATAAAAAGTCGAACGCAACTTACACACAACCACAGAAGAACTGAAAGAATGCGCACCACGGAGCAGCTGAAAGACAGCGGCGGTTTAGCCGCGATCGCGAGGATGTTGAAAGCGCAGCATAAGCAGCAAACGACGACGACGGCGAACGAGAACGACGAAGAGTGTAACGACGACGACGAGAAAGAGAAACGAGGAGAAAAACGACGACGAAAAGAGAAGAAGAAGCATAAAAAGGAGAAGGAAAAGGAGACGAAAAAGGAGTTTAAGAGGAAGAAGACGTCGTCAAAGTCGGACGATTCAGACGTAAACGACGACGATGCGGAGGACGAAAAGAGGAGGAGGAAAAGTAAAAGCGAGGAGGAGAAGGAGGTTTCGTTGGAGTCGCTTTTAAGGCGAGTGGACCCGGTGGTGATGTTAGACAAAAACGACGACGAGAATGATAAAATGTTGAAGAGGATACGAGCGAAGCTGAAGTGTGCGTTAGAGGCGAACGTGTTGCACTTTTCGAAACGCGCGAGCGGTATTACGAAGAACGCGAGCGTTACCGCCGAGCGAGCGCACGCTTGGCGACAGGCGGTTCGCGGATACGGGGACGAAGAAAACGATGAGAGAGGACCTGGAAACGTCGATTCTGTTTTGAACGTGTTTAAGGCGATGTCGGATGTGCTCATGGCGATCGTGTCCGTTGATTCCAAATGTAGTGACGACGATTCAGACGACGAGAGTGAAATAGTGAAGAAGTATAGCCCATTCGCGTCGCAGTTGAGAGCTTTGTCGACGAAAGCGTTCTAATAAAGCAGGGGAACAAAATGTAATAAAACGTAGAACAACGCATTAGAAGATGTAATAATATTATTATTTGCCAATACAAAATCGCTCGAATATGGTCCCTAAAATATCCTCCGAAACGTCTTCGCCGGTAACTTCCCCCAACGCCACCGCGGCTTCTCGTAAATCAATCGTCCAAAAGTCTACGGGTAAATCGTTCAGCGCGGATTCTTTCACGCGTTCCATGGCTTCTACGGCGTGTTTCAACGCTTCGCTTTGCCGAGAGGAGACAAAATAAGCGTCGCCTTCGACGCTGGAAAGACCAGATTCGAAAGCGTTGGACACTTTTGACTCTAAATCTTCGATACCAAACCCTTCTTTGGCAGATAAGAAGACGACGTTGTTTAAATTGCACTTGTCCAACACGTATTCGGGCACGCGCAATTGATTCGTCAAGAACGGTTTCATCTTCCCGCTCGGGTCACTTTTCATTTCTTCAATCAGAGATGCGTTCTCCGTGATATCGTCCATTTTATTTGCCACAAAAATCACGTTTTTCGCCACGTCTAAAGCTTCTCTCCAAACGGTCTCGTCGGCGCGTTCCCACCCTCGACTGGCGTCTAAAACGAACGCGCACAAATCTGCTCCTCGCGCGGCTATTTTCGAACGCTCGATACCGACCGCTTCCACTTTATCTATTATTTCGGTTTCCTCTTCTTTGTTACTATCATCACTACCGCTACTACCGTTACTATTACTACTATTACTACTACTCCTACTACTTCCACCTCTTATGCCAGCCGTATCTAACAGAGTGACCTTCACGCCACTCACATTTACCGTCGCCTCGACCACATCTCTCGTCGTCCCTTCCACGTCGGTGACTATCGATCGTTCGCTCTTCGTCCATCGATTTAACAATCTCGATTTTCCCGCGTTTGGACGTCCGACAATCGCCAGCGTGCACCCAACCGACAAACTCGCGTTCTTCTGCGACGTTTTCAACGCGCTCAACGCCACCTCTTTCGCCTCGTCCACTTCTTTTGCAATCTTATCGACGTCCAGAGGTACCATCTCGTCGTCAAAGTCCAACCGCGCTTCCAACTCTGCCAAAACATCAATCATCCTCCTTCTCGCCTCTTTGACGTCGTTGGACAAACCACCTCTCAACGTCTTCAGCGCTTGCACCGCTGCCTCATCCGTCTCCGCTCGAATCAACGAATGCACCGCTTCCGCTTGCGACAAATCCAACCTCCCGTTCAAAAACGCTCGCATGGTAAACTCGCCGTTCCTCGCCAATCGACACGCGTTCGTGCGTAAGCACGCGTCTAACACTCTCGCGGCGCACACGGACCCGCCGTGCGTGTGTATTTCAACCACGTCTTCCGCGGTGTACGATCGAGGTTTCAGCATTGGTAAAAGGAGAACTTCGTCGATAACTTCTCCGTCGTTGTTGTTCACAATCGTCCCGTGAAGGACCACGTGCGACTGAAAACAATCTTTTCTTTTCCCGGTTGGTTTAAAAATCTCATTCGCAATCTCCCTCGCGTTCTCTCCGCTGATTCGAACGATAGAAACCCCGCCTAACTGAGGAACAATCGGCGTCGCGATCGCCACGATCGTATCGTTGTTGCTGGAAGAGTTTTCCATCGTCGTCGCCATCATCCTCGTCGTCGTCCGTTTGTTGTTGTTGCTGCTTGAACACCATTTTTGCGAATTTCGCCGCCAAAAAAACTCTTTTCTCCTCTTCCTTCTTGTCCTCTCGTTTCCGTGGATGATGTGAAAAACAAAGCGGGACTTCTCAGACGATTGAGTAGTAGTACTAAACGACGACGACGCGAAAAGCATCATCCTCTCTTCTTCGAAAGAAGAAAAGGAGGAGGATAAAAAGCAGCAGCAGAGTGTTTTTTTTTTGTTAAGTGTTTGTGGGAAAATTCCCTCTGTAGTATTTAGGGTTTAGGGTTTAGTACCACGTTGGAGCTCAAAAGAAAGAAAAAGGCGGCTGTTCTTGCGCGCAAATTCATCAGAATTGTCAACGCAAAAACACGCGCAAACAAACAGCATTCCAACGCCGAGCTCGAGTTCTCTCTCCTCTTCAACAAAGAAGAAGAAGAAGAAAAACAGTGAGAGCCGTGAAGCTTTATTATATATAAACTATATAATAATACACTTTCTTGTTGTGTTTAAAAGGTAGTATATAATTGTGTGTTGTCTTTTCTTTCCCGTAAAGAATTCTCTCATTCTCTCTCTGAATTGTCCGCTTAAGAAGTTGGTTCGTTTTCCAATTATTGCGTCGTCGTTTACGTCGTGCACACGTCGTCCTCGTAACGCGCTTTATTTTGGTGTGGATCACTTTATTCGTTCTTTCTTTCGAGCGGACTTTCTTTGCGCTCTTGAGCTGACCAAATTGAATTCTTCCTCTTCTCGTATTCAATAAACCCACAGACAGCATTAACAAAAAAATGTCCAACAACGAAAACCCGAAAGCGTACCCGCTCGCGGACGCGCAATTAACAATCAGCATCCTCGACATCGTCCAACAGGCGAACAACTACAAGCAACTGAAAAAAGGCGCCAACGAAGCGACGAAGACCTTGAACAGAGGCATTTGCGAGTTTATCGTTCTGGCGGCGGATACGGAACCGCTGGAGATTTTGTTACACTTACCTTTATTGGCGGAGGATAAGAACGTGCCGTACGTTTTCGTGCCGAGTAAACAGGCGCTCGGGAGAGCGTGCGGGGTTTCCAGACCGGTGATTTCCGCCTCAGTCACGACGAACGAAGGGAGTCAGTTGAAAACCAGCATCGAGAGTTTGAAGCAAAACATCGAGAAGCTGCTGATTTAGACGACGTATTAAAGAAGAAGAAGCGAAGAAATGGGAACGGACGCCGTGACGATAATTTTTCATCGAATGATTTGGCTTGGGTGATGTTCTTCTCGCGACTTTAGAGAGTTTTATTAATACATAATACCCAAAACGCGCTCACATGCGCGCGATACAACACGTTATAAAGTTCACCAACATTTACGAAAACGCGTCATAACAAATGCATCATCGAATCAAAACACTCCTAATTCATCGAAGCAGCATTACCTTTTTTATCCCAACACGCTCGAGACGAACGAATGTAAGAAACAACATAATCATCAACAACAAAAGCAATAACAGAAAAATGGAAATTGGAATGAACACGAGCAAGAAAGATCTCATCACCCAAGCGATAGAATCAATGTAACCACTTTTCGTATCTTTTGTGCATTGGAAAACTCATCACGATGTATTCTTCTTATATAGGTACCCGGAACAATCCGAGACGCATCGCGACCGGAAGAAAGATTTTCAAAAGACGGTCGTTTTTATGTGCGACGTGCAAGAATGTTTCCGCCCGTCGATCGATGCGTTCGATGGCGTCGTTCGAAGTTCAAAGATTTTAATCGAATCTGCAAAGATATTCAACTGGCCGGTGTTCGCGACGGAACAAGTTCCGAGCAAACTCGGGAGGACCGCCGAGGAGGTTTTGCAATGCATGAGAGAGATGCACCCTGAAAACGAGGAGAAGGTGATAAAGGAAAAGTTTCCAATCGCGAAATCGGATTTTGGTATGCTTCGGGCGATTTTGATGGGTAAAGACGGCGACTTGAACGTTCAGCCGAACTCGCTGTGCGGGAAGGAAAGTTTAGCGAAGATGATGTACGACGCGGACGAGATACGCGTTTTGTTGTTGGGAGTAGAAGCGCACGTGTGCGTGTACCAAACGGTGAAGCAGATTATGGAACACAACGAGAAAGCGGGACGGAATATTTTGAAGCCGTTCGTGTTGTGCGACGGAGTGCAGTCGCAAAGGGGCGTGGACCGCGAAGTCGCTTTAGAAAAAATGAAAGAGCTCGGCGCGACGATGACGACGACGGAGATGTTTTTGTTCGAAGAGATGGGTGGAGCCGAGCACGAAAACTTTCGGGACGTGGCAAAGACGGTGAGAAAGTATAAGTAACGTGTAGTAACTTTCAACACACTATTCTTTTCTTTTCACATTAAAACATACAGTACAAATTTAGTCTTAGTCTTTTTTTAAACTTTTACTGTCCATTTCACAGTCATACTTTATATTGCGTCGCTTTGAACGCCATCGTCGCGTCTCCGTTCCACTCGCTGTGTAACTTCTCGCGCAAGATATCCGCCTGCGATTTTCCAGTGTTTACGATGTTCCACAACGGCGCTAGGTACTTTTCCTCGCCCAAATTCCGGTTCTTTAACCCATCCTCCGCGAACTGCACGCACTTTTTACACAAATCTAAACACGTCATCCCGCCTTCAAACGTCGACCGTAACCCGTTTGCGGTGACGTCGTTCCGCAACCATTCTCGCTCCTCGCTCGTCCAATTTTTACAAATAGACCAAGCGTCGTCCAAACTCTTCTCGTCGTATAAAATCCCAACCCAAAACGCGCTCAACGCGGTGATCATTTCCTCACTTCCACCATCAGCACCTCGCATTTCCATGTACTTTTTCAATCGCACTTCCGGGAAACTCGTCGTTAAGTGTTGCTCCCAATCATCAATCGTCGGCTTTTCACCTGGTAAAATTTTCAAAGTCCCAGCCATGAAATCGCGGAAAGATAAACCGGTAACATCAATATACCCTCCATTTCTATATATGAAATACATCGGCACGTCCATCATGTACTCGGCATACTTCTCAAACCCAAAATCGTCGTCAAACGCCCACTGTAACGTCCCACACCTGTCGTTATCCGTATCTTTCCACACGTCCGATCGCAACGAACACATGTTGCAATCTTTACCATCTTTAAACGGCGAGTTCGCGAACAACGCCGTAGCTAGCGGTTGCAACGCCAACGACGTTTGAAATTTCTTCACCATATCCGCCTCGCTCGAGAAATCCACGTTGACTTGAATCGTGCACGTGCGAAACATCATATCCAACCCAGTCGTCCCGACTTTAGGCATGTAGTTCTTCATGATGTTATATCTCCCTTTCGGCATCATCGGCACTTCCTCCACGGAATGTTTCGGGTCGAATCCAATTCCGGAAAACCCGTACCCTTTCTCCGCAGCGAGTTCGCACACTTGCTTAATGTGCGCTCTCGTCTCCTCTACGGTTTCGTGCAACGTATCCAACGGCGCTCCGGAAAGCTCAAACTGTCCTCCCGGTTCCAAAGTCACGTTCATTCCATTCTTCGTCGCGCCGATGATATTCACCGTTCGCACGGTCCCATCCGCATTCGTGCACGAACCAATTATTGGACACTTCTCGTTCAACGGAGCCCACCCGTATCTCTCGACTAACCCGCTCAACACGTAATCGATAACCGCGTACGGCATCCGGCTGTTATCGGTCAACGAAAAGCCAAACTTTTCGTGTTCGGTTCCAATTCTGTTTAGTAGATGTTTGTTGTCAAAGAGAGTTGTCGTTAATCACAGCGAGAAGAATAATACGAAGAACAAAAAGATAATAATTATTAAACGCGACGAGAGAAGATCACGGTCGTCAGTTCTCTGAGTATCGAAACGTGCGCGCGCGACTTTTTGTTGTTGCCCCACCAATCTTTGGTGTTATTATCCAAACAACTACTTAAACGAACAAACGATACATGATCTCATCATCGTCATCGAACGTACCTCCAATTCTCTTTCGGTTTGCACCCGCTCCGTAAAAAGTCAATCATCTCCTCTCTGCTCGCCGGAGGTTTCTTCGGCCCGCCTTCCGAAGGCGGTGCCGCGTTCCTTTTCTGCATTTCGCCTCGTTTTGTTATCCGTGACGGCTGCGCATTTCTCCCCAAAATCCCGTTGTTCTTCTTTGTTGTCTTCTCCTTTATCGGCTGAACGCGAGACAGAACGGGAGAAGAACGATGAGGACGATAACAACCGCAACAGGTCTGTGCCATCGCGATGATCTTCTTTGTCTTTGTCTTTATTAAGCGCAGGAAAGTGTGACGATTTAATCTTTCTTTTGCCTTATCGTGCTTGCATGGTTTTCATATGTGTCTGTGACTTTTGAGCGCGTACGCAGGGTATTCATTTTCTTCTCTTCTTCTTTCTAAAATATAAAAACACTTTAAAGTTTAGTATTACGCGCTAATGATGATGATGATGATGATGAATGTCTCCTCTTCTTTTCCTCTCGTCGTCCCTCTTTGATTCTTGGTTGGCTCTCGACGATGAAATTTTATCGTCTTTCCTCTCTCGGCGCGGACCATTCGACTCTTAAGATCAAGTTATCGTAACCGAACCCATCCAAACGGTCGATGGCTCTTTGACCGTCGTCTCTGTTGACGAAATTGACGAAAGCGAACCCTCTGCTCTCTCCGGTTTCTCGGTTGAACGCGACGTAGATTCTGGTCACGGGACCAAACGGTCTGAACAACTCTTGTAAATCTTGCTCTCTCGTGTCTTCGGATAAGTTGGATACTCGGACCGAATTTTCTTCTCTTCGTCTGTTCATGGAGTCTCCTTCACCAGCGCTCGCCCCGGCTCTTCTCGACGGCGGCACGTACCCGCCGGCGCCGCCGCCGGCTTTATCGCCGCCCGGTCCGTCGCTTCCCGGCGGTTTGTCGCCCATCGCCGCCAAATCTTTATACGGACACTTCGTCGTCCAGTGATCCCCTTTCTTCCCGCAAATTCTACACACTAACAGAGACGTTTGACTGCTCGCCATCGCCTTCAACGGATCGTTCGCTTTCTCCAACTCCGATTTCGGTTGCAACCTCGCTCGCTCCAAGAAAATCTCCTCTAAAGACACCGCCGTCATGCTCTCGTCCCCTGTTTTATACCTCGCCGCGTCGCCAAACCTGGCCCAGTTTTTCCTCTCCAGCATTTCCTTCGTCACCGTTTTGGACACTTTGTGCACTTTCACTCGTTTGATCGACCGAACTTTCGATCCGTCTTCTTTCACTCGGTACTCCGTGACCGTTTTGATCCCCGTGGAAGGATCGATTTCGATTTTGGTCGGCGGTAACGCGAACGCCGCGTCGTCGTCGACGCCCATGTCGTCGGAATCCGCCAGGGAAATTTCATCGACCTCTTTCTTTGAAGTCGTCTGAGGTTCTGCGATCGCCATTTTTGATCGTGTTGTTGTGTTCAAAGTGTGTGTTAATCTGAGGACATAAGCCCCAATTTTTGACTTCTGAGACGGAGGAAAAGAGAGGAAAATCGACATTTTAAAGGAGGAGGAACTTTATAGGTTCACTTTGCCCAAGAGTAAGGCACACTTTATGTGTATAATTATATGCCTTTCTTCTCTAAAAATAGTATTGCTAGTATCACGCGTTTTGTTGTGCTCTTCTTTTTCCTTTGTTCTTCTTTGACTTCCCTTTTTCTATTAAGCGAAGTACGCCAAGTCGCTCTTTTTCTTCGCTTGGACTTGTACGATGCCTTCGACGAAATCTTCGTGGTTGACCGTCGTCCCGTCTCTTCGCAACGCTAACATCCCAGCTTCCACGCAGACGGCTTTTAATTGCGCGCCGTTGAAATCGTCCGTGCCTCGGGCTAATTCGTCGTAGTTTACGTCCGGGGAGACGTTCATTTTGCGCGCGTGGATTTGTAAGATGTGCGAACGGGCGTCTTCGTTCGGGTGAGGGAACTCGATTTTTCGATCTAAACGTCCAGAGCGCAACAACGCGGGATCTAAAATGTCCGCTCGGTTGGTCGCGGCGATAATTTTCACTCGATCGTCCGAACTAAAACCATCTAATTGGTTCAACAATTCTAACATAGTTCTTTGCACCTCGCGATCGCCGTTGGTATCGGAATCGAAACGTTTCGTACCGATGGCGTCGATTTCATCGATGAATATAATCGCCGGCGCTTTCTCTTTCGCCAACTCGAACGCGTCTCGAACTAATTTCGCCCCGTCTCCGATGAACATTTGCACCAACAAAGGCCCGGCTAACTTCAAATAACAAGCGTTCGTTTGCGCCGCGCACGCTCGGGCCAACAGCGTTTTCCCCGTTCCCGGCGGGCCGTATAATAAACATCCTTTTGGCGCTCGTATGCCAAGTTTTACGAAGTGTTCTCTGTGCGTCATCGGCAAAACAATCGCCTCTCTCATCTCTTGAATCTGCTTATCTAACCCCCCGACGTCGGAGTAATCCTCGACTGGTTTCTCGTCCACCTCCATCGCTTTCACCCTCGAGTCGTACTCCGCCGGAAGCGTGTCCAAGATCAAATACGAATCCTTATTCACGCCGACTAAGTCGCTCGGTTTCAAATCCTTCGCGTCTACTAACCCAGCTATCGGGAGAAAGATAGTCTGTCTGGTGGTTGTTTTCAAAACCACCGCTTTCCCGCTCCTTTGCGCGTCCAAATCCGCTTGCGCGTCCGCCTCCTCGTCCTCGTCTTCCGGTTGGAGATCTAAAATTTCCACGATCGAGGCCACTAAATACGGAAGCTGTTTGTTCAGTTTCACTTTCTCCATGTTATCTTTCACTCGTTCTCGTTCGCTGCCGACGTCCAGTTGTAATCGGTTGCTTTCGTCTCGCAGGACTCGTATTTCGTTTTCGAGTAAACGGACGCGCACGAGGACGTCCTCCGTGGTGGAATTTTTCAGATCGTTGAGGACTTCGGCGGTGCCGTCGTCGTCGTCGAAAACGCCGTCTAAATCCATATTTCTTTATCGCCAATATCGATCGACACAACTATAGAATAGCTCAACAGAAGAAGGTGAGAAGAACTCTTCTCTCTTTTGTCTTTGTCTTTGTTTTCTTGCGCGTGCTCTGTTAAATGAGAGAATCTGACTGACGTTTTTTGAAAGAAAATGTGTCTGTGTGTTTCATTATTCAACAAAATAGTGTCTCTCTCTCTCTCTCTCTCTTTTTTTCTAAATCAATAATCCATCGATGATGAACTCTTTCATCAAGGTGGACGTTCTCTCACCGCTGGGATTGTCGTTCGACAAATCTCGCGTATTGTACATCCGTTGGTTCTGGAGAACCGTTTTCGAGCAAGTAGTTTTCGCACTCGTGGTGCTCGTAAATACCGAGCGTTAGCGATGAAATCCCAGAAGTTATTAAGAGGCACTTTCGCCTCTTCGACAAAGTATTTGATACAATCGAGTTTGCCGTACTTTGCAGCGGTTGTCACACAGTTGAGCTTTACTGCAACAGATATCTTTCTTTCTTCGACGAAATATTTTATGATGTCTAAGTGACCATTGCCTGCTGCCTGTAGTGCCGCGAGTTTTTCCGTATCTCTCGAAGGTTTCACTTTGTCGACAAGAAATCGAAGACAGTCGAGGTGTCCTCCTCCAGCAGCTTCAGCGCACGACTCCTCTTCATCATACGGGCAACTATTAGAGAAGCAGTACTTGAGCATCTCAAGATTACCTGTAAATGCGGCCTTATTAATCGTCTGTTTATCCCACTCGCAATGTTTCACTTCTCTCGCCCACTTGAGAAACTCGAGTTTGTTCGTAAAAGCAAGTCCAGAGCAAAACAAGGCTTGATCTATCACTCTTCCTATCCCATCTTTCTTTCCCCAGGGCAAATCATTCCACGCGAATTCCAACGTCGAAATGGATGTGTATTCGTAAAGAGCGCAACATAATTTCGATACCTCTACCCCGGCGTACGCAAGCACATCTTGACTCTCTCTGTTCACCTTTGAAAAGAACCACCGATCTGTCCCGTTCAATTTCGAAATCACATGCGAGATAAACACATCCTTATGATGCACCACCAACCCGGTCCACAACTTGGTCGGCCCAAGCTTTAAACGCTCCAAATTCTCAACATGCTCCGCTAAAGCTTTTTCTCTCTCTCCTTCTTCTTCTTCCTCTTCTGCGCGCCGGAGAGTCCTGCTCCCTTCTTCCTCATCTCTCGATTATTTTTATTCTTCTTCTTCTTAAAAAAATGCGGTCATGTCGTTTTTGCTTCAAATTTTAAAATTTAATTGTGAGCACACAAACCAAAAAAACCCCTCGAGGCTCCAGAAAAAAAACGGTCTGCTGATGAACAACACGAACAACAGCATGAACGATCGTGGTGGTGGTTTTGGTGGTCACAACACTACTTCTAATGCCGGTTTGGGCAGTGCGTTACTCTCGGAGTGTTCGATACGCGTTGAAAACAGATTTGAAATACGAGTGGACACTTGGGGAAAAAAAAATGCATTCTCAACAAACAACAACGACAACATCCTTCATCAAATCCCAACGTTTTACTTTTTAACGCACATGCACCAAGATCACTTGCGAGGATTACGGGAAGATACGTTCGAGAACGATAATAATGGGAGGATATATTGCACGGAAATCACGAAGATTTTACTGGTGAAACGATTTCCGAGGTTGGAATCGAAAGTCAAAGTGTTGGAGTTTGATTCCGTGGAGGTGGTCGAGGTTGTTTCTGCTTCTAAAAACACGAAAGAAGAAGATTTGAGGTTCAACGTGTACTGCTTGGACGCCGGGCACTGTCCCGGGTCCGCGATGTTTGTCTTCGAAGGAACGTTTGGGAAAGTTTTACACACCGGGGATTTCCGGAGGGAAGATTGGAGCGGGAGTTTGCCGAGCGGGAAGAGGATGAGTTTACCGACGCCTTGGAGCGGAAGCGGAAGCAACAACGGGTTGAGGAAGAATTTTTTTAGCATGTTGAACGACGTGCCACTTTCTGCGATGTGGTCATCGAGCAGTCCGAGTTTGACGACGGGTTCCCAGGACCTCGGGTACGACAACAACAATAACACAACTTTGAAGAACGCGACGCCGTTGCCGAAAGTGCTCGATAATTCGAAAACGCAGGCGGTGGACGTTTTGTATCTCGACAACACGTACAACAATCCAGAGTACGATCATCCACCCAGAGCCGTCGCTTTGGAACGCATCGTAAAGTTAGTCACGGAAATCGAACCGGAGCGTCCGGTGATTCTTTTGTTAGATTCTTTAGGTAAAGAAGACATCGTCATAGCGCTGAGCCAAGCGACGAAATCGAAAGTCTATTTGCACAAAGATCGATACAACGATTGGTTAAAGTTAGGATTTGAGAAAGAGTACGTGTGCAACAGTCTCGGAGAAAACGAAAGCACGAGAGTGCGCGTACTCCCCAAGGCCATGGGGAGACACAAAGAGAACGTGTGCGGACCGTTGGTGGCCGGGTTGAAGAACTTTAAGGAGTGGGGACCGTTGGTCATCAGTCCGACGGGCTGGGCGCGCGTCACCGAACAGATGCGAGAGGAGGACGAGAAACAAGAGATGGATACGGAACGACGGGAAAAGATGACGAACGAGGAGAAAACAGACTGGGTTCGCCGATCGGTTCCGTATTCTTTACACAGCAGTTACAGCGAACTGGAAACGTTCGTGAAAAGAATCCAACCGAGGAAGATTATCGGCAACACGAGGGACGACACCGTGAAAGAGGCGGAGAGGAAAGGGTTATTAGAAGTTCGCTCGGTACACGTGAGGAGTCTGAAAACGTTTCTGCGGCCATCGTCGCAATCGGAAGAGAACTTAGTGTTAAAAGCAGTTTTTGAAACAGAAAGAAGACGCGAGCAAGCGACAGCGACGACGACAAAAATGAACACGACGAAACTGTCGGTCGATTCGCCTAGAGACGACATTTCAGACGTGCGACTGCTTTCGGCGTCGTCGCCACGAGGCGTCAAAGGCGACGTGAAAGAAACGCTTCACAAAATGAGGATCGTTTCGCCGAGCAAGCCAGCGACGAAGTACGCGCTCGCGAATAAAAAGTTACCGCTACGTTTACAACGGTTTCAACAAAAAGAACGAGAAAACGACGCCACAAAGCCGCAAGAAAGAGAAGAAGAAGAAGAAGAAGAAGAAGAAGAAGAAGAAGAAGAAGAAGAAGAAGAGGAAGAAGAAGAAGAGAAAGAAGAAGAAACTCCAGAAGAAGAAACCCCGGAGGAGATTTCTGTGCTACCTCTACCACCGAATAGAAGAAGGCTACCGTTACCGAAGAGCTTAACGACGACTCGGGATGTCATTCTTCATTCTTCGGAAGAAGATTTGTACATCAAGTCAAACCTCAAATCGCAGCCGTCCGTGCGAGGCCCATCGAAGGAACAGCCAGTCAACCGCATACCGCTCGTGAACAATCAAAAAAGCGACGGATTCGACGTGCTGAACGCATATCTCGAACAGAGAATGAGACAAAAAGAAGAAGAGCGCCTCGAAAGAGAGAGACAACAAGAGCTCGGCGACGTCAACGCCGACGCAGATATTGAGGATGAAGACGACGAAGAAGAGGAAGAAGTGGAAGAGAAGGAGGAGGAGGAGGAGGAGGAGGAGGAGGAGGAGGACGCCGACGACGATATTGTTCCTACGCAGTCAGCTGACGGAGCCATCGGGCACGGGAACGAAGAAAAAGAGGTGACAGCAACGATCGCGAGCCCTAGTAAATGGTTTTCATCCATCATAGGGCCGGTGAAACGGTTGTTCTCGAGAAATGGTGAGAAGAAAACTCCTTTGGAAGAAAAGTTACCAGAACCGAGAGTAAAAGAAGAAGAAAAAGAAGAAGAAAAAGAAGAAGAAAAAGAAGAAGAAAAAGAAGAAGATGATGACGACCGCACAACAATGATAGATGATATAGATTTGGATGAAGACAGTGAAATCGTGGACGAATGTGAAGATGACGGAAGTGATCTTGAGGACTTTATTGTCCCAGACGACGAAGTTGATGGGATGGTTATACCACCACCAAACCATGCTACTATTGATAAAGAATGGAACGATTGGGAACCCGGAAGCCCGGGTTCAATGCGTTTCAAGGAAATAGTAAATGTTATTGAAACACACGCAAAAATACAAGCGGATATCACTGCGAAAGTCACTGACATGGACGACAACGATGGCGAAGCAGAGCATGGCGGTGGCAACGACGCGATCGCCGGTACAAATACGAAATCAACCGGAACCACCGCCGCGTGTGGTAGTGAACCGAACCCTCAAGGCGGTCCTCGACGTTCGAAACATCCCAACCCGTGGGGATTAGACGAAACTCAGGCTTTGATTGAAGGCGTCTCCAGATGCGGCGGCGGTAAATGGGCCGATATTAAAAAGCTTGGGTTTCCGGAAATTGTACATCGCACCGCGGTTGATTTGAAGGATAAGTGGCGCAACTTGCTTCGAATTGCAACGTTACCGACGCCGTCTGGCCGAGAAACCGCTGGTAAGTCCGGCGGCGACAAGAAACGAGAAATCCCGAGAGCTATGTTGGACCGAGTTCGAGAACTCGCCATGCTTCATGCGAAGCTTAAAGCGCGCGACGCAGGCCACACTCTCGAAGACACCTTCGATGACGGGAACAAAGAGACGTACACGAGTCAATTAGAAGCAACATTTCCAGCATTAATCGATGGCTCGCATTTGAGCGTGAAAAAGCCAAAAGAAGATGGTGCAAATGTTGGCGAAGAGGGAGAAGACGCCGCCGCCGCCGCCGAAGAAGAACTCGATAATGATAATAATAAGAACAACAATAATAACAGTGGCGATGCCAACGACGACGACGACGACGATGACATGCCAATTCGGGGAAGTCATCATCGCGCGCGCAAATCTGGATCACCGCCGACTGAAGAAGAGCTGAAGGAGGCAGTGTTCGAGATAATCGTACGAGTCAAAGAGGGAGGAGGCAAACGAATATCAACCAAGGAGGTTCGCAAAGAGCTAGAAAAGAAATTCGGGTGCTCTTTAAAGGCGTACAAGGAAAAAATACAGGACTGCATTTACTTCAAGGTAATTGACCGAGACACAACCATAGTAAGGAAGAAGCGCAACAATTCATCGAAGAAGGGAAGTCGATTAAAGCGTAAACGCGAGTTGAAGACAGAGCAAGATGAAAAAGACGATGTCAGAGAGACAGAAGGAGTAGCAGCAGAAGAAGAAGTAAAAGAAGAGAAGCGAGAGGTAAAGAAGCGACCGCAACGAAAGAAGAAAGTAAAAAAGCTTCGGAAATTAAATCCTCTAAGATATGCGGATTCAGATGCATCATCTGAAGACGACGACGACGAAGATGATGATGATGATGAAGATGAAGAAGAAGAAGAAGAAGAAGAAGAAGAAGAATATAACGATGGCGACGACTCCGACGATGATAATGAAAACGAGGACGAGATGGACGACAAGGAATCCAAGTCAGTAGAGAAACCGCACAAAGAGCGAAAAACACCAGCCTCGATATTCTCCAACACTGGAGTGTATTCCGTTCCCGGGAAAGTTCGATGGCAACGGACGACAGCACAGCTCGAGCGTTTAGAACAGCTCTTCGCGATTGATACGACGACGCCGCGGGGAGAAAAATTGAAACAAGTGACGGAAGAGTTGAGCGCGCTCGGCCCCATTCAAGAGTGCAACGTTTTTAATTGGTTTCAGAATAAGAAATCGAGATTGAAGAAACTGGAGGAAGATGCGGCGAGGGAAAAAATGGAAGCGGCAGCGAATAAGAGATCGAGAGACTCTGACGATATTGAGAACGGCACCGTCGTTGAACCCGAAATAGAAAAAGAGGAGCAGGACTCTGAGATCGATAACGATTTACGGTTGCTATGGGAAAAAATGAAAGTAGAAAAGAGAAAACGTCCGCGGACTTAGAAAGAATCGCAGCGCAAGCAATCCAAGTGAGGGCGAATAATAGCAAATTTCTGTTGTTGTACTAATAGTTAGCTAAAGCGTAGCCCGTAAAAAAGCCCGTACCATGGTACCAGTATACATTTTCAAAGATGTGTTTTATCTCTCCTACAAGCTGCGCGTGCTGGCGTTATTTTTGTTTTTTTCATTTTTCGCTATTGTTATGTATCTAATCCATGTCGCTCCTTCGTTGCGCCTCAGTCGACGCGGCTGCCATCGGCGGTTTCGTCGAGTCGTGTCTACAGGTGGGGCAAATGCGAGATCGTAACAACCACGTATCTATACACGGCGAATGATAACAGTGACCGCACGACAACCTCTTCATATTTTCTCCGCCTTCAATATCGGACAAACAAACCGAGCAACTCGCACACGCACCATTATTCTCGTCACCTTTAGCGGTAATGATTTCCATGGCGTCGATTTGTTGTTGCGTCAAAGGCGCTTCGGCTAAATTTTCGCCTCCGTTGGCGTGCTCGGCGGCGAAGCCATGCATGGCTCGTAACAAGTCGTGGAAACCTCGGATGGAACCAGGCATAAATCCAGGCGGCATCGCACCATCACCCATCGTCGCCGCGTTTTCCTGCTCTATCGATTGAAACATGTTCCTAAACGCCCTCTCGAATCGATTGTTATCGTTCAAAACGTCCTCCCTTGCCTCACCCGGCGCGCGTTGTCCGAGCACTTCTCGCATGATTTCTAAGAACGGATCGCCGCCTGGCATCCCGTTTTGTTGTTGTTGTTGTTGTTGTTGCTGTTGCTGATGCTGCTGTCCGCTATTTCCACCGAGCATATCCATCATACCCGGACCACCCATGACGGATCGAAAAACTGGTCCATTTGGCCCTCCGACTTGTATCTCGATCCTCGTTTGCCTTCGGCGAACAGAATCGCCGGGCCTTTCGTTCACTTCGTCTCTTCTTCGAACTCTCGACCCTCCTTGTTGTTGTTGTTGTTGTTGTTGCTGCTGCTGCTGCTGATGCGCCTGTCGTCTCTCCACCATCCTCCTCTGCCTCGTCTCTTCCATCCTCGCCTCTTTCATCTGCCACTTCCTCGCCAACACCTCGTCTTTATATTCGCTCTCCAACTGCTCCGGCGCCTTCCCGGTCTTGGCGCACTCCATCGCGAGCAAATGGTCGTCGGTCAGATACGACGGTTTCGGCAACACCTCCTCGTCTGCAATGTCTTCGTCTTCTTCTTCTTCTTCTTCTTCTTCTTCTTCAATATCTTCATCTACATCTTCTTCTAAATCTTCTCCGCCCGGCGGCGTAGAAGTCGTTCCTTCTTGGTGGTGCCTTTGCTGCTGCTGCTGCTGCAAGTGTCTCCCTAACGCGTGCCTCGCGTGCGCCATCGCGATCCCAACGTTTAACGCGCCCGGTATAAAATTTGGAATCCCACCCGTATGCGTTCTCTGTTGTTGTTGATTTTGTTGTTGTTCTCGCGGCGGTTGTTGTCGTTCCTCCTCCCTTCTCGTCGTCGTTTGATTCGGAAGCGGAGGAGGCGGATTTGGATTTTGCACGACGGAATGATTCCTCGGCGGTAACGGTAAAGCGCGTTCGTTTCGAAACCTCGCCGCGTGTAACGAGCGAATCTCTTCCATCTGTTGTTGTTGTTGTTGTTGCGTTCTCTCTCGATTATTGCGCTCTCGCTCCGTCATGTTTCTCGCGTTTAGGTAATCGAAAGAGAAGAAGTAGATACTCTCTCGGGAAAACGAAGGATGAAGAAAACAAAGTTCAGAATTTACTCTCTGACTCTCACTCAGTTTCTACTCCGTTCAATGGTAAAAAACGCCAAGAGATGTTCTCAGACGTGTGATTCTAATAACGGTGATGTGCTCTCCAAACGGGTAGTATCAGATACCGCTTGGTCTTTAGATGTGATATATGTGCCGGTAACGATGAGAAGAAGAGTCTTGGAGAAATGAAGGCTGAAGAAACAACAAAAGTTTTTTCGAAAGAAAGGTTTCAAAAAGGCGGGAAATATAGTTTAGGGTCTCCAACCCTATTGACTGTTTTTGACTCTCTTCCTTTTTTGTTTTTGTTGTTCAAAGGAAAAAAAGAGCAAAAGAGTCCATAATAACACACCACTCAAAAGAGATTTA
>Ga0209305_1000226_pt1 | contig 41588 bp, 18 predicted proteins | sample COGITO_mtgs_1103_FD_184792 | JGI IMG/M metagenome (GOLD analysis project Ga0209305, IMG submission 184792) | Pelagic marine microbial communities from North Sea - COGITO_mtgs_110321 (SPAdes) (version 2) | ecosystem: Environmental > Aquatic > Marine > Epipelagic ...
TCCCCATCTGGGATCGTAGGCCTTTTCAGTCCAAATGAGAAAGGATTTATTGATACTTAATTGGGCATTGGATGGAGCATAAAATCCAGGGCGCGTGATACGGTTTTCTGTTCCATCTGTTTGGATGCGGTAGAATGTTGGAATTTCGTTGAACCCTGCCTTCTCAGCGATGAGGGTTTCTGCATCAAGATAGTTGGGGTGCGCGTAGTTCGTAAAAGTCTTTTTTACTTTATTATTGATCGTTTCAGCTTCTGTAAGTTTAATTTTAGCTGCTTTTTGCGCCCATTCTTTCTTTAATTTTGAAAAGGTAGCTTCATAATATTTAGGGGTGCGCATACCCGTATGTTTTTTTAAGCTTTTACTGAAAGGGTAAAATTTAAGAAAACTTGATTTTACAGCCTCTTGAAGTAAGTTTCCCATGATGCTTTCACCATAATCTAGATTCAGGGATGCCGTCAGGTGATAACCCATATTATAAATGTTGGGAATCAGTTTTTTATAGGATCCTGCGCTGTTTTTTTCATAATTCAAGGAGGTCCCTGTCAGCAATAGGGCACGATACTGTCCCTCGAAATAGGGCATCCGACCACGTCCTGCATTACTTAAGAGGGTCTCTGTGAAAACCGCATCTCCTTCAAAAAACCAAGGAGGCATAATTAAATGTGCCAACGAACTCCAAAAATAATCACCAAAAACCATATCTGCTGCGTTGACGATACCTATCCGGGCGTTTTGTAATTGCTGTACATGTCGATATTCGTGGATGGCCAACAGATCATTCCAGTCAATGGCTCCACCAAAATTATTTTGTGGGGGATTGGTATAAAATTCTGAACGAAAAGGTCCCACAGCAACAAATGCATTGGGAGTGATGGATTGATTTTGAAGAATGATACTCACTTGTTCTTTTTTCGGACCTAGGGAAAAGTAACTACTGTCACTGAGTTTCTGAATGACATTGGCAACCCGAGCGGCTTGGCCATAGATGCCTTCTTGATAGATGATCTTCGCCGCATCGTTTTCTATGTATTTCCATTGAATAGCGGGTGGATTAAGTCCTATATCATAGGACTGGGCCATTAATCCATAGGAAAATAGAATAATAGAAAGAGTTAAAGGTATTCTTTTCATTAGAACCGATTGTTGAGCGTAATACCTACATACTGGTGAGCTTCTGCTTCAAGGGTTTCTTTGGTTTTAAAATAATAAGTAGTGATCAAATCAAATCGAGGCCAACTCAGAGCAAAACCGATGCGATTTTGAATAAGCCATGATTTTGCTGTTTCAGTATGTGGACTTTGAGGCCCAATGAAGTTGCCTTCAATGGTGGCATTGTAGGCACTATATATAAATCCAGGAGCATAAAAAAAATAATTTTCTATTATTTTCTTGGTCCAGTTTGAAGACGATGGGCTACCTAAATGTCCCCCGAACAAAGACGTTGAGGCCGGATGTTTTAAAAAATTGAATCGTACAAGTAGTTCTTCCGAAAATTGATTAAAAACGGTCCCCACGGATACATGCGACTGAGAATAGAGATCGAGAATTTCATTGCCTACCAACCGACGAGCATAAGAAGCATGAAAATTAATCACGGGACTATTGACGATTTGGTACTTCCAACCCGCGGGTATAGGAATATTTAATAAGGTATGCCAGGTAATTTGAAAATCGTCGGTCAGTGTATGAGGTCCCATTAATCCAAGCTCAACACTTGTTTTTAAATACTCCTTTTGGTTGAAATAAAATTCTCTAGTGAAGCTGAATCCCAAGAGGCCTGCATAAGGGCGATCAAACTCCTTAGGATCATCCCAAGAAACCCTTCTGGGTGTATAAATGCGTTGATGAAAGGATATTGAATGGATGATTTTGTGTTTTTTGATTTTATGTTTACTGAGCCATCGGTAATCAAGATAAAGACCAGAAGTGTAGTACTGATCCCTTTCTAGAGAGGTAAATACATCATTATCAACGGTCAATCTGAGTTCTTTGGTGTACAATTTTATCGTGTCTTGCGCTCTCATAAGACATGGACCTAGAAGGAATAGGCAAAACCAAACCACTTTGTACATATAGATCAAAGATAAGTGGGTTTTACTTCTATAAATAACAGGAAAGACCAACAATTTAACAAAGTGGACAATTTCTTATTTTCAAAAAAGGCTCTAGCTTCTCAAAAATGCGCAAACCTATGCTATTTATCGAGGCGTGTAGGTATCACCGATGTATTTATTTAGGAGATTTAAGCCTGTGATTATTTAGATAAAAAGCTAGATAGACCTATTGACATCAAATTTCTCAAGATAGTCAGCCACACGTCTCACAAAACCACCACCCAAAGAGCCATCGATGACACGGTGGTCATAGCTATGGGACAAAAACATTTTATGGCGGATGCCTATAAAGTCACCTTCGGGGGTTTCGATTACTGCAGGTTTTTTTTGTATAGCACCTATGGCCATAATGGCTACTTGAGGTTGCATGATGATGGGTGTACCCATAACGTTGCCAAATGAACCTACATTAGAAACAGTGAACGTACCCCCGTCCAGTTCATCGGGTTTCAGCGCATTAGTTCGTGCTCTATGGGCCAGATCATTCACTGCCATGACTAAGGATTTAAGATCTAGTAGTTCTGCATTTTTAATAACAGGCACGATGAGGTTTCCTGAAGGAAGTGCCACAGCAACACCGATATTAATATGGCTTTTTTTAATAATTTGATCCCCTTGGACTTGGATGTTGATCATGGGATGATCTTTGATGGCTTTCACTACTGCCTCAATAATGATGGGGGTAAAAGTTAACGATTGACCCGAGGTTGCCTTGAATTTTTCTTTGAATTTATTTCTCCAAGAAACAATGGGACTCATGTCTGCTTCGACAAAGGAAGTCACATGTGCAGAAATAGATTTAGATTCAATCATGCGCGAAGCGATTATTTTTCGCATCCGATCCATGGCTATGATTTCATCCTCACCTGAGATTGTCAAGGGTGTATTGTCTATAGGGTTTTCAAGTATTCCATCAACGGAACCTGATTGCGAGTTCCTTGAGCTGAGGTAGTTCAATACATCTTGCTTGGTCAATCGATCCTCTTTACCTGATCCAGCTATATTTTCAAGTTCGCTGAGATCTATTTGCTCTTGTTTTGCAATATTGCGCACTAAGGGAGAATAGAATCGGCTTTTTTGGGGATTTGTCAAGAGGGTGTCAGGACTTTTCAGATCCATGGCCTGATCTACATCGACCACATTTTTTTGCTCCTTGGGTGCAGGTGTTTCAGTAGGTCGGATAGTGAGAGGCTCATCCTCATCGGTCAAAAGCTCTATGATGGCTATGGGCTTACCGACTTGAATGACATCCCCTTCTTGGGCTAGTATTTCTTTAAGAATTCCGGCGTGAGTGGAGGGAATTTCTGTATCTACTTTGTCAGTGGCAACTTCGAGAACAGATTCATCTTCATCTATAGGATCGCCCACCTTCTTTAACCATGACAAAATGGTACCTTCCATTACACTTTCACCCATTTTGGGCATCGTCATTTCAATAGAAGCCATATTTTAATTTATTGGTTAAAGACGAGACAAAGATATAGTATTTTGCTATTTCACTCCAACATTTAATCGGATCATATTCAAGGCGGCTAAGGCCGACCAATGGACAATGAAGGTACGGTCTCGTGAAAAATTAAATTTCTTTGCTAGGGTCTTATGCTTGTCTGAATAGGCAATCCAAACGGTGCCTACCGGTTTTTCTATCGTACCGCCATCAGGTCCAGCGATACCGGTGGTGGCGATGGCGATATCAGCATTGAGTGCTTTTCTTATCCCTTCTGCCATGGCTTTAGCGACTTCTTCACTAACAGCACCCTGTTGTAGGAGGTCTTCCGTACTTACACCCAACTGCGCTGTTTTGACCTCATTTGAATAAGCAATCACGCTCCCCTTAAAATACCTTGAGCTGCCAGGTACGCTGGTAATCATATGGGCTAAATAACCCCCTGTACAGCTTTCTGCAGTAGCCAAAGTCAGGTTATTTTTATTCAGTAATTGGCCAATGACTCCTTCTAACGAATCTGCACCAAATCCATAAACATACTTGGCTATTTTGGGCATAATGGCCATTTGTAGTGCATCAATTTCTTGTTTGAGGGTATTTAGGTCATCACCAGACCCAGTCAGTCTTAGCTTGACTTGTCCTTTGGTAGGTAGATAGGCCAATTTTATGTGCTTGGGTAAGTTCACTTCCCAGTCTTCGATTAAGTCCGATAAACTCGATTCAGTAATTCCAATGGTTTTGATGATGTGATGGTGCAATACACCTTTGCTGAATATTTCATGAAGCTTGGGTAGAATACTTTCAGTCATGATGCTTTTCATTTCATAAGGCACTCCCGGCATGGCTACAAAAACGGTATTATTTTCGTAAAACCACATGCCTGGGGCCGTACCCACAGGATTGGTGATTTTCTCGCAATTAGCGGGTAGCTCAGCTTGTTGGGCATTGAGTGCGGTTACTTCTCTACTTGCCTTAGCGAAGAGTAGGGTAATGTCGCGCAGTACCTCCTCATGATGTACCATACCTACTCCGAAATATTTAGCCAAAAGGGGTTTGGTTAGATCGTCTTTCGTAGGGCCAAGACCCCCTGTGATCAATACGATGTCAACTCTTTCGGCCGCTGTCGCGAAGGCATTTAAAATTTGATCTGCATCATCGCCAATGGTCGTTCTTTGGAAAACTTTGATGTTGTATTCATCTAATTTATGACTGATCCAGTGTGCATTGGTGTCAAGGGTTTGACCATAAAGGAGTTCATCTCCAATAGAAATTATTTCTGCGGTTGCTGTCATTAATTTGTAGTGTTTTTTACGGGGATCTATGAAACCATTTTTTGGCTACGAAAATTCATGGTTATATTTTTTAATTATTTTACGATCAATATTCATAATTCACTGAACCTTGTGCTCTAGAGCTTAAGAAGGCAGTCAATTGTGACATGATACTTTTTTTCCCCCTCAATTCTTGTATTTGAGGCTGATTGATATTCATGACGATCAGGAGTCGATCTAATTCCGAATCGGATAAATTAAATTTATTTTTAAGCTCACTACGTATCGGTTCAAGCTCTATCAATTTAGCATAGGTAATGAATTTTTCAGTCTGAATCCTGGCTTCTACAGCTTTTCGCTTTTCAATATTTTCCTTAGTGAAATAACTGAGCGCACCACTAATGGCCACTCCAGGCGCATAATACTCATTCATCATCGGAGTGAAAAATATTTGTGGGGTAGTTCCTGTTCCAGGCTCGGCGACTCCCGGGATTTTCATGGGCCTGCCTTTATATCTTTTGGGAATACGATAATCAATATTGGAAAAAACCCAAACAGAACCTAAAATAATGTCCATTGGAGCCAGATTGCTCGTGATTTGTCGGAGAATCATGCTTTGATCTACAATGACGACAAGAGGCTTGTAACCAATGAAGGTCATTCTTACGGTATCATTTGGAGCCGCTTTAATTATGAAGACACCATTATCTGCTGATAAGGAACCTACTTCCTGGGTAATGTTAACTACATATACATAGGGCATGGGCAATTGATTTTCATTCAATACGACACCTTGTAGTTCTTGACTCGAGGCGTTCCATACAATGAGTAGGCTAAGAATAAGGATCAATAATTTCACAGCGTAAAAATACAATTTCACAATTAAAATATTGGATTCTTAACGAGTTAAAAATAGGATTTCGTTTCGCTTTAATGAAAATATTTTACCCGATGATTTATTAAATGATTGAATAACTATGAAGATTCAAATGATGATATTGTGTTATATTTCAAGCTTTTCATTTTATTTTAATTAACCTATGTTGGAAATTCTTTATAACCATCCAGACTTTGTCGCCATCAATAAGCCCCATGATCTTTTGGTTCATAGAACTTCCATAGCGAGAGGTGTCCAAGAATGCGCACTTCAGCTTTTGAGAGATCAATTGGGTCATTCCGTGCATCCAGTTCATAGGTTAGACCGCAAGACGGGAGGTATTTTACTTTTTGGAAAGTCACGCAGGGCATTGACCCTTATATCAAATCAATTTCAGTCCCGGTCGGTTCAAAAGTCGTATTTGGCTATTGTGAGGGGCTTCACAGATCCCAAAGGCATCATAGATTATCCCTTGAAAAATGATTCTGGTAAAACACAAGAGGCCATTACTCATTATTGGACTCTGGCTAAAACAGAATTAAATTTTCCTTCTGCCCATCATTCGACCAGCAGGTATTCGCTGGTAAGCTTGCTTCCGTATACAGGAAGGATGCATCAACTTAGGAAGCACATGGCCCACATACTACATCCCATTGTCGCCGATCGACCTTATGGTTGTAATAAGCAAAATAAAATGTTCAAAGAAAGATTTAATATGATGACGATGTTATTGCATGCATCAAAGTTAACTTTTGAATGGGAGGGAGCCACGATTGAGATCCACGCACCTCCACAGGCTGAATTCATGCGCATGTTGAATGTTTTAAAATTGCCTATAGGCTCGGATGGGGCGGTAAAATTTAAAGGTGTTTGAATGGGAAGGATATAAAAAAAGCCCTTACTCAATGAGCAAGGGCTTTTTTTGTAATAAGTTATGATATTACATCATGCCACCCATTCCACCGGGCATTCCACCGGGCATTCCACCAGGCATTCCACCACCTGCACCTTCAGCTTCAGGTTGATCAGCGACAATTGCCTCTGTGGTCAACAATAGCCCAGCAATTGATGCTGCATTCTCCAAGGCTAATCTTGTAACCTTAGTCGGATCAATAATACCTACTTTGAACATGTTTTCGTAAACATCTTTAAAAGCATTGTAACCATAATCTCCTTTACCCGCTTTTACCGCATTAACTACTACGGAAGCTTCTCCACCAGCGTTAGATACAATCGTTCTCAAAGGGGCTTCAATAGCGGCTCTGATGATCGCAACACCCGTATTTTGATCTTCGTTTTCTAAGTTCAAATCATTGATTGCCTCAATAGCCCTGATGAAAGCAACGCCTCCTCCAGCAACAATTCCTTCTTGAACGGCTGCTCTTGTAGCGTGAAGTGCATCGTCAACCAAATCTTTCTTTTCTTTCATTTCAACCTCAGTGGCCGCACCTATATATAGAACGGCAACACCACCAGAAAGTTTGGCAAGTCGCTCTTGAAGCTTCTCTTTATCGTAATCAGAAGTTGTATTGTCAATCTGTTGTTTGATTTGATTGACTCTAGCTTCGATATCTTCTTTTTTCCCAGCACCATTGATGATCGTTGTATTGTCCTTATCGATGATCATTTTATCAGCGGTACCCAAGTAGTCGAGAGTTACATTTTCAAGCTTGTATCCTCTTTCTTCTGAAATAAGGGTACCTCCAGTGAGAATGGCGATGTCTTCCAACATGGCTTTTCTTCTGTCACCAAAACCAGGTGCTTTGACTGCCGCTACTTTTAATGAACCTCTAATTTTATTGACGACAAGGGTAGCCAATGCTTCTCCATCGATATCTTCTGCAATAATCATCAAAGGCTTACCTGTTTGAGCAGTTGCTTCTAATACAGGTAACAGTTCTTTCATATTTGAAATCTTTTTGTCGTAGATCAAAATGTAAGGAGTTTCAAGAACAGCCTCCATTTTTTCAGTATCAGTTACAAAATAAGGAGAAAGATATCCTCTGTCAAACTGCATGCCTTCTACTGTCTTTACTTCGGTTTCTGTACCCTTAGCTTCTTCGACAGTAATGACACCATCTTTTCCTACTTTATCCATAGCTTCTGAAATCATCTTGCCTACTGCAGGATCATTGTTGGCAGAGACAGAAGCCACTTGTGTGATTTCATCACTGGTAGCAATGTTTTTAGATTGTTTTTTAAGGTCGGCAATGACTGCGGCTACAGCTTTGTCTATACCTCGTCTTAAATCCATAGGATTTGCTCCTGCGGCGACATTTTTTATGCCGTGCCCATATATTGCTTGCGCGAGTACAGTAGCTGTTGTAGTTCCATCACCTGCACTATCAGCAGTTTTAGAAGCCACTTCTTTTACCAATTGCGCACCCATGTTCTCTACGGGATCGCTGAGTTCTATTTCTTTTGCCACGGAAACACCATCTTTGGTAATGCTGGGTGCACCAAATTTTTTGTCAATGATGACATTTCTGCCCTTAGGTCCTAAGGTTACTTTTACAGCGTCCGCTAATTTGTTAACGCCTATTTTTATTTTGTCTCGAGCTTCGCTATCAAAAAAGATATCTTTTGCCATGATTATGTATTTTTAAATTTGTTAAAAAAATGATTTTGATTAGATCGTTCCAAATACGTCGGAATTTTTCATAATTAAATATTCGATTCCACCGATGGTAATTTCTGTTCCCGAATACTTACCATACAATACGCGGTCTCCCACTTTCAATGTCACGGGCTTTTCGTCCGTACCTTGACCTACGGCTACAACCGTTCCTTCTTGAGGTTTTTCCTTTGCAGTATCAGGAATAATGATACCTGATGCCGTTTTTTCTTCAGCCGCAGCTGCTTCAACGAGGATTCTATCTTCGTTTGGTATGAAATTTACTTTTGACATTTTTGTTTAACGTTTAATTATCTTAAAATTTTACAAGATAAAAAGAACACTACACATAATATGCCAATTTGTTTATTGGCACCATCCATTGAAAAGTATGACATTTTTGCAGATAGAAATAGAAATCTTGTCAGAGAAAGATGAATGAGCTTTATTTAATGCTCATTATGTCAGTAAAATTAAGAGAAAATCAGTTGGCAGAATCTGTATTCACATTCAGATCATTCAGTTCAGGAGCTAAAGTATTGGGGTCAATAGATTGCTGTAAATTAGGTAATGGAGCTTGACCTTGCACATTTTCGATATTGGGACTTTCGATAAAGTTTTGATTTTCTTCGATAAATAGATTGGACAATAAAGTCAGTGATAATATAGTAATCGAAAATCCCCAAGTAAGTTTCTCGAGTAAATCCCCTGTTTTCTTTACACCCATGACTTGAGAAACGCCAGCACCGCCAAATTGACTTGATAAGCCACCGCCCTTTGGATTTTGGGCCAAAACGACTAGTATGAGCAATAGAGATAGAAAAATGATGACTCCAATGATAAGTGTATACATTTATTTTGTTTTTAATTTTTTAATAAGACCCGCAAAGTAAGATTTTTTTTCAGGAAATTTCAAACTTAGGCTCTCGTATATGGCAATTGCCTTCTTTTTTTTATTTTGTTCAATATAAATACGAGCTAAATATTCACTACTTGCTTCGGGTTTGAATTCAGTACTTTTTGCAGATAGATCTTCAGATGGTTTTTTTTTATCTGTGGGTTTAACTGGTTTTATTTTTGGATTATTTTCGATGAATTCATCGATGATTATTTTTTGGTCTTGTTGTTTTGGTCGAGATTTTTTAGTTTCCTTAACTGCAGCTTTTTTGCTCTTTTCTTTGCTCTTTTCTTTGGATGAAGCGCTGACTTTTTTCGTTTTGAGGTTACTTACTTTTTTTTTACTCGTTTTTTTTTTTGGCGGGGAGATTATTTTATTTGCCTCGGGCTGTGATATCTGCTCTAAAGTCTTTTCTTTATTCTCTTTTTCTTTATTCTCTTTTTCCTCATCTAGTTTCTTCATCATCGCCTGAAATCTAAGCTTAGAGGCTCTTAGATCTATCATATCCTGCCTCACTTCTGAAATGAGATGATCAAGGGGGGCGGTTGGCACATCTGGATCAGGGGCTGGATCAACATTAATCAAATCACTCGTAGGGATGATTTCAAGGGGAGCCTCAGTTTCAGTAGGAATTGACGCCGCATCTATTGGTTGTGAGGGCGACGTGGTTGGGTCAGTGATGTTTTCTTCTTCTAAGATCTCCTCTGCTTTAATACGTTCTTCTTTTTCCAAGGGATCCTCTTCAACTGATGTCTCATCCACAGTGTCTGTTTCCGGTAGTGGTAATGAAATATCTTCTTTGGAGGGTATGATGGGATCCGCGGGTGTATCTAGCGGAGGGCTACCTAATGCTGATCTATATTTAGCTATCTTTTCTTTTATGAGTCGATCTTCCTCACTTTGGTCGTCTTCTGAAGCGACTGAACCTTTCTCTTGATCTAAGATCACTTGAGAGGCGTTTTCCTCAATGCTTTCTTGAGGTAAAGTAGGGGAATCTTCCAATGAAGTCTTTGAATCACTTCGTTCCCCATCTATTGACGCATCTAGCACGTCAGTCTTTTCGTCTTCTTCCGACTTCGTATCTGCAGTGATTGAGTCATTATTCGATTCGATCCGTTCTTCAGAATTTGAGATATCTATGGTCTCTTCAATTTCAGTTATTGGAGACTCACTATCTCTCAATGTTGGACTAGGAGTCTGATCGATATCTGTATGAAAGTCCTCAGTAATGGGAGTATTTTTTGGACTTTCTGAAAGCGCTTCGATAGGTTCTTCTGCTACAATGAAGGTGCTTCCTTCATTAATTATTTGAACCTTTTGTTCTATGTACTTCTTGAGTAAACGTCTATCAGTCGTGTGAATGGCAGCATCAACAATGTACTTTTTGACATCTAGGGCATTATGGGCATATTTTTCTTTTGCAAGTAGGATTCTTCCAGACTGAAAATAGGGATAAGTCTCGACTAAAGATTCTAGTTCATCCAAATCGCCATTCAATTTGGTAACGGTAGGATCTTTGAGTAGTTCGATAAATTTTGTTTTATGCAAGTTCAAAAAATATTTAAAAGTGCCTAAAGTTAAGGAAAATTACCAATTTGCAACCGATTCGTTGAACATATCAATAATTATTTGATCAAAAATTTCTTCTACGAACTCTTCTTCGACACTACTTAAATCGACTTCCTCTTGATCAAAATCTTTAAAAAAAGAGAATCTTTTTTCATAATTAAAAGTATCATCAATGACATTGGTATAAGTGGCATAAACGACAATGGTAATGCGCGTAAGTTGTGCATAGTCTACTTGATCTGAACGTCCTGAAGCTCCTGCCCCCACGGGTGTAAGGGTGTAATTATCTATATAGCCGTCAAATTGCAGATGGCCTTCATTATCGATGATGGTCAAACTGGTATTTTGCTGAAAATAATCTTTGAGTCCTTCGGTAAATAGATTACTCATATTGGCGGGTCCCAATTGAGCATTATTGAAAAATGTTTGAATCGAGATTGTTTTAACTTCAGGGGATATAGATGCTCCAGTGAAAGAATAAACACCACAACTTGATAAGAAAAGAAAAAATAAGAAGCTACAATTAAAGACTATCGATTTCATAGCTTTTAATTTTTCGGTAAAGGGTTCGTTCTGAAATTCCAAGATCTTGAGCGGCATATTTTCGCTTATTTTTATTTTTTTTCAATGCTTGCAAGATTATTTCTCGTTCATTTTTATCCAGAGACAAGGAGTCGTCATTTTCAAACTCAAGCGCAATGTCTTCTGTTATTTCTTCATAAGATTCAATGTTTTGCTCTTTGGGGTCAATGATTTTAGGCGAAGCCTCTTCAAGCAATTTATTATTTTGATCAGGTGAATATTGAGGGATATCTTCAAAGAGACTTTCATGTCTCTCCAGGAGATCTTCTCTATTGGCCTTTCCTTGCAGAACTTGTAAAATGAGTGTTTTCATCTCTGAAACATCTCGCTTCATCTCAAACATGATTTTATAGAGAATATCTCTTTCGGATAAGTCATCTGAATTGTGATGTTTACTACCGATCAATGCTGGAAGATTCGGTTTTATTTTGGGCAGATATCCAGCCAAAGTCACTACACTAATATGACGATCTATTTCAAGTACACTCATCTGTTCTACCAGATTTTTCAATTGTCTAATGTTACCAGGAAAGGGTTGCTTGACAATCAATTCTTGAGCATCTGGATCAAGTAAAGCTTCTTTATTACGATATTTCTCTGAAAAATCAGCCGCGAATTTCCTAAAAAGGAGCAAGATATCTTTTCCTCTTTCTCTTAGTGCAGGAACTTGAATGGGCACTGTATTGAGTCGGTAATAGAGGTCTTCTCTAAATTTATTATGAGCGACTGCGTCTTCTAGGTTTACATTTGAGGCTGCGATGACGCGAACCTCTGTCTTGAGTACTTTACTTGATCCTACTTTGATGAATTCACCATTCTCAAGCACTCTTAACAAACGTGCCTGTGTACCGAGAGGCATTTCACCGATTTCATCTAAAAATATAGTTCCTCCATTGGTGCTTTCAAAATAGCCTTTTCTGTTGTCTACGGCTCCGGTAAACGCTCCTTTTTCATGTCCAAAAAGCTCTGAGTCAATGGTTCCTTCAGGGATAGCACCACAGTTAACAGCAATGAATTGGCCGTGCTTTCGGCGGGAAAGACTGTGAATTATTTTAGAAAATGATTCCTTACCCACACCACTTTCACCACTAATGAGTACACTCATATCCGTCGGAGCTACTTGAATAGCCGTTCGGATGGCATTGTTGATTTTAGGAGAAATACCTATGATTCCAAATCGCTGCTTTATATTTTGTACTTCAGCTTCTTCGCGGTAATCCATTTTATTTTATTTAAGGTACGATCGTTCCGAGTAGGGTTGCCGAGGTACAATTATTGATTTTCACATTCAGATAGGTTCCTTTTTTAAACCCGTCATTTTTAAAGATGACGACTTTATTGGAACTGGTTCTGCCCTGTAAGTCTTCTTGTGATCTTTTACTGAAACCTTCTATCAATACTTTGAAAACGTTGCCTACATCAAGTTGATTACGTTCAAGGGAACTTTGGCTTTGCTTGGCAATGATTTCCTGAAGTCTTTTCTTTTTAATTGTTAACGGGATATCATCTTGATAGTTTTTAGCTGCAAGGGTACCTGGGCGCTCTGAATAATAGAACATATATGAAAAGTCATATTTGACGTAATCCATAAGGCTTAAGGTATCTTGATGTTCTTCTTCAGTCTCAGTACAAAATCCAGTGATCATATCCGAGCTTATACCACATTCTTGACCTAAAATACGTCTGATGGCGTCTACTCTATTGATGTACCAATCGCGGGAATAGGTTCTGTTCATTAATTCTAAAACGCGACTGTTACCACTTTGCGCCGGTAAGTGAATGTACTTACAGATGTTTTCATAGGCTTTCATGGTTTCTAGCACTTCATCCGTGATGTCTTTGGGGTGCGAAGTAGAGAATCGCACCCTTAAATCAGGATCCACCTGCGCAACACGTTCCAATAAATTCGCGAAATTGATAACCTCAGAGTCTTTTAATTTGTTCAGTCGGGCCTTATTGTTCTCTTGGGCTGACCATTTATATGAGTCAACATTTTGTCCAAGAAGCGTGACTTCTCTATAACCTTGATCAAATAGATTTTGTGCTTCTGAGACGATAGAGTGGGGATCTCTGCTTCTTTCTCGACCTCTTGTAAAGGGAACTACACAAAAAGAACACATATTATCACAACCTCTCATAATGGATATGAATGCAGTTACTCCATTCGAATTCAATCTTACGGGTGATATATCGGCGTAGGTTTCTTCTCGAGACAGAAAGGTATTGACCCCTTTTTGACCTGCTTCTGCTATTTTCACAAGATTTGGCAGGTCTCTATATGCATCAGGCCCAACGACGAGATCTACTATTTTTTCTTCTTCGAGCAGTTGTGATTTTAAACGCTCTGCCATACAACCCAATACCCCAATGGTCATTTCAGGTTTATTTTTTTTAATTTGATTAAATGCAGCGAGTCTTTTTCTTACTGTGAGTTCGGCTTTTTCTCTAATTGAGCAGGTATTAAGCAAGATCAAATCTGCTTGTTCAATATCGTTGGTGGTATTGAATCCGTCTTTCTGCAGGATTGAGGTAACAATCTCACTGTCAGAGAAATTCATCTGACATCCATAAGATTCTATATACAGTTGTCTACCAGGCAGCCCACTATTTGCGGTAATTTTCACTTCGCATGTAGCATCCTTTTCTTTTTGGGTGGAATCAACAATGTCTATGTCAGGGATCAAATGCGTCATTAAAAAAGTATTATTTATTTTTTGCAAAGATAGTTATTCAAACCATAATCATGCCATAATGTCATGTACTTTAAAATATATTTATGGCTTTAAGACAACGAAAATTCTTATATCTATATATTTATTTGATGAATTAGCTGTTTTTTTTTGTGAATCGACCCATGTTTTAGCGTCTAATTTAAAACGAATGGAAAGTTGAGCGTTAGCTGTGTTGAGCAGACTTGATTCCAACAAGATATCATAGGATGTATTTTCTATCAAGATTTTAGCGGGTATAGAATCGATTAAATGGGAGTTTTTCAATTCGTCGTTACTTTCATCAGGAGTTAGAAGATCAGATTGAACTAGGAGTCGTATTTCGGGAAAACTGTCGATATCCAAGCGTGTTTCATCTAGCCATCCTTGTATTAGTACGTTTTTTTCTTTGGTGGAAAGCTTTGTTTGGACTTGAAGTTCTTGTAGAGATAGTTTGAGATTTAACCCAACCAGCGTATCTCCATTTAATTGCAGGTTGCCATGGACAGGTAGCATCCCGTCCCAAAGGGTCTTTCCATCATTAAAAACCCAAGTTAAAACGGATTGAAGACTGTCTATTGAAATGGATTCAGGAGCCTCAACCTGATGAATAGCAGGAGCTGTATTTTTATGGCATGCAACGAATAATATCATTATAAGGGTTAAGTGCCAGAAGTTTCGCATTTTATTTTAACTTAGTTGGGAAGGTTAAACAATCTAAATATTTGAATGGCGATAATAAAAAAAGTAAGAGGATTTTCACCTATTTATGGAGAAAAATGTTGGTTCGCGGATAATGCAGCCCTCTTAGGGGAGGTGATTTTGGGCAATGGATGTACCGTCTGGTTTGGGGCAGTGGTTCGTGGAGATGTAAATACCATAAAAATCGGCAATAACACAAATATTCAAGATAATGCCACCATACATGGTACCTATGAAGCTGCGGCGACTACGATAGGCAACAATGTATCGATAGGCCACAATGCCATTGTCCATGGTTGTACTATAGAAGATAATGTTTTGATTGGTATGGGGTCTGTTGTTATGGATGGTGCCGTTATTAAAGAAGGAGCAATGGTAGCTGCGGGTGCGGTGGTACTGGCCGGTACGGTGGTTGAGTCTCAAACAATTTATGCAGGTGTGCCTGCTAAATGGGTAAAAAATATAGCGGCTGAAAATAGAGAAATGATGGTACGTATTGCAGGTAATTATCAAAAATATGCAAGTTGGTTTCAAGATGAGTTACCAAAAAAAGCATGAGGTTTTTAACTAGAATTTTATTGTCGTCCGTTGGAGTGATGTTATCCGCTTATCTCTTGGAGGGTGTTTATGTTAAAGGGTTTTGGACAGCAGTCCTGTTTTCTTTCCTCTTATCGATACTAAATTATACCATCAAACCATTATTGATTATCCTGACGGTACCTTTGACTGTACTTACCTTAGGTCTTTTTCTTTTGGTGATCAATACCTTAATCATATGGATCGCTGCGGGACTGGTGGGTGGATTGGTTATTGAAGGCTTTGGGTGGGCCTTTCTCTTTAGTTTGTTGTTATCAGTGATCAATACCCTACTCTTCGATATTACTCAACGCTGAGGGTTAAAAATAGACAGGACATTGGGGGTCCTTTCTATAATTTTTGAGTTTAATTCTGTAGTTGATAAATATTTCGTGCGAACCTGATGAGACCGTATTGATTTGAGAGGTATTTACATCATATGCATAACCCACTCTGAGGTTTTCGTTGAGCATGACTTGTCCAAGGATTCCAAAATCTCCAGTATTTCTATAATTAATTCCTAGATAAGCGACTTCATCGATGATCAAGTTGATATTGGCGTTCCAAGACAATGGGATGGCTTCTTGTCCCTTCAATAAAAACCCAGGACTGATTTTAAGATGATCATTGATAGGGTAGATGAATCCTCCAGAGAGGTAATAATGTCTTTTTTCGATAGATTGATCATCAGAATTGGTAAGTTCTGAATTTTCAAGGATGATGTTTTCTAAGAGGTAAGGCACGGAAGCTCCGATGTAATAGACGGGATTTGCCAGATAGATACCGGTACCAAAATTAGGAGAGAATCGGGTGGGAGCCCCCTGCATCAAGGGATCTGTAGAGAGAAGGTTTAATTTTTCATAATCTGAAGTTCTTTGATTGAATCCACCTTGCAATCCCATAGCCAATATTCCGATAGGGGTATTGATTTTATAGGCATAGCTACCGTATAGGCTATAATCATCGGTAATGCTTTGAGAGGCTTTGGAGGCGAAAAGGCCGATGCCTACTCTATTGGAAGCAAAAGAAGAATGTGCTGAGAATGCCGTTAAAGAGGGCGCACCCTCGACATTGATCCATTGTTTTCTGTGTACGGCAATTACCGAGAGTAAGTTGAGACTTCCGGCATACGCCGGATTGATGAGTAGTCCATTGTAGGGATAGGTTGTAGTGGTAGATCTCTGCTGGGCGAAGCTCGCTAGACAAAAGATCATGACACTTAGATATAAAATTATTTTTCTCATAGTTAACAGGACAAACTTACCTTACTAATTCCAAAAATCCATCATAACCTGTAGTCCCATCACCTTTATCAATTATATAATAGTAGGTGCCTACGGGTAACTTATCGGTACTGTTGCCTATATTTCCATATCCTTCAAACCGATTATTGAAGTTATTATAGCCATCTACTTCATAAATGAGTGCACCTTCAATATTGTAGATTTTGACATTGTTATTTTCAAAAAAGTCAGCACAATCAATAAGAAAGAAGTCATTGTTACCGTCGTCATTGGCTGATAAACCATTGTAGATCGTGATGCTGGCATCAATGATGAAATTAGCCTCATATAAACAGCCATTCTCAGGTTTGAAATAGACCGTATATTTACCTGGAGCGGCATTGCCGAGCACAAAAGCTTTCGGATCACCATAATTAATTTCTACTCCTTGTTCATTGATCCATGAAATAGAATCAATCGTATGGTACTCTTCAAATACGATCGATGCCCCTCCTGTGAATTGATTGACTGATCCATCTTCGGTTCGATCACATAGTGAAGCCTTGACTTCTACTCTAAATGCAGGATCAGAGATGCCATTGTTGATGGTGATTTGGGTAGGTTCCGAGTAACAAGTAGTAGTCAAATTTTGAGCGACTACTCTATAGGTAGCAGTATCGAGTAGATCTATTTCAGTTCCGGTAAAGGCGACGTTTCGAGGGTCGGCTTCCAAGTACCAGTTAAACTCATAGAAGTCTGTTTCTCCTAGTACACTTACTGCGGCATGTCCGTTGGCATATTCACAATGTGTCCTGTCAGAGAGCACCACGGCATTAGGTGCGGGGACTCTTTCGGTTAAGTCTAGTATGGTAAAGGATTCAAACTGTACACATCCTGTGATGTTGTTGGTGATCATGGTCAGGTAATCTCCAGCGAGCAGCGAGTCAGCAAAAGTACCATACTGGAAAGGCACACTTTGTGTAGTATCTATGCCAGTATACCAAGCGATGGTGTACTTGAATAGTTCATTTTCACTGTCTATGATTTCAGCAAAGCCATCAGCCATTGTAGGATCACAAATGGTCAAGTCATTGACCACATCAACGCTCAGATCGGGCAAGGTGCTTTCGTCTTCGACTTCGACCACGGATGAGGGTACAGTAGGATCAGAAGTAAAACAATCTGTGGTATTGTCTACGGCATAGACGGTATAAATTCCCGCTGCTACAGAATCTATGGTTATACCGATATACTTGGCCAAGCTCACATCGGGGCTGACTTCAGTGATGAGGCCTTCAAACCAATAATAGGTATAGGCATCGAGTGCGGATTTATAAGCACGATTGTCGCCAATATCCAGGACGCTTGCCCCCATTTGCCCATTGGGATTCAGACAATTGATGTTGGATGAGGTGGAAGTACTGACTACCAGTGGATTTTGAATCTCATCGATAAGGCTGTATTCCTCTGAGCTCTGACATTGCGTGATGATATTGGTCGCGGTCACACGGTAAGTACCTGCAGCAAGGCTGTCTGCTACGGCTGTGGTAATGGGCAATACAGTACTAATGACCAGCGCCCCACTTATTTGAATTTTAGTCCATTCATAGGTAAAGTCTGGATTGTCATTGATGTCATCTACAGCCACAGACAGTCTGCCAGTAGGACCATCGGGATCACAGGAGAACTGATTCCAAGAATTGAGTCCAAAGTCACTCGTGGCCAGAGAGATCACCGGGAAGACCAATGAAGAATCTGAGAGAAACACTTGTACTAGACCAGAAGAACAGCCATAGTCAGGATTGGTGGCTTGGAACAAATAAGTAGTATTTGCTACTCCCGCAGAGAACATATTGAGGTTACTGTCTTGTACCAAGATGCCTCCGTTAGCTGGATCGCCTTCATAGAACTGATAGGTAAGGGCGGATGCACCCACGCGGGTACTGATCCGGTCTACACTGGTCACCGCAAGGATACCATTGGTCGGATCACAGACGGTAGGATCGGTGAAGCTGTAGTCATTGATCTCAAATTCAAAGGGGACATTAGTTACAGGATAGGTATTGGTAGCGCTACAATTGGTAATCGAGTCGGTCACCACCAATTGATAGGTGCCGGCATACAAACCAGACAGGGTATCGTTGGTACCCAATGGGGTACTGGATACATCAGACCATTGGAAACTATAACCCGGGCCCGAAGAGCCATCTGCGGTAGCTACCAAAACCCCATTAGGCAAGGTGCTTGTGGTTGAACAGGTAGAGTCCGCTTCGATTTGATTGAAAATAATGATTGGATCTACTTGGGTATTACCGATGGTAAAAGTAGTTACCTCTTCGGAGCGACAATCAGAATCATTTCTTCGAATATATACCGAATACGTATTGGGCGCTAAGCTATCAATTTTTAAAGGTGAGCTGGCATCATAATCAGTCATGGCATATTCAAGGGTATACTCATTGGCTAGGGTAGTGGAATCGGTAATAGTCACGCCATCGTATCTGATGGAAGCGAGTTCAAAATAGCCATTACCTGGCGCAAAGCCTACTTCGGGACAGATATTACTGGTACTGACATAGAAGTCTTCTATGATGGGATAGATGGGTTCGTTTTCAATAACAATGGTACGTATGGAAGTACAATTTCCATTATCGGTATTGATTACCCTAATCGTATAACTTCCTTCAGGTACTCCAGAGAGGACACTCATGGTACCATCCACCGCATAGGTTACATCTACTGTGGTACCTAAAGTGTCAGTACCTACAAACCATTGCAAGTCGTAATTGGCAGGAATGACAACAAAACTATCGATACGTATAATCTCAATCACTCCTAAGCGTAAGTCTCCGGCACAATCGGCATCAGCTGTAACAGTGTAATCATCGATCACGGGAGCCACACCGCGTCCGAGTATATCAATGGTATAATCGCCAGATTTACAGTATGTTACCTTTGATGTTGCCACAAATATATAGCTTCCCGATTCAAGACTGTCCATATCAATTTGAGAAGCAGCTCCCACTCCGGTGGTCACCACTGCGAGGGTATCTACTCCAATAGTGGTACTATCTCCATCATCATATGTTAAGAACCAATTAAAGTCATCTATATTACTGCTTCCGGTAGTGAGCGTAATATCCGCACTATTGATGAGAAGAGAACCATTTCCCGGCAGGTCGCATCTAGTATTATTTACAATTTGCACTTCAGGAACATTAATGAAGGGGTTTACTTCATCGTTGAGTATTTGAAGTGTCAAGGTGTTGACACAACCAATTCCTGGAGTGATTTTATCGGTGATCAGTACACTATAAAATCCATCTGCAAGACCAGTTAACGAGATATAGGAGCCTGCATTGGGAGCTGCGGTTCCTATTATGGTATCACCTATATCACTGATTGAATCTAATGGATTTAATAATGATAAGTCGGCTATTTTTATTGTGGCATTTATCGTCGTATCAAATTCATAAATATCTCTATCATACCTCCAATTAACGGCAGCTACATCGGAACCAAAAAGCCAAGTAGAATCATAAATTACCCCTACAGTATCTCCTCGAAACCAGTTTATTGAGTATCTGCTTTCATCTTCAGGAAGAATAATGGAAGCGGTACCATCTCCCTCAAATAAAGGTCTTAAGCAATCATTGGAGTTGGTTGCGGTATCAAATTCAATAATAGGGTCTATCAGCTCATCTACAATAAGAAATTGAGACATGGTTGAATCAGTTTGCGAACATCCCGTTGTTGAGGTATTTGTCACCTTAAAGTAATACTTCCCAGCAGGAAGTGTAGCTGCTTTGGTGCTGGATGGGAAAGTTGCAGATGTTGTAACAGAACCTAAAGCAGCTGGGGTTGAAGCTGTAGTATCAGTGAAAAAACTTTCATACCAGTTTATGGTGTAGTCAGCCATATTTGTACTTGTAAAGTCAGCCTGACCTAAAGGTCTTGTTTCACTGATTCGGAGTACTTCAAATGATCCATTTAAAGGATCACAATCATCTAAATTTTTACGAATAAAGTCTGTATTTTCCACAGATCCAAAGAAAATTGTACTTTCAAATTGAGGGATAATGACAGATTGCATGGGCGTACTCTCACACCCTAAGTTGGGCGTGACCACATCGGTAGATTTAACATAGTAAGTGCCTTGAGGAACATTTTTCAATATACTGGCTCCGCGATCTCCATTGTTTACCACATTGCCCAGTGAATCATAAAAATAGGTTTTTACACCAGGTTCGGTGACAAGTGTTGTACCTGCCAGATCAGTGTACCAAGTAAATGAATAATTTGCTGATGGCATGATGGTAGCTCTTGAGATGATGCTTGCGTGGGCTTCTCCTGTGGGCGTGTAGGTGACATCATCACAAACGATATCTTCCTGCACTACCTCAACTGATACGAAAGGTAAGCTTACATCGGAGTCAACATCCACAGAAGTGAGCTGTGTGCTACACCCAGTCACGTTATTTGCGATGGTATAGGTATAGGTCGCGGAATCTAAAAGTGTCAATTGATCGTTTGCGATAGATACGCCAGCATTGGATGTTGCAATGGTACCACTGCCCGGTCCCACCCAATTGATGGTGTAAGGACTGGCATTATTTAGATTTACAATAGCTCCATCAACAAGTACTTCGGAGAGTGTTATGGATCCACTCAAGGGATTACATTCCACATTGTCTACTACCGCGTAGCTACCAGCTCCTCCTAGGGTCGCCGGATGATTGACACTTAAAAAAGGTGAGTTTTTATCTATAGTGTAGGTAACAATCGCCTCACAATCATAGTTTTGTCCATTAACATCACTGGCGCCGTTATTTTTATTGATGTAGACAGTATAGTCACCAGAGGCTAAACCAGTAAGCGATAAGATATTACTACCTACGAGTGCATCTCCTCTTGTTTCAGCATTATCAAAAGCAATTCCCTCACTGACTCCGGTAGCGGGTACGGTTCCAATATCGTCATATAGAAATGCTAATGAATCAGTGTAGTCCTTATTCTTAGGTCTTTCGTTCAATCTTCCTCTGTACCACTCCACAGAAAAATCTGCAAGATTGGCGATGGCTCCTTCATCTGTAATTTCGATAGTTATGGTACCATCCCCTACATAACTTGAGTTGATACAGTAAGCATCGTCATTACTTGAAACTAAATTGACCAGTGGATTGACACTTTTGTCTTCAATGATGAATTCAATAACCTCGCTACACTCGGTGGTACTATTGGTAATTTGCACCTTGTAGGTACCACCAATCAGGCCATCTACACGATTATCTGTACCCGCTCCTACATCTGAGAGTACGCCCGTGATAGGGGTGGTACCATCACTCTCAAACCAGATATAGCTGTAAGCAGATATGACTCGATTAGCAGCTCCTCTTTCACTTACCGAAGAAATCTCGAAGTATCCATTAGGACTGGAGCAATTTTGGTTGTCCTGGAGTGTTATATTACTTGCCACAAGGGTCGGTTGACTTATATCTTCGTTGATGAAGGTGGTCGTAGTGGTAGCACAAGTATTATTAGGAATTGTAGCATCTGTCACTACCAGTGTATAGGACCCGCCATCCACTCCTGAAAGGGTAGCAGTATAATTACCATTAGCTGCGCCGTTGAGGGTACCAGAGGTTCCAGATATCGTTCCTCCATCGGTGAGAGCCGGACCTGAAGCATCTACTCCTGCATACCACTGGTAGGTGTAATTACTGTTCAGTTGAGGGGTAGAGATGACAAAGGTCACATCTCCGTTTCCTTCATTGGCTGCTTTACATGAAGTGTCGGCTGTAGATGCTGTGATGCTGACTACCGGTGCCGAAGTATTGTCAATGACGTTTACTTCAAAAGTTGGGGTAATACATCCGTTGGAGCTATTGGTCGCTACCACATAGTATCTATCTGCAATAATGAAATTAGGATCTGCTGCGGCCAGTGCAGAAAGATCGATGATTGAACCTGTTTGCCCTGCAATTTTATCACCTGCCGTAGTTCCAGATTTGAACCATTCGTAGGTATAATCAGCGGCAAGTTGCCCCACGCCATCGGCCAAAATGAAGTTATCACTGATCGTAATGGTACTGGCCGGAAGGGCATCACAGTTGTTATAGTCTATAGTGGTAGCTTGATTGACTACATGCTTTTCAGGATCATCATCAAGGATGATGGTTTCAACGAGCTCACAACCATTTGCACTGAAAGGTCCCAATGCAGGGACTCCGGCAGATTGTGTTCCCACTGCTCCTGAGGTCACTCCTGTGAAAGTTACTCCTCCAATGAATGTTCCCGAAGTGGGATAGAAAAGGAGGGTACTTGCACCGCTATTGACCGTTTGGATGTAGCCACTTCCAGCCCCACCCGCAGTAATATTTATTTTTTCACCAGGGAGGAAGGTTCCTGAAACACTGGCATACGACATGGTGTAGGTCTGCAGTGCTCTCTGAATGGTTACGGTATAGGTATCTGCCACTAAATCTGCATCAGTAGTAGAAGTGGCCACTTCAGTTTTTTTCGTTTCAGTCTTTACTGTGACGTTGCTGGAGTTTTTCCAAGTGAAAATGTAACCAGCCGGCTGCTGATCTCCAGCATCATTGAGATTTTCAGCGGGATCTTCCTTAACAGTTATCGATAACTGGCCGTTTCCACCATCTGCTTGCGTTACGTCACAATTGGTATTTGAGGTGATTACCGGTGCGCTATTTCGAATTGGAGCATAGGCGAGATCTACTAATTCCTTGTCAAAAGAGACGGCAGACCAACATTGATCCGTATCTCCACTCTGCCACGATACTTGTAATTGCTCTCTAGCGATAGCAATATAATCTCCTGCAGGCAATCCTCTGAATTCAGCAGATGCCCCAGGGGCTAAGGCTACTCCCGGTCCAGCTTGACCTCCTGTGAGTACACTACCATCACCACCCTTAATGATACCGGTTGCTCCATCGTAGAGGAAGGGAAAGGTAAGGCCATCGACTACGTAAGGTGCTTCTTGATCTGCAGGTACGCCGGTACCTGAGTAGAGATAAAGGATGTATTGGCTGATGTCATCAAATTGGCCTGCATTAAAACCTGTTGTATTTGCAATTGTCGTTATATCGGTGTTATCCACATAATCCGCCAATCCTACTCTGGCTACTCCATTGTCAGGACATTCATCTACATTCTCCACGGTCAAGGTGGTAGTGGTTTGCTGACCCGCATAGCCCAAGCTAAAATACTCTTGATAGCGACAACCGGTGGTTTGATCTGTGACCACAATGGTATAGGGCTTGGACATGACATCGGCAATGGAGTTATCTGACCAAGTCCCTGCTATGGCCGCAGTACTATTAGCCACTACGGTTATGGCTTGACTCGGATTACCGACCAATTGATCTCCTGTGGTGAGGCCTGTTCCCACCGCATCTAAAGTATGATCTTGGGCACCTTCATAAAATTCAAAAGCAAAAGCATTACCGGTAGGGTTAGATGCCAACCTCGTTGAAAATTCTCCTATAGCCAAACACGAGGCAGGCAAATCTTGCACTTGAAACTCTAAGTCAGGAGCTCCAGCTGAAATACCATCGGCCACGGTGATCAGAACCTGCTGGGTACAACTGGTATTTGTCTCAGTGATTTCCACAGTATAATTATCTGCTGCCAGTCCTCTAGCTGTAGCCAAAGTCACATCTGCGGGTGTACTGCCATTACCAGGGTCTACACCATTGGCTAGGGGGGTAGATAAATCCAGACCTAAATACCACTGATAGGTATAATCTCCAGTGGCCCACCCATCATCAGGATTTTCTGTGGCACTATTGGCGTTATTGACAAAACTAATAGCTGGAACCACCGTAGCTGTACCATCCGCCGGATTACATTGGGTTTGTGCAGTATTGCTGGTACTGCTCGCCGATACTGTTGGGGTATAATCCCCAATGGTTACTTGATCAGTGACAAAACAATTTGTGGATCCATCAATAAATTTGACCGTATATATGCCATCAGCTAAATCTTCAATGATTGCTGTAGCTCCGACCAAAACGCCCCCAGTACCCACACCATTGTACCACTCAAATTGAGGAGTAGCTGCGCCTGCACTGGCATTGATACCCACACTTCCGGTAGGACTTGCCACATCACATGAGAAATTATCAATGAGTACTTCAGCGGTAACACTGAGTCCAGGATCTTCAATTCCCACTGCATAGGTTCCCGTTTCGTAACAACCACGATCCGTATCTAGCACCTTAACGGTATATTGCATAGTACCTGGATTACCATTTCCATTGATGAATGAGATACCTGATGTAGTAGCACCGGATACATTTTGGGTAGAGGTACCGGTAGTTCCTTTTTGTGCGAATATAGTAGCAACATCATTAAGTTTCTTCGTGTTATCCGCACCAGACCCATAGAACCATTCGTAAGTGTAATTTCCAGACCCACCGTTTACCACTATATCTATAACTCCGTTGGGATAAAGTGCATTTCCCTCACAAACACTCATATCTGTAATTGTTTCATTAAGGGTCATGGTAACAGTGAAATCATTGGCAATAGTGAAATTAATCGTAGTATCACAGTCATTGGCAATGCTGGTGACTTGCAAGGTATAGGTTCCTGCCGGTGCATTAGACAAAACGTTATCTGTTGCAGTGTAGGTAGTAGGGGTAGAGGTTCCTACTCCATTAAACCAAGCATAAGTATAATCGGCTTCAGTCCCTGGCACATCGGGATTGATGGTGATTTGTCCATTGTGAGTCCCACTAGAAGTCGCATCCTTATCACAAACCGAATTATCATGTGTAGGGCTCGATGCATCTCCAACAGCCACGGGAGTGAAGTTCGGTCTATCTGGTTCAAATCCAATGATGAATGTTTCAGGTGCGGTAGAACAGCCGGTCGCATCATCAAATACCACTACGGTATATACCCCATCACTGGCCCCATCATCTCCAGCGAGATCGGTGAAGGCCGTACCATTGGCTGACATACTGAGGCTTCCTGCAGCTGGTTCAATAGCTGAGTTTCCCTTATAATATTTCACTGTGTAGTTACCCGATCCATCCACAGGAGCTACATTAAGGGCATTGAAATTCATGATGATGGTACCATCATCATCATTGCACTGAGTATCTGGAATGGTTGTAATGGATCCTGAGAGATCAAAAGAAGTGAAATTGGTATTGGGCTGATCGAGAATCGTGAAGTCGTATTCGTCCGTACAACCAGAGGCTAAATCTGTCACTGTCATGACATAATCTCCCTCGGGAAGACCCGTTACCGTGGTTGTTGAGGTTGTATCATCAGTATATCTAATATCGCTGTAAATTCCGGCACCTCCGATGATGGGATCAATTACATTTGGGATGGATGTGGTTAGTTTTCCAGCTCTCCAATTACTTTGTTCATTATTTTTATCAAAATTTCGTGGAGTAGCAGTGAAATTATTGGGTCCGGAATCAGTAATAGTATTTATTCCTGTATTGTCTCCTCCAGCAGTACCTTCATTCAATTTGTAGTAGGCCACGAGTCCTGTTCTGTCATTGTCTTCAAGCTCTATATTCATTGCCGCCTGGATTTGCACTTGACTTCTGGCTATATTCCAAACCCTCACTTCATCAATCAAGCCAGGAAACACTGAGTGAAATCCTGCATAACCTATTGTAAATGAATTTGCATCTGTACGAGGTGCGGTGAGAAAGTCAGTTCTTTGAGCTATTTGAATACCATTTATATAAATAGTAGCCGTACGTCCGCTTTGAGTCATAGCGATATGTGTCCATGTATTTGCCGTAAGTCCTGGTCGTGGGTTTAAGTTTTGTTGTCCACCGCCACCATATCGCTGAAACAAAATATTTCCATTTGGATGGTGCCACATCCCATAGGTTCTATTGCCACCTGTCCCTTTGCCCATGATTCGATACCAATCTCTTATACCTCCAGCTTCCTTAAATACCCAAGCTTCTAAAGTTATATCACCAGTAATTGCCATCGCGGCATCATTTGACCCCTCTACGTAATCATCACCCCCATCGAAATCGAGTGCGTTTTGTATCTCAGTTGCTGGAGGTCCAATACTTAGATCATAAGTATAGTTAAGAGAACTTGTCCCATCGGTGGTAGGGGTGAAGGTAACCTCTCCATTAGCATCAGGAGCTGCAGGATCGTTTAAATCTGGATCACAAACCGTATTGTTTTTTAGGTTACTTTCCCCCGCCGCAATTACAGCTAAATCTTCATCAATAGTGATATTGGTGCTTACTTGACATGAAGTTAAATTGTCTGTCACTTCGAGGCCATAATCACCCTCCTCGGCTTCGCTCAATAAGGAATCAGTATCTACTACTACACCATTTTTAGTCCAACTGTAACTAAAACTGCCGTATCCTCCTCTGACAAAGGTGTGCGCATTTGCCTCACCATTGGGATTTTCACAGGAACTATTTGGAACATGAGCCGCTTGTAGTGCGACTGCATCGATTACAGGTTTATCGTCATTTCTTGATTTGATTTCAAAAGATCCTACTTCAGGATATAGGTTGCTACAAAGAGTACCTTCTGAATCAGTGAGGTTAACCCGATAACTACCTGATTTTAAACCTGTTATAGTTGTTGTTGGACCTTTGGTCTTATATCTAAGTGTTTGGTAACCTGCTGTTTCACCATTTGCATCAAGAATATCACCACCCACTGTTTGTAATTCAAATTCAAAAACCATATCAGAACCATAGATTTGGATTTCTGCGATGCTTAAATTATTTCCTCCCGGGTTGTTACCCGTTTTTTGTAGTCGAATGTATTGAACAGTTTTATTAATCTCTATTTGCGCATTTCGATAATTGGTATAAGGAATACCCCATTGAAATTGAGGAGTTAAAGGACGAAATTTTAAGTAAGGTACAGGTGTGAGGTTTCCAAGGTTTAGACCACCAGCATCTTTTCCTATGGTCTCGCTATTTGCTTTGGCTGTATTTAGTCCAGCTAAGGAGGCATCTGATGTAAATGGGTTAGCAGATACCATGACTTGTACATTTTCTAATCTTTTTGCATTTTGATCTTCCACATTCCAAATAACAATATCTGATACTAATTTTGGTTCTGATAGGGTAATATCTATGTAGTCATAAGCTGATGCACCCGTAGTTTCAGCAATATCATCTATACCATAAGCACCATCAGTATCTCCATCTATAGCGAATGGCCCCTCTTTCCCAGCAACGGTACTTGACATAGAAATGGTGGCTCCATTAGATGCTAAGGACCAATTAGTTGTCCCAACACCATCAATGGTGGGGACTATGGTGATACCTCCATTAATATCATTGTATATACCATTTTTGGATTTATCACCACACGCGATTTCATCAAGGTTATACCTAAAGCCAACATCAATCACCGGTAGAACATCATGTATCGTCAAAGTAAAAGGATCACTTTCGCATCCATTGGGTCCTACAGTAGTTACTGTATAAGTACCTGATGGAATACTGTCTAGCTTATTGGTTGAACCTGCTACTTCTTCCATTTCTATCACAGCATATTCAGATCGATTTTTCCCGATATCATTCCAATATCTTCTACCACCTCCCCAAAAGTGGGCAAAATCTTCATCACCAGAATCATTGGGTTCATACCAGGAATTCCACATAAATCGATCTCCACCCCTAAGACCTGACCCATTTCTAGACCATTTTGACTCATCGATGCTTGGATCAGCAACGAAATCTAAACCTCTATTGGGTTGTCCTACTCCTAGAGGCTGAAATAAAACATCAACCCAAGTATTATTTTGATTAATGTCATTAATGCCAATCCAAGCAGTTTCTCCTCTGTTTCTAGACACTTGATTGGCCACAAATATTTGCTCTGCCTCTGAATTAGGAACAAACAAATACCCTCCAAGTTCTTCGGCTCTATCTCGCGCATCAGGCCACTTTTCTTTGCTGCCGGTATTAGTATTGGTTCTGTGTAAAAAATATCGATGGGTGATGCCATCCTCAGTATAATCTGCTAGCCTGGTGTATCCATCTATATTTTCAGGTAAATTGTTATCCCAGTAAAAAGTATAATCATCTTCATTCTCGTCATTTCCGAGTAAGGTGACATCCACGGTTATGGATCCTGTCCAATTGGAAGGGTCACAGCTGGTGTTTGAGGTGCTATCCGCGTAAACGATGACGGGTTTAGTCGGATCATGATCGATTATGACCTCTTGAACAGTTGATTTACAACCTGTAGCTACGTTGGTTGTTTGGATCCAATAAGTGGCATTTGCCAATGTAGAAGGTCGTCCGATGGTTTCAACAATGGAGGTTCCAGGAGTGGCAACAGGATCTTCAAGATACCATTCAAAAGTATAATTATTACCAGATCCATCATAGGTGTTGCCATCAGCGGTCACTGTGGCACTGGCCACACCATCTCCCTTGGGTGGAGTTACTATGGCTCCTTCCACCCAATTGCTGGTTGCTCCATTTCGCGATGAATTATAAAGTTTACCATGGTACAAATTTGGACCTGAATCATTGATAAATGGAGTTATGGATGGTGCGTCAATTGATGTATTATTAGTTTCAGATACTCCCTCATCTAGTTTATAATAGGCCTCTAACCCAGCCTCATTTCCTCTTAAAGTAGTATTCATATTTCCTCGAATTTCAGCTGCTGACCGGGCCGTACTCCATATCCTGACGTCATCTATTTTGCCATCATAATTATGTCCGTTTCTCGAAGAATTTTCACGGGTAGCCTCTGAGCCATCACCTATATATCCAAACCTTGTCCCTTTGCCAATAGTTCGACCTCCGTGTACATTACTTCTGCGCTCGATTTCAACGCCGTCGACATATATAATTTTGTCTGTACCATCGTATACGGCAGCAACATGGTGCCAATCTCCATCATTGTAACCCGTCTCATTAGTATACATATCATTGATGCCACCACCCCAACTATGAAAACCAATAGCCCCACTTGGAGTGACTGATAAATTGTAATATTCACTCCTATCAAAATCTATGAATGACCAGTTACCAAAATTATTTCCCCTATTAAAGGTTGTGTTAAACCAAGATTCTGCCGTGAATGTAGCTATTGCAGCACTGTAGCTCATAGGCAATGCCACATAGTCATTATTTCCATCCAGAGCCAACCCGGTGCCTGTATTTGTGACGCAGTAAGTATTTGCTGAGATTTGAGCTACGGTGAGGCTTGGAAGGATGGCGTTGTTCGTGATCACATAATTCTTATCTACTGAACACCCTGTGGTATTGCTGGTGATTGTGACCGTATAAGTATCACCTCCTAAAGTATCTAAGACATTTTTATTGGCATCGGTAGGGGTGATATCAGTTCCATCGCTACTGACCCAGCTAAAGGTGTAGTTGGCCTGTAAGTCGTTGCCTGTCTGACTGTCCACATCCGAGATGATGATCGTTCCGTTGTTGGGACTACAACCTGTATTATCTGTAGAGGCGTCTGTATTGATTAGGGGATCAACCGATATGTTATCGATGATGATGGTTTCAACAGCATAGCAAGTTTGATCAGCATTGCTAACTCTCAGGCTATAGGTGCCATCAACGAGATTTTCAAAAGTGAATCCAACAGTACCATCGGTAACATTTTGAACGGCACCGACTCGAGCACCATCAGCGAAAGTATTATCTGTCGTAGTAAAAAGATCAAAATTATAGGATCCAGGTTCGTCAGTCCCCATCATTTTTGCGGTTACAGAAACGGATCCAGTACCCGTAAGGTTACATCCTAGATCATCAATGACAGTTGTGGTAACGAAAGGCTTATCGGGTTTATCTAATATCGTCAGTACGCGCTGCGAGGTACTACATCCTGTATTGGATTCTTCAGCTAGAACTGTATAAGTAGCGGCAGCAAGTCCGGTGAAGATACCTGTGCTAGCTCCAGTGGTGTTGGCACTTGGTGTGGTGGTATCGTTTCCATCATACAAGGTATAGCTGTAGGTAGTACCTGCTGTGGGATCTACCAGTCCCGTCAAGTCTATAGCTCCATTGGCCGCCCCGCAGCTGGTGTTGTGAATGGTAGCGGCTTCGATACCATCGATGCAAGCTTCAAATACTTGAATTTCTGCTATGTTTAAAATGTTATCACTTAGGTTTATTCCTGATTTTTGAACTCGAAGGTAGCGCCCTGAAGTTTCAGCTTCAATGGTTACTATAGACTCAAGTGTAGTCGCTGCTGTACCGTTATAGTCTGAACCAATATCATAGAGGAAAGTGGCATTTTGCTTTGCAGCAGCAAAACCATCGGCATTACTGCCCAAGGGTGCTCCACCTGTATCTGTAAATGGTGAAGAAGAGATCATTACCCTTACATTTTGAATTCTATTTAAAGCCGCGCTGGTATTATTAAAAATTAATACATCAGAGATGCTCTTCACCGCACCCAAATCAATTTCGATCCATTCATTGTCTTGCGTAGCATCAGAGATAAAAACAGTTGTGACATCTTCGTCAATGAGCCCAGCTTTTAGGCCTATTTGAGAGGAACTATTTGTTGTTCCTGTCAGGGCTAAATTTGTTGTACTTTCACATCGATCAATGATATTGTCGTTATCGGTATCTACATTGGTTTGGGTGAAGTTAAAAACGGGTTCTGAGATCTCGTTGGGAACGGTGAGGGTATCTGTACTCGTACAACCCGAGGCAGTGTGGGTCACTTGTACGGTATGCATACCGTCCAATAATCCACTGGCGACGTTATTTGTTGACGAACCTGTGATTCCGGCACTTCCCAATCTGTTGGCAGCTAAAGTGTTATTTCCGTCAAAGAAGGTAAAGGTATTTGCAGCTAAGTCCCAATCGACATCTCCATTTCCATTTCTCGCTGTGATTTGGCCATTTCCATTGCAGCTTGTATTGGCGTTATCCAGGATGAGCTCAGGCGTAGGATAGTTGTCAGGAGGTCCTACTTCTACTACGAGCTGGTTAGATTGACATTTTGTTAACATATTGACGGCTACTACAGTATAGGGTCCTGCAGGAATGAGGGCATAGGTATCTCCAGCACTGGGCTCAGTTAAAGACTCATTGAAATCTGCTGTGGGTTTGACTACACGTCCACTGTACCATTGATAGCTATAGGTATTTGCATCGGCGGGGAGGCTTGCTACCAACTGCCCGGTATTGACATCATCACAGCTCAACACATTGGTAACCGTAACAGTGGGTTGATCAGGTAAGGTTTGGGCTGTGGTGATTGAAATCGGACCTCTAACTTGGCTACACCCGGTAATGGTACTAACCCCCACCAATTTGTAATCTGCATCGGTACGATTGGTTAATTGATAGCCGGTACCCAATGCAGTAACGCCTTCTGAACTCAAATACCACGTAAATTCATAATTCAACATCATGGTATCTGTATCGACTATAACACCGGCCTGAGCGATTCCATTGGGGTTCATACAATCAGTGAGTGGCTGCGCTTGCCAACCTTCCAAGTCGAAAGCGTCCGTCTCTACTAAATCAATGGTAACATCTAATGCTTCGGAAAAACAATTTCCAGAGATATATCTGCCCCTGACGGTGTAAGTACCTTTGGCCATTCCGGTATAGCTGCTACCTGTATGAACAACAGGATTGGTAAAATCTGTTCCTTGGGCTGTAACGTCCCCGAGATACCACAGGAATTCAAACCCAGAACTTTCTCTATGATCGGTGTCAATGGCAGGAAGGGTACCTGTGATAGAGATATTATCTATTTCGGTATACTCAGCGCCATCATTATTGGTGATTTCAATTTTTACCTTGAGGGTGTTTCCACTTAATCCATCTTGATTGATATGTTTGTACGAAAAAGAGCCTAATAATGTATTTGCAGTATTGACTTGTTCATAAGCGGCGTCATTTATGGAATAATAAACTTCAATTTCATCTTTACTAGCACCACTGACCTCCAAACTATTGTTGGTAAAGGCATCAATATCAATTTCGACATCTGTGTAAGTTGCGATATCGATAGATTTAGTTTCTAAAATAACGGCGTTCGTGCCATTATTGACCATAAAAGTTTTGCCACTGGATTGTCTCCCGACACCAACTCCCCAGAAATCAGTGGTGGCACCGGTATTGCCCCCAGAGGCCGACCAATTACCACTGGGATCGGATAAGTTATTTGAGTTGAGATTACTGAGACTGTTGTCCTCGAAGTCCTCATTGAATATCGTTTGGGTTGACCCACCTATAGATCCATTATAATAGACTTGAACTTCGCCATTATTAGGTTTAGTAGGATCACATTTGATGTTATCTGATACTTTGGTCAAGGTTAAGCTAAGTCCATCTCCGGTGGTTGGAGAAAGGTCAAAGTTGGTATAATTTATATTTAAAGAGGCTGAATTATTACTTACATCACATTCGGGTATCAGGGCAGCTGTCGGGGTAATGGGAGGGAGGGCCCCACTTTCATTGATGACTACATATAAGTCGTTACTCTCCCAGTCAAAATCATTAGTACCGAGCCCAATGACTGTACTCGTAAAGTTGGCGGCAGCATTTGTTGCAAGTGAAACTACGTTTACCGAGACGGTATTTAATTTTGTAGAAGAAGCGTCTGAAGGATCACCCGCGTAAAAAGTGATGGGTAAAGCTCCACTAACGCTTACATCTCCCTGATTTGTAAGGGTATAAGTGAGATCAAAATTTGTATCTGGACAACCTGCAGTCGTGGCATTCAAACTACCAATGATCAAATCAGGCAAGGCAAAAGAAGGACAGTCATCCGTAAGTAAGGGAGCTTGGCTCAAAAACATATTGAAGGGTTTATTTTGATTTCCAGCAATACCATCATAACAATCAGCACCGGCATTTACTGATTCCAATAAATTTTGAGTGGTTGCGATAGTTAAGTTATCTTCAATATTTACGTTCATATAGGCATGTTGATTCCAAACCCCTCGTGTGGGTTGCCATCTAGAACCATTGGAAGCACCATAGACCCTGATGGCTCCCAAGGGAGAATTAATATCTTCATTGCTGGAAAGCTCTGTGCTATTGTCATATAAACAAGAAAAACAAATTTCTGCTTGTCCGTCGTTGTTGATATCGGCTACGATAGGATATTCTTCTCGGGTAAAAGACTTACAGGGTGCTTCTAAAATAGTTTGCGCGGTGGTGCCCAAATCTTTGAATGCCTTGAAGTATTCTCGATCTCGATACAGAATTTCTGATTTTCCATCGCCATTAAAATCATAAAGCGTGACTCCACCATATCCGGTTGTATTGCCTTCAGTAACGGTAAAATTCCATTGCTGTTGAAAATTCTCATTGAGATTGTAAAGGGTGTTACCGCTCACAAATAAGGCATTCATACCACCATCTCCATCGGTATCCCCAATGGCTATTCTACCCGCACCACGACTGTGGTTGTTTGAGGTTTTAAATACTGTGACCTCATTATTCTCGGGATCCCACTGGAAGATAGCAGTTGCATCAGTACCACTGCTTCCCAAGGCGCCAGGAAAAATTAATTCAATATCACCATCAAGGTCATAGTCAGCGGCCGAGATCATGACTCTGGACTCTGTTATGGGAACAGCATTTCTCCAAGTTTTCACATAATAATCACCGATAATACTGGCATCGGCATCAATATCATCATTGATGTCTTTAAGCAGGGTTAGCGTTCCTGCACTTACTGACCAAATTTTACCTGCAGTGATGAGTTCTAAATTTCCATCACCTAAAACGTCCAAAGCAAGGGATCCATATCCGATACTTGTGGGCCAATCCGTATCAGTGCCTTGGGCATATACGGTCCCATCTGCATTTAAAACGACATTTGCAAAATAAATTTGAGCACCCGTACCATCAAAGTCTGCAATACCTATGGTCCCCGGATCAGCATTTGATGTAGTTAAAGTAGAAAGATCTTCTTTCCAAAATTGGACCATACTTGCACCATCATAACTCCAAAGGCTTATCTGATAATCGGGACTGGCAAGGCTGCCCGTATATCCAGCGACTACAATGCAGACACGCGTTCCAATAACACCTCCTAAATCTAAACTAGCGATAGCTACAGTATTAAATGGCTTAAACCCTAAGTCAATGGCCCCTGGTGATGCTTTTGAAATGGCATCATAAGTACCATTATTAAGACCATCTAAAATATTTAAGGTCCCACTTTGTTGGTTAGTCACAATCACTTCTGGACTGCCGTCATTGTCTAAGTCCGCGACGAAAGGTTGCCCATGGCTATTGGCAGTTCCTGGTCCTGAGGACCACTTCAAACTTATGTCATCAATGGAAAGATCACCAGCATCTCCTGCGCAGGTTTGGGCAAAAGAAGTAGATGAATTAACTAATAGACAAGCAAAAATTACGAGGTAGATGTGGTGGTTTCGGCTAAATATCATTTTGATATTGGGGTCTATTTAAAGGTTAATATAATGCTATTACTTATTAAATTGCTTATACTTTAATACGTAACAGCAAGGATAGGTAACCCTCATAACAAAAACCAAAACTAATATTTTTATTCAGAGATAAAGAAGAATAAGATATTAATTTACTTTAAAATGACTGACACCCTCCATTAAAGAGGGGTATACCGAGATTAGATTGCAGGAGCATTAAACGCTGAGGGTTAAAAATAGACAGGACATTGGGGGTCCTTTCTATAATTTTTGAGTTTAATTCTGTAGTTGATAAATATTTCGTGCGAATCTGATGAGACCGTATTGATTTGAGAGGTATTTACATCATATGCATAACCCACTCTGAGGTTTTCGTTGAGCATGACTTGTCCACGGATTCCAAAATCTCCAGTATTTCTCTGGACGCACAAGATAGATTAGAATAGAAGGTTTTTTAAAGTTCATTGTGGTGGCGTTTATGTTAGGTTACTTAGCAAAAAATCCAAATAGCATCAATCAGCGCATTAATTGAAAGTTTATAGCATTCAATAGGATTAAGTAAACCGTTGTATCCAAAATAAATTTATTATTTTTAATTGTTGATAATTCAAGACCTTATATCAGTGAAAGAATGCTTGAAAATTTTGCCTTGAGAAAATATAAAAAAGGAGATCTCCCAATTGTAAGAAGACGGGAGCGTATTGCTCAGCGCTAGGAATTTTGTTATTTATATTATTATTGTTTATGAAGATGAAATATACCGTTACTTAAATGAATAATTATTGGTGCTCATAAACAGCCGGAGCTATTCTTTTTGTACAAATCAAATCAACACTACACCTCAATTAACCTGTTACAGGGTGGTTTTTATGTCCAATTTCTTTTTTGGACATAGAAATTCTAAATAATTCTAAATAAATAGTCTTTTTATTTGAAAAAAGATTACATAAAAAGATTTCGATATCAAAATGCAACTTTAAAAAAATTAAATATCAGCTAAAAAAAGATGAAAGTAATGCTGAGTAAAAACGATTGGGAAAGGGTTTAAAATCGGCTGATTTTGAGATGGTGTATGGATACTATTTAAAGCTAGAACCTAATTATTTAAGAAATAAAACCCATGTCCTCCCTCGTCAACGGATATGAGAATGCTCATGTCTTTCTCTTTGCTAGGAAAAGAGAAGAATGGGTCCCTATTAGGATCCTTGAAAGCCCAAAAGAAGGTTCACAAACATGAGTCAGTTTCGAAATAGAGGTTACACCAAGGAGGATTTTTATGATTTGTTCCAACTGGCATCCGTCAGGACACCATGATGAAAACCCATCTTTCATTATCGAGCCAATAAGATGGCACCAGAGGGTTGAAAGATTTGCGTTTCCTCGCATGAAATGACGTAATAGTAAATCCCTTCGGGCGCTTCACTGCTGCTGTAGGTATTCCCATCCCAAATACAATCGTCAACAAATTGACTGCCTGACCAAATTTCTTTGCCCAGTTCATTAAAGATAGTTATCGTGCAGTCGATCATATCGACTGCATTGCGAATTTCCCAACAATCAAAGCCATAACCATCGCCATTGGGTGAAAAACTTTTTCTGGGGGCCACAAAATCAATGGACATGCGCACGGTATCTGACTCATAACAGCCATTGGCATCATTGCCTGAGAGCGTAACCAAATCATAAATAGTTTTTGGATAAATATTTACGTCAACGCCATTGGAATCGCTTACGATATTGGTAGGTTCCCAGAGATAATTTGAGCCACCATTAGCAGTCAGTGGAATATTGGTCAGCCAGCCCGTAGGCTCAGGCACCGTCAAGAGACCTTCTGTGATCTCTCCTGCACTTGAGGTAATTTCGATATTCGAATCATAATAATTATTGATCGTTATGAAAGAGGTATCCGCGCATCCGACACTATTTACCCACAGTACATTGAGGTCTTTAGGATTCGTTTCTGAAGCCAGATCAATGACGCCGTAGGTATTGTAGGTGGTATCCCCATTGCTCCATAAATAGGAGGCGAGGTCATCAGGTAGTGCCAATGGGAGGCTATCACTTGGGCATTTTTCAACACCATCTGAGGCCTCAATAGTTAATACGGGAACGGAGGTGACCAAAACCAGTTGTGTTGTTGAACTTTCACAATCGGCTACTTCCCCATAACCCGTGATTAAATCAACTATATAGACACCAGACTCAGAAAAGCTTAATGTATCTAATGTAGTCATACTGGTACTATCGATGGTTGTACCATCAACATCGGTATAATTCCAGCAATAAGTATTGGTGTAAGCAGTATTGGTACTATCAACAATAGCTTCAAATATTCTGTCTAGATCCACACAGGTCGCTACGACTCCCGAAATGGTAAAGGTGGGTTTAATGACTTGTGTCACGGTATAGGTTTCACCGGTGGCTTGGCAAGTAGTGGACGTTTCAGTTGTGGTCACTGAATAAATACCGGTCGTATCCGCGTCATAAGTCCCACTCGTTTCTCCAGCGATGGCAACTCCATCAAGATTCCACTGATAGGTGAATCCAGGGTAAGTTGAGATGGCCAATTGGGTGGTAAGTCCTTCACAAAACAAGTCATCTCCATTATTGACAATCGTACTTGGCGGCCCCATGTCTATTTCTAGAATCTTAGTTGCGGTCTGTCCGTCGCAACCGCCTGTATTGGATATTGTTAAAGAATACGTTCCCGCCATCGCTGAGGTGGCTGCTCCAAAGCTAGGCGCAGCATCCGTAGAACTAAAGCCGTTTGGACCCGTCCATTTATAAATATCGGCATCTGTTATGCTTGAACTCAGAACAAAGCTACCATCTAAGCAGACTGTGGTAGGAGTGACTTCGATGGTAGGTGTCCCAGGATCGCCTGAGCTACTGCTCATAACTTCGATGACTCCAGATCTTTCGCTACACGTGCCAATTATTGTCGTTACCCGTATTTTTAGATCTACAGAATGGCTGATACTGATGTCAAGTTTATTTCCGGTGGAATTGCCGTCTACCGTGTAAGTACTGCCGTCGTCTTCACTGACTTCCCATTGGTAAGTGGCCCCAGCAGCGGCACTTGCAGTTACGAAAAACTCTATACCGTTGCAATAACTTGAAGTAACAGGTGCGATGACTGGGGTCATGCAGCCGGCATTTTCTACAATAGATAATTGACCACTGGTACCTATGGAACTTAATGAGGTCACCGCAAGATCCGGTTTACCATCATTATTGAGGTCACTGATTCTTAGATTCCGATTATTGGTTAAATTCATCTCTAAAGATTGCCTGTCAAAGGTAAAACTCCCTTCTGCAGCAGAGGAATTGAAAAACACATTGATTTCCGTTTTGCCGGTTTCCAATATACCTGAAGTGATATCTGGTTTCCCATCCCCATTGAGATCACCTACAGCTAGACCCCAAGGAAAGAGATTGCTGGAGAATTGGATACGATCTCCCATCTCGATAGCACCCCCAGCTTCGGAGGTGTTATTTGGGATAATCACTAATTCTCCCGAAGTGGTACTTCCATCAGAGGCGATAATCTCCAAAAAACCATCACCATCTAAATCACCGACTTCAATGGCTATGATTTCGTCGGTCCCGGTTGAAACCAATACAATTTCATCTTTAAAGTTCAATCCATCTGAGGTACTATTGTTTTCAAAGTAAAACACATCGTCTCCCCCAAAAGCGCTTACAATAATCTCAGGAAGATTGTTGTTGTTAAGATCAGCGATTTGGAGACCTCTTGCAGCACGCTCAGTACCCAGACTTAATAGCAACGGAGACTCAAAACTTAAAGAACCCGTAGTACTCGTGTTTTGGAAAACATCTATGTCATTGTATTGATTGCTAGAGATAACAAGATCTAATTTTCCATCTTGATTCAGATCGTCTATCGCTATTTCTGCTGGGGGTCGTATCAAGGTGTCCCTTTTATTCAAAATCAATTCTAGTTTGCCAGCTTCGTCGAAACTAATAGTACCAGGAGTAGAGGTGTTCAAATAAATTTCTACATTTCTTGCTTCTGATCCCTCGCTGGTTTGAGTGACGATAAGATCCGGCTTACCATCTCCGTCAAGATCTCCACATTTGACATGGAAAGCAGGTTGACTACCCACACTCAGGGCTTCAACGAAAGTAGACGTTCCTCCTGCAGTACCTGTTGTATTTCGAAAAATCACTCGGTTTGCGAAGGCAGCATCATTGTTTTGAACTGAAGTTACTACGATATCATTTAATCCATCATCATCAAAATCACAAAGGCATAAGTCATATATATATTGCTCATTAACCGCTATGTTTTGAACTGAGGCAAAAGGATAAGCAGTATCTGTGGATACGTTGCCGTTCCAGTTGGGAAGGAAAAATGAAGAGGATACAGCCACACCATTGCTATTGATCACGGTTACTGGGCCATAACTGGCGCCAGCAGGGACTTGAACTTCGATAAGTCCCGATGAGTTGGATAGAATATTTCCTTTTGCGCTGCCAAAAAATACTTCGCTCGCGTCTAATGAGGATCCCGATATCGTCACCGTTTCAGTGGGTGCAGCGATCAATGGGGATACAGAGCTTATGAAGGGAGTCGATTGCCCAAAAGCGAAACTAAGACCAAAAATAAACCATCCAAAGGTGCCGAATATTCTCATCATTGTTTGTTCACTTTAATCATCTTGATCCATATTTTATCCATTCCTCTTTTCTTTCGTTCTCTCAATAACTTCGACTTTAAATTTGCTACACTCTCGGACCTATAGATTACAGTGTAATAAAAACCTTTCTCACTTACATAACCCACCAGAGCCTCATGATACCCTTTTAAAAACAGCTCATCACTGAATTTATCAGCGTTTTCATAGATTTTAAATACCCCAGCCACTATGTAAACGCCTTCGGGTAATTCTAACAAATGATTGCCCTTCACGACCTCTTCAATATCAACTATTTCTTCTACTTCAGGGAGTACTTCCTCAATGACCTCTTCAATAGATTCTTCTTGAATTTCTGGTTTCATTGTGGCCTGAGCAATGATGGCATCTATAGCCTCCTTACTCATCGTTGGCTCCCAGACCATCACAGCGTCTGATTCACCTGCTTCGTCCGTTTTAAGGTATTGAACACCAATTTCAACCATACCTTCAGCATTGGTTCGGGTTTCCTTAGTTTGATCGCCGATCATTTCCCATGATTCATTGGCAGGAACCCAAGTGATCGCCTCTTCAATAGTACCGTCTTTTGAAATATGTTGTACAATTACGGCTTTCTGTTCTTCACCGCTTTCAGTAGATATCAGAATTTCTCCCCGCGTTTCATCTAGTTCCCACGGTTTATCTATGGTTATGGTATCTGTTCTCTCAATGAACACAGTATCTATTTTTTCTACGACTACAGTGTCTACTTCTTCTTCCTCTTTTTCTGGTCTTTTCGAGTTGATGAACGATGAAGTATGCTTGGCGTGAGGTTTTCTTTTGCCTAGGTGGATGCCCAAATGGATTTCATGCGAGGGTCCTAAGTCATTCATTATATTTAAATTGCCAGTTTCATAACTGTAACCTAGGCCAAATCTCCCTTTCAACTTAACGCCTGCAGTTCCAATGATGTTCATATCTTCTCTATAAGTACCACTGACCCAAAATACGTGGAATAGGTGAAGTAGCAGCGTACCTTCGAGTTGACTCGTGCCGAAATTGTTGTATCTATAAACTACGTGTGGTTCTATCGCGATATCATCCGTGATATGACCTCGATAATAGGTTTGCAGCATCAGATTATCGAGCGGCTTTATTCTTATCGGATCTGAACTGTCATTGTCTATAAATTTGTCGTAGCTAATCAAATTGGGTATTGACAAGCCAAAGTTGAAGTGACCTGCATGATAGGTTAAACCAAAATCAGCCAATGCGAAAGTACTGTTATCAGCTATATTTGCATAAGCAGGATCAAAGGGATCATCTAGTTCTCCATAATTCAACATTTGACTACCTCCACCCAAGGACAAGCCAAATCGGATGTTGTGCTTCAAATCCAAGGTAAGTAAATAAGAGACAGATGCTTTTCCAGCAGTCGTGTTCAATAAACCTCCTTGTTCGATATTGTATCCAGCAAATCCAATACCTATTCCACCCGGCAAGGGGGCATGAAAACTACCGTGCATGGTAGTTGGCGCATCCGCAATACCCGTCCATTGCTGTTGGTAAAGACCATAAAAAACTGAGTGACCTTCCACGCCCGCATATGCAGGATTGTATAGGTAAGGATTCATGTAAAACTGATTGAAAACGATGGGTTGTTGAGCAAAAACAGAAAAAGAACAAAGTACCAAAATAAGTAAATGTATTTTTTTCATGTCAGCGGATAATTCATAAGTTTGAATTTCATCGGTATGGAAATTCAAAAATGGGAAATTTTTACTAGAATTAAAAGAGAAAATTGTCAAATAAGGTTTAAATATTTTCCCATTTTTTTTTTTGGACTTCTTTAATTGATTTTTAAATTAATTTAGTGAAAAAAATATTTATTTTTTCGTACTTTTACTACCCAAATCATTCTAAAATGAAACTTTTTCATTATCTGTTACTTGCCTTTTTTTGTATCACAGCCAACCATGTGA
>Ga0209305_1000234_pt1 | contig 40816 bp, 66 predicted proteins | sample COGITO_mtgs_1103_FD_184792 | JGI IMG/M metagenome (GOLD analysis project Ga0209305, IMG submission 184792) | Pelagic marine microbial communities from North Sea - COGITO_mtgs_110321 (SPAdes) (version 2) | ecosystem: Environmental > Aquatic > Marine > Epipelagic ...
AGTCAATAACAAACAACAAGAGAGGGTTTATATAATGAATGATTTAAAAAATATCTACAGTAACAGTATTAAGTCAGCGAGAGTTGCTGCAAATAAAAAAGTTAGTGACGCGCAAAGGTCTTACGACATTCTTGATGATAAGGATTCTGACTACGCACATGTAATTAAAAGTATGTTATTTTTATATAAAGAATCTGCTGAAGTTTACAATAACGCACCAAGTGAAATTATTTTTGAACACGAAGCATTTTAACAACACATAAGGAATAGAGAGATGAAAGAGTATAGCAATTACCAAGTATGGTTCTCAAACTGTAATTACAAGCCTGAATTTGTTGTCGTTAGTGCCGCCAATCAAAGTGATGCTTTGATTTTAGCGCAAGCTGAGAGAGTAAAGGAAGAAAAAGATTACACTTTAAATAAAATAGAGTTAATCGGAGAGTATGACCATTTCGATTATGACCATTTAAAAAGCATCGACGCCATTTAAACCAGCCAACAAACAAAGAGAGATATAACATGATTAACAGCTTGCACAGTGAGTTTAATATTAAAGCAACTGATTATTTGGTGAAGTAGGTTATGGGAGTAAAAAGGTGGTTACTCAAAAAGAGATTTGAATTTAAATACAGAAAAGTTGATCCTGATGTTTGCTGTTGCGGTGCTAGTGATTGCAGCGGTGATTATTCTCACTCATACACTAACGCTAAGGAATATCATATTGATTTAGAGGTTAGGCGGGCTCTTGGGCTTATAGTTTAAATAAACCAACAAGTGCATCTTAAAGAGTGCGTTAAAAAGTACGGTGAATAGAATGGATAACCCAATAGAACCGAATCATTACACAGATATGCAGCTTTCGCCTTTAGATTACATTATAGCTAACGAAGGTGATTTTACATGGTGTATAGCTAACGTAATTAAATACGTATCAAGATACAAAAGAAAAAACGGGCTTGAGGATTTAAAGAAAGCTAAATGGTATCTAGAGCGTCAAATTGAAGAGCTAGAAAAGGAAAGCTAATGACATGCAACAAGATAGCGTTTGAGTCTAAAAAAGAGGCTAAACGTTATCATCATGATAAAGTATACGGAGCTGGTAAAGTAAAAGCGTTAATAATTTATCAATGCCCGTTGTGCGAACAATGGCACTTTACTAGCACATCAAAAGCAAAGGCAAGGCGCATTAAGCGCAATATGAGAAAGAAAGGAATGATTAAATGATACGTAAATTTATTAAAATAGATGAAGGGCAGAAGTGTCAGCTTGGTAACTATCTTTGGTCGATAGCAAGACTATTGACTCTAGTTAAAGATTTTGAAGTCATGGAAATACCGCTTAAGCACCTAAACGTTTATTACATTTATAACAATTTAACTTTGCGCGATATGGTTATGCACATGAATACAGTTAATGATGCAGACTTAGGTTATCCGATAATACTTGATGAAGATGGCGAATTGATGGATGGCAGGCATAGAATAATGAAAGCTATGCTTAACGGTGACAAGACAATTAAAGCGGTTAGGTTTGAAGAAAACCCGTCACCTTGCGAAGAGCTAGAAGATTAAAATGGTTTGTGCTATGATTAGCAAATAAAGCCTCTCTCTTTATATCTCCCGAACGAAAAAGCCCTAGTCAATGCTAGGGCTTTTTATTGTGTGGTGGTTTAATTATTTATCTTAGTTGCACTTAAAGCTAACTCTTCATTTGTAACACTTGCTGATTGTCTCCATGAGCCATTAGCGAAGTATAACGCATACATCTCGCCAAATTTATAATACGTGTGCTTATAATAGTATTCTGCGCCTGGTGGTATGTTATTCATCATAAATCCTTCATCATTTCTTTTAACTCGCTAGTATCATCAGCTGATAATAATCGTTTCATTTCTAAAGCATTAATTCGCGCTCGTCTTTTTTGTGCAGCTTCGCCTTGTGCTTTATCTGATATTGAACCGGCAAAGGTAAGTTCATCAGTATCATTTTTAGCATCACTAATTATTTTATTTCGATTATCTATAGCTTGCTTGCGTCTGTGCTCGATTAAATCAGTCGGGTGCATATCGTTGATTGTCATTTTATTCCCCTTTACTAGTGTAAGTAATTTTAACGCCAAGATAATCAGCGGTAGTTTTAAGGTCGTTTAAACAACATGTGCCGTCATTCTTTAGTAAACGTCTAGTGATGTAGCTACTAACGCCAGTTTTATCGCTTAGCGCCTTTGCTGAGTCAATATTCATGTCAATCATTGCTTTCTTTAGTGTTATTGCAAAATCCATTGTGTACCTGCTTATATAAGTTAATTATTTGTTGATGTGATTAATATATAATTAAATGGCACAGAATGCAAATTAATACTTGCAATATAATTCAGTTAGTATAATATTAAACCCAAGTCGAGAGGTTAAGCGTTTACTGGTATCCCCATCAACCGACTCAGAAAAAAATGACTAAGGAAACCAGTGTTTAATTTTATAGTCTGTATAAGTGAAGTGAGTTAGTTTTCGAATCTTGGTTACTGGCAAAATGAAGAAGCCAGTTGTAAAGGTAGGCTGAATCAACAGCCCTAAGCGCAAACAGCCATTAATAGCTCATTTCACTATACAGACTAACATTTAATGGTTTGGGGGTAGCTTGTGATTAAAGAAGTTTATATTGGAGATCAAACGATAGTTGCAGATGATATAGACGAGGTCAAAGCAGCTTACAAGTCTGGAATTCAAATCGAAAGAGTGGAAAAGTGGCTTTCTGACTCTAATAGCGGAAAAACATCTTATAACTTTAGTTCATCGGTGCCAGTGAAAAGACCTCGCTGGACAGCTAGAGATGGTTATAGGGTAAGTAGAGTATCAGAGTTTTGGTTGAAAAAAGTAAATACTGAATTTTACGAAGCAAGATTGTGATAATTAATAGTTTGGGAGAACTAAAATGAATATTGTAGATTCTAAAGAAGAGACACCAGAGAACTGTAAGCCGGTTGGTGTTATTGTTGATTATAGATATAAACACTATAAAGAAGGCTCTCAGCAATTCAATAGAGGGATTAAAGGTAGATGGCAAGCTTTTAACGGTTATGGTTGGGATAACGCACAAGCGCCGGACAAATGGATTAAGGAGGATTAAAATGAATATAGGAACACTAGAAGTACTTTGCGATCATATAGAGCATATAAACCCAGTAACAGGAACGTTTACACCTACAATTAGGTTGTTACTTGATGATGCAGACGCAAGCGGATTAATGCGCCAGATGGTTGATCAGTTAGATGCTGAAGTCTTGCTGGATTATTTTAAAGATAGCGTATTGGAAGAATATTTAGCAGAGCGTAAATCAACTACGTTATCACCGCGTGAGCAATATGAGACATTAGCAGATTCTTTTTTAAACGCTGAAGCTGTAGGAGTTGAGTTATGAGTGAAGTATTTAAAACGCTGAACAATGTAGATATTTCAGCGTTAACGAAAAAGAAAGGTAATTTTGATTATTTATCATGGTCTAATGCTGTACGTGAAGCATCAAAACTATTTCCTGAAATGTCATGGGAGTTTACAAAGTTTGACGGATTACCCTATCTTAAAACCGAGGTTGGTTATTTTGTCGAGTGCTCAGTAACTATTAACAGCTTGGTTAAAACTCAAATGATGGCAGTATTGGATTTTAAAAATCAAACTGCTATGGCGCCAAAAGCTAATGACATAAATAAAAGTCAAATGCGAGCGCTAACAAAGGCAATAGCATTGCATGGCTTAGGGATTGATTTATGGGCTGGTGAAGATATTAATGGAGAGTACGAAGGTGATGGCAGCAAGAAAATAGAGCCGATGGTAAATCAAGAGCAGATAGCTAAAATTAACGAGTTGCTTTTAGATGAAAAAGGAGAGCCAACACAAAAGGGGTGGAGCATAATTAGAGCATTAAAAATTGAAACGATTGAAACAGTGACAGTTAAAACTTTTGACAAAATAGTGAAGATAGCATCATGAATATAATAGACACAGTAGAGCAAGGCAGCGAAGCATGGCTGAAAATGCGACTAGGAAAGATTACTGCATCACGTATGTCTGATGTAATGTCAAAAGGTCGCGGTAATGCTCCTAGCAAAACATCAGAGTCATATATGATTGAGTTAATAGCTGAGATAATAACAGGTAACTCCAAGCCGTTTTTTGAAAATGATGCTATGCGATGGGGTACTGAAACAGAACCACAAGCGCGAGCAATGTATGAAGTTAATAATGATTTTGTATCTGTGCGTGAAGTTGCATTTATTGAGCATAGCGAGTTCATAGGCGTTTCACCTGATGGGTTAATTGGTGATGATGGCTTGTTAGAGATAAAGTGCCCTAACACTACAACTCAGTTAAAACGCGCATTGTCTGACGATTACAGTGCGGATTATAAAGCACAAATACAGATGCAATTGTGGGTTTCAGGCCGTGAATGGTGTGACTTTTTAAGTTTTGATCCTCGCCTTGACTGTGCAGCAGGATATTTACAGCAACGTGTTTGCCGTGATGAAGATTACATAAATGAGATGAAAGAAAAAACAGATTTATTTATCTCTAAAATGAATGAATTATTAATTAAATTAACTAAAGGTAAGGAATAAGGAAATGTCAGGAGTAAACAAGGTAATAATTCTAGGTAACTTAGGGCAAGATCCTGAAGTTAAATTCATGCCTAGTGGTGAAGCGGTGGCTAATATTTCAATAGCGACCAGTGAGTCATGGAAAGACAAGCAAACAGGCGAGCAAAAGGAGAAAACTGAGTGGCATCGCGTTGTTATGTTTGGCAAACTCGCTGAAATTACAGGTGAGTATTTAAAGAAAGGCTCAAAGGTTTACATTGAAGGTGCTTTGCAAACACGTAAATGGCAAAACCAACAAGGGCAAGATCAATATACTACTGAAATTGTAGTGAAAGGGTTTGGCGGAAAAATGGAAATGCTTGATAGTAGGCAGCAAGGTCAACAATCAGCACCACAGCAACAATCTGGCTTTCAACAGCAGGCGGCACCGCAGCAAAGCGGTTTTGCAAATAATCAACAGCAAGCACCGAGAGATGCAAACGGGTTTACTCATGCGCAAGGTGGATTCCAACAGCAAGCAGCGCCACAGCAAGCGCCACATTACCCACAAGACGATACATTGGCTTTTTAACTAAACAAAGCACAAGGACGTGCAATAGATAACCTTAATTTAAGCGCGCTGACATAAGGTTGGTGCAAAGACGAGGAGCGAGGCTGTCCAACTTTGGTAGTCCGTTTGAAATTGTTGTTAGGCGGCTGCTTGACACTTACTGAGAGAGAAAAAATAAGATGACTACAGAATTAATTAACTCTATAAATAAAATGATAGTAAACGGCAATAGATTAGAGCTGCCAACGGATGAACAATTTACCAATTACCCATCAGTAAAAAAGGCGCTAACATTAGCAGGGGGTAAATATAAAAAATGTGGCTTTTTATTTACTGATGATGCGCAGGTTGTTAAGGATAGATTGGTTGGAGGTGAAGCTATAAACGACAAGAAAAAGTTTCAATTTTTTCCTACGCCTAAAGCGGTTGTTGATTTAATGATTAAAAGGGCGGTCATTACTTGTGATATGGCTGTTTTGGAGCCGAGCGCAGGGCAAGGCGCTATTGTAGATGCAATAATTGAGATAGGTGCTCACCCTAGTATGATTGAATTAATGCCTGAAAACATAAAAGTGTTAAATAGAAAATACGACATAAATTTAACTCCTACTGATTTTTTATCAGTTAATCCAAGTGATCATATAAAGTATGAGAGGATAGTTGCAAACCCACCATTTACGAAAAACCAAGATATTGATCATGTATTGCACATGTATGAATTTTTAGGTAGTGAAGGTTTACTAGTTTCTGTCATGGGTAAAAGCTGGGTTAGTGGATCACAGAAAAAGCAAGTAGCATTTAGAGAATGGTTAGATTCTGTTGGCGCAATAGTAACTGACATAAAAGCAGGTGAGTTTAAAGAAAGCGGAACTAATATAGCCACTGTATTGGTAGAAATTAGAAAAGCCGCCTAAACTTACAAAACGCGGCTAAATCTAAGGTATTGAGGAACGAAGTGGCTTGCTGTAGTTAGTCATATTCAATGCCTTGTTAGGCGGTAACTAGAGGGGGAATATATGAAAGAATTTTGGAGTGACTTATTTTTTGATATGGAAGAATGTGACTTAACAAATGAAAAAGCTGCTGAACAATATGGCAGCGGTATTTGTGGTGACTTTGATGATATTGAAAGAGCCATAAAAGACTTTGATTTAAAAAGAGCGTTAATTTTAATACAAAAAGCTAAGAAATATTACTAACCGCATAACATAAAGCTTAGAGGCGCGTGTTTTGCGTCCTCCATAGCGGTGCGTTAGATGACCAACGGAGATATAACATGAGATATGAGTTAGATATAGAAAAAGCTAAATACGACAAACTTAACAATGAGTTTACCGTGATGACACTAAAGCTGGAGGCTATAGAGCAACTAGCAGAGGATCGAAAGAAAACAATTGACAGCTTAAGTGCCCAGATAAGCAGATATAAAAGAAAAGAGAATGAGAAATCAAGCAAAAGGTTAATAGCGAAACTTGCGGAGATATAACATGATAAACAGAAAGCCAACACAGTGTTATTTATGTCGTGAAACTATTCAGCGCGGTCAAACTAAGCGTAAGCATCACGGAACTAATTACGCGCATACAGATTGCAATAGAGCTAAGCGTCAAAGAGTGGGCTTTTTAGGTTTTTTATTTAACAAGTTGAGTGAGTGATATGGCAACTAAACCGGCAAACGCAAAACAAAGAAAGTGGATGGCTGATATTGCCAACTTTATTAATGAAGTTGGGTTAGGTGGATTATATGGTCCAGAGTATGAAGGTCGCACAGACTTTCAGTTGCATCATGTATTAGGTAGAAGCGCAAAGCATAATAAAATATCAATAGGTCATGAATTTATAATCCCAGTGCCTTTTGAATTGCATGATGTTAGTAGTAACAATCCTTTAAACGTAACCCATTACAAAAATGCTTTTGTAAATAAGTTTGGTGAGCAATGCGGAATATTTCAAATATTATATTCTTGCATGGCTCAGTGTGGTTACGAAGTACCATCTGGCGAAGTGTATCGCGCTATAATGGATACAGGGAAATGAGTTATAAATTCACCTTACCACTTTACGGAGTAACAAAGAAAGGCGCTATAGCTGTAAACTGGTACAGAAACGCACACTACCAAATATCTAACCAAGCAAAAATTAAATTTAAAAAGATGATTAAACCTCAATTGGATTCATTCGATCCGATTGAAGGTAAGATTAAAATTAAATACACTTACTTCGCAAAAGCCAATAACAGTCCTGACTTAGATAACTTTATCGGAACAGTAAAAAAGTTTTTTCAAGACGCATTAGTCGAGAGTAGGTTGATCGAAGATGATAACGTAAATATCATTATTGCAAACTCAGAAAGTTATGGCGGTATTGATAGGTTAAATCCAAGGGTCGAAGCAGAAATAATTCAAATGGAGCAACAATAATGATTACAAATAAAATAGCACAATGGCATCATGACAGAAACTTAATTGACGGCTCTACCGACCAAGCACAATTTCTAAAACTGATCGAGGAAACAGGAGAGTTAGCAGGTAATTTAGCGAGAGGTAAAGATATTCGCGACGATATAGGTGATATAATCGTTGTATTAATTAATATCGCTACACGCAACAACCTAACGATAGAAGAATGCTTATCTGTTGCTTACGATGACATTAAAGACCGTAAAGGCGCCATGGTTGATGGCGTGTTTATCAAAGAAAATGGATAACGGAAATAGAGAAGTAAGGGCAGGCTTAACGCTAAACCAATTCCTGATCGGGTGCTTAATCTACTCTGGGATTGGGCTAGTGATTCTTTATAATTATTTGGAGTTTACGGTATGATTAATAAAATAGTAATTCATTGCAGCGCATCACCTAACGGTCGCGAAGATACAGCAGAAGATATACACCGCTGGCACAAAGAAAAAGGGTGGGACGGTATCGGTTATCACTACGTAATAGAGCGAAAAGGTAAACTTGTTAACGGTCGTCCCGAGTATTGGCAAGGTGCACACGCTAGCGGTCACAATAAAAACAGTTTAGGTATTTGCTTAATCGGCACTGATAAATTCACGATAGAACAATGGTCGATATTAGAAAATCTAGTGAGAAAGTTACTAATTAAATACCCGCAATCAAAAATCATCGGTCACAATGAGGTATCTGATAAAACATGCCCTGGTTTTGATGTTCAAAAATGGCTAGTTAAAGTTGGGTTAAAATAATGTTATAATAAGGTTCCTTTAAATGATTGAGTTAGGAGTATTTATGCCAGGTGGCAACGGTAAAGATCCGGACAAAGAGTAAATGTATACTTATCAGTATTTTATATTGGCTGCTTTTTGTGGCCTTTATTTTAACAAAAAGACAAAGCTTGCATCTGAATTATTTTTGTTTGGGTGGGCTTTTTATTTTTTATTTACAATAGATTTATCGGCTACATTGTATTATTCGATAGCGGCAACAATTGAGGCTTTTATTGGTTACATGCTAAACAAAAGGTACCGCCTAGTATCTTACTTAAGTTATTCTTTAATATTGGTTAATGTGTTGGGCATTGTTTTGTACAAAAATGGATTTCAACCCACTTATTATGATATTATCTATGCAATTATCTCTATAGCTCAAGTGGCGCTATTAATAATAAGGGTAGCAGACTATGGAGGGCGTGGATTTTATTTCGAACATATTATGGATGTTCTTACTGATTTTGATAGCCGCAAAGCGCGTGATACAATGTATAAAAATCAGGCGAGCAATAAAGGCTAAAAATGAAAGAAACAATAAAGCAAGTGACAGAGCTGGCAGTAGCTCACCCTAAAACGTCCTTAGTTGTCACCTCTCTGTTCACATCTCACGCATGGCTTGATTATGGCGAGCCAATCATCAAGGCTTTGACTTCTATATTCGGTTTGTGCGTAATAATCGCAATACTCACTAAACATATTCTAGATATAAAAAAGAGCATCAAGGATAGTAAAGGTAAGTAATGGCTATAACCCATAAATTCACTCGAGCCCTGCCTGCACCAACTGCTACTCATAGCGGTGGGTTTGTATTTTTATTATCTGCCGCTTGGTTCTCTCAATCAGATTTAGGGGTTGCAGGCTCTCCGATTAATGGGGTTAATGCTTTCGCTAATGGCGGTGGAGATATGCAAGCATTCTCCAGTGCAGGGTTGCCAGATGAGCAGCCAACAGGCCGGCTACCGTTAGATATTGTTACATTTGTTACTGGTGGAAGTCCTAGTGCAGAAGTATGGCTTTTAAAAGACACTTACACTGCTGGCGACAAAATAACACTAGGTAAAGATGATACTCAAACAGTGCAGCCCGCTGTTGCGGCACCATTTGGGCGGAATGCGGTTTATGTAAATGAAATTAATCGCATGCACATGGAATCAGTAACCCCAATTGATTCGTCTGGCAATCAAAATTCAATAATTGCTAACGCTGTGACATCAGAAACGGGGAATATCGGCAACGCTTTAAGATTTAACGGCTCAAGTTCAGATATAGACTTAGGTGATTCAATACTGCCAGTTGGTGATTTTACCCAAAGCGTGTGGATAAATCCCGATGATTTATCTGGATTTCAAGGTATTATCGGGAATTGGGTTAGCCCTGAAGATGGTCGATCTTATTTAGGGTTAAACGGCACATCGTATAATTGGGATGGGTACGCAACATCCAGTAATGGTCGGGGTACTGCTACCGCTTTAGTCTGGCAGATGCTTACAGTTACTCGTACAGGCAATACGGTCCGTATATTAAAGAATGGGGTACAGCAAGGGAATACAATAACTGATAGTGGCGCACCTAACATTCTGCACAATACGTTCATAGGCGCTTTGGGTGCTGGCACTAGTAATTTCTATGACGGATTGATAGGAGACAACTTCCTTTCTGACACGTATAGAGATAATAACTATATGTTGGACTTGTTTCTTAATCAGAGCGATCCTGATAATTTCGGAACATCTAGCGAGTATATAGAAGTTACAAGCGGTGGTGAATTATTAACTATAGATTCAGGTGGTTATTTATTATCAGGAGGTACATTAGGGTTAATACATAACTCTAATGTAATTGCAGGCTCAGGCACTTACTCATTAACAGGAACGCAAGTTAACCTATTATCATCTAGAAAGTTAATTGCTGATAATGGAAGCTACGATTTAACAGGTACTGATGTAACTTTAGTTTATACACCAATACCTGGTGGCGATTATTTGGTTATAGAATCAGGTGCGTTTAACTTAAACGGTTCAGGTATTAATTTAAAAGCATCTAGATTAATAAGCTTAAATAATGGTAGCTATAACTTAACAGGTCAATCAATAGCGTTAATATACAATGCTAAAACAATTATTGACAGCGGCAGTTATGCGTTAATCGGTAGCAATGTAAATCTATTTTCTAATCGTGTTATAATTGCAGTTAATGGGAGCTACACACTATCAGGCACTAGTGTAATATTGAAATACTCAGGTGACACGTACAAAACAATAGGCACTGTTACAGCAGGTTTCGCACAAGATAGATATTCAGCAGAATACAAACCAACCACAATTACGGTAAACTTTAAGGATTAACATGGCTACATTTAATAAGTTCGATCAATTCGTCGCAGATAGAAGTAATGGAGTTCACAAGTTAGACTCAGATACTCTAAAATTTGCACTAACAAACACATTGCCAGTAAAAACAAACTCGGTTATTGCTGATATCACACAGATAGCGGCAGGCAATGGTTATACTGCTGGTGGCGAGACTGTGGCAATTACATCATCAACACAAACGGACGGTACATATTCATTAGTGCCAACAGCTGATGTAGTATTTACAGCTTCAGGCGGCTCAATGGCTCAGTTTAGATATGTTGTATTATATAACTCATCTGCTGTCGGTGGTGCTTTGATTAGTTGGTATGACAGAGGCTCAGCGGTTGATTTGCTTGATACTGAAACATTCACAGTGGATGTAGGCGCAACATTATTAACAGATACTTAGTATCAATAATCAAAAATAGTGGATAAAAATACAATTCATTAACTCTAATTACGGGGTTAATGAATAAAGCAGTGAATAAACGCTCTAAAGGGGCAGTATATGGCAAACTCGTCAAAGATGGGCGCACCAACAAAGTACGACGATAAATTTGTAGTGGATCTTATAAGTTATTTTGATGTTGAGTCATACGTGGTAGATGAAGATGGGAGAAAGACGGTTTCAAAGTTCCCTACGATGGCTAGGTTTGCTTTAAATTGCGGAGTTCATGTTTCAACTTTGCATGATTGGGCTACTCAAAAAGGTGAAGATGGTGAGTTATTAAAGCCTGACTTTTCCGAAGCATATAAAAAGGCTAAACTTTATCAAGAGGCTTATTTATATGAATGTGGACTAGCAGGGGCAATAGATAAGACTTTCGGTATATGGGCAACAAAAACCATACTAGGACATAGAGAGCCAGAAAAAGAAGTAAATAGTGATGATACTCTAATTGATGCGCTTAGTAAGCTAATTGATAAGTTGCCGAATTAATGGATTTATCAACAGGTCACACTGCTATTGATAGGCAGCTTGCTAGGTGGTATGAATTAAAAGATCATGATGTTCAGCTTGATTTAATAGCGGCAGTAGATGAGGGTGTTAGATTTCCTTTAGTTCCGTCAGGTAGGCGTTCTGGAAAGACAGAAAGATTTAAGCGTTTTTTAGTTAAGCGAGCAAATAAGATTGTAGGTATTTATTTTGCAGCGGCACCGACACACGACCAAGCTAAAAAAATATTCTGGGATGATTTAAAGGCAATGACACTATCTACTACTCATAGTAAGCAGCCGAGCGAATCAAATAGAATCATATTCTTAAATAACGGTAGTGAAATACACGTTATAGGCTTAGATAAACCTCAAAGGATCGAAGGCATACCTTGGACAGGTGGCGGTATAGATGAATTTGCAGATTTAAAAGGCGAAGCATGGGAGGCCAATATATACCCAGCGCTAAATACTGTTAATCCAACAAGGCCAGATTATAGGGCTTGGTGTTGGTGTTTAGGTGTGCCAGACGGCTTAAATCATTATTACGATCTCTGTGAAATTGCCAAGGTTAATGATACTGGTATGTTTAAAGTGTTTCACTGGAAAACGGAAGAGATATTTCCAGAGATGGCGGCAGAGGCTAAAAAGGTCATGTCTGCTAAGCAATATAATCAAGAGTTTGCCGCATCATTTGAAACAGCTAACGGAAAGATATACGAAGATTATTCACCAAATAATCATACTGATGAATTAATACAAGAGCATGAGCAGCTGCTTTGGCATCATGACTTCAACTACACACCGATGAGCTCAGCTATCGCGGTAAAGAGAAAAGGTAAATATTATATACTTGATGAAATAATATTGAGTAGCGCAGTAACAGAACAGTCGGCTATTGAGTTTTGCGAAAGATACAAAAACCATAAAAACAAGCACGTTATAATTTATGGCGATCCTGCCGGAAGGGCCGGAGAAAAGCACGGTCACATGTCTGACTATACTCAGATGGAAGATTATCTTCGCGCTAATGGTTGGAGGTTTACAAGAAAAGTACACAAGAAAGCTCCGGCAATAAAGGATAGGCAGAACGCGGTAAGAGCTAAGATACTCACAGCTAGTGGAGAAGTCAGTTTGTTCGTAAACGTTAAACGTTGCAATTACGCACACAAAGGACTAAGTACAGTGCAATTAAAGAAGGGTTCAAGCTTTCAGGAAGAAGAGACAGAATATCAACATATAACAACAGCTATTGGTTATATGATTACTTATGATCACCCTGTCACTAGCAACGTAACAAGCTCAGGACGCATGATAGTGTAACTAGTGCGCAATATTGCTATAATACATATTATTCGTTGGTTAAGCTGACGACAAACAATTTTAAAAGGCTTAACAATGTCAACTGACGTAAAAACACCAAGAGCAGAATATACAATCGCACTACCTGGGGTTATTCGTAATCGTGCTGCTATCTCAGGCGGTCGAGCCGTTAAAGCAGGTCGTGAGATGTTTCTAAAGCCACTTGCTTCAATGTGTTGCTCAACTGTTATCAATGAAGATGGCAGTGAGTCATTACGCAAGCACCCTCAATTAACTTATGAAGGCATGGCTGATTATGAGAAGTATTTAGAGTTAGCTTACTTTTATGCTGCTACACAAATTACAGTTGAGGGCTTAATAGGCTTAATATTCTCCAAAGAAGCAAAAGCTGAGTTGCCTGCACAAGCTGAATTCATTCGTGATAACATCGATGGCAAAGGTACGACTCTGCGAGAAATGTCTATTGCTGCTTGTCGTGAGGCTATCAGTTCAGATTGGTCTGGCTTTTTAGTCGCTCGACCTGAAACACCTACGGGTGCAAGTGAAAAATTCGTAGAGGATAATAATCTTAGACCTAAAATTCTACACTATAAATTCGAGTCTATTATTAATTGGGATTACACAGTTATCAATAACGTAGAGCAATTGTCGTTACTGGTCCTAAAAGAATCTAAAACTAAGCGCACAGGCTTTAAGGTTGAGGTTGAAGATCAATATCGCGTACTCGAATTAATAGAAGGTGTTTATCATCAGGCTATGTACGACACTGATGGAAACATCGTCAACGAAGCAAGTCCCGTTATTATTAATGGCGAATTTTCGACTTCAATTCCGTTTTTCTGGGTTGAAGAACCATGCAAAGAGACTGCACCGATTACTGGTTTAGTTGATGCTAACTTTCAGCACTACAATATATTTGCTGATTACGGCGGGAAGCTTCACTATAGCTCATTCGCCATATTCACTGAAACAGGCGCTAAATCAGGCGGTAATATGATGCTAGGCAATGGCGTTAAGTGGAATAACGCCAACGACCAAGCGCAATTCAACGTTTTGCAAGCTGATGGTAATGCAGACGGTTTACGTATAGCTTTGCAGGACATGGAAGTGCGCATGGCTGCTTTAGGTGCTGAACAATTAAAGCCTCGCACTAGTGGCGCTGAATCAGCAGAAGCTAAAGGGCTTGATAAAGTATCGCAAAGCTCATCAACTGCTAATATTGCTATTACTGTTAGCAAGGCGTTAACAGTAGCTATTAATTTCGTTAGTAAGTGGATGAATGGTACAGAAGATACTGAGTATCTATTAAATACTGATTACAACCCTACTGGCGTTGACGCACAAACATTATCAGCTGTATTTGCTGTGCATTTAGCGGGCAAGATGCCAACTGAAGATTTCTTTACGTTTTTACAAAAAGGCGAGTTAATCAACGCTGATAAAACGCTAGAAGAATATATGGCGCAAATAGAAACTAACAATACTGGCATGGAATAATGACAACAGAGCGGTTGATCAATCAATCTACGCGACATGGTATTTACACGCAACGCTTCGCAGGTCGTTTAGCTAATCTATTCGACCCGTATTTAGAGCGCCTTACTCGTGAATTTAAATTAATCATGATGGACGCACCCGAGACAACACAAAGCATTCGACGTATCAATCAACTAGTAACTCAGTGGCGCAGCGTATCGTTAACAATTTATGGTGAGTACAACGACGATGTATTATTTGCTGAGTTAGAGCCTTTTTCTAGCAATGAATCACAATGGGAATTAGACAACCTTAAATCAGTTGTTAAATCTCCATCAGTTGCATTGGTGGCACCTGCACCAGTTCAAGTATGGGCTGCTATCAATGCTGAGCCTTTAATATTTCCAGATAGCAACGGTGTAAAAACTCTTGAGTCATTCATTAAAGATTGGGAGAAAGCACAGATTGAAGTCGTTGGCAATATCGTGCGCACTGGTTTTTTAACGGGCAGAACTACCGGTCAAATAGTACAGGATATCGCAGGAAAGAATGGCTATTTAACCAATCAAAACCGCGCATCAATTAAAGCTATGGTTCGTACATCAACTAATCATATCTCAAACTATGCACGTGCTGAAACGCTAAAAGAGAATGATGATATTGTAATCGGGTATCAAATTATATCTACACTAGATGGTCGGACATCAACTATCTGTAGGCATCATGATAACGGGCGTGTATATAACAAAGGCTTAATTATCTGGGCTGACGGTACGAAGGTAAAAACAACCTCAAAGCCAATGCCTGCCTTTCATCCGTCTTGCCGCACCAGTATTATAGCAATCTTAGATGAGCGCTATGCAATAGATGACAGCGCAGCAACAAGAGCTAGTAATGGTGTTAACGGTGGGCAGCAAGTAAGCGCAAATAAATTCGGTTACTCTTGGCTAAAAGAGCAGGGCAGCATGGGTAAAGCAGGGCTTGAATTCGTGCAAGACGTACTAGGAAAAGAGCGCGGCAGCTTATTAGTAAACGGTGGATTATCGGCTAAACAGTTTCAAAAACTAACTATTGATGAATTGTTTAGACCGATACCACTCGGTGAATTACGCAAGAAGCAATCGTTGCAGCTTGCATTTGACTCTATTGATGGGTAGTTAAGTGATGGATCCAGCCGTTAGCAAGCAATCCTTTTGTTATTGGGTTTTTAATTAACTTATAGACGCTTGTTAGTGGCATTGGGTTGCCATCTCCTGTCATTACATTTAAACAAAAGTCTACACCATCTATCCTTTTTACTTGGCATCTTGATTTTCCGTTTGAAACTATCATTACTCACCTACCCATTCATCATAAGCTAATTCAAGTGCTGACCGAGTTGAATAAGCAATTTTAGAAAGCTCGCTCTCAATTTCATCAATAGCCTTTTCTTTCTTTGTGCGTTGATCGATTGGTTTAATGTCGATATTATTAAATGACTTAACCCTTGCATCTTCAACCATCACCCCATCAAAGGTATAGCTAAAAACCATGACTTCTTGCGAGTTATATAAAACAGTAATCGTCTTATATTCTCCATTCATTTTAAATAAGCACTTCATACCAACTTTAGGCAACTCGCCGTTATCAGCCATAGCCTGTGTGTATACTTGCTTTACTGGTTTAGGTTGTGGTCGTGGCGTTAGATATTTTAATTCATCACGCACTATAGGGTTTGTACACCTCCACTCGTCAGACGCATAAAGACTACCAACAACACGAAATGAGTAGCTATCTTCTTTTAGGTCTTTTATCCAAACCTCGCTAAATTCGTTGTGTGCACCGCAATGATGTGTAGCACCCTCTGGCGCATCTTTCCAGAACTCTTCTGGCGTGTAATCCACTTCAGATTCCTTTTTTAATGGCGTTTTAGCTACTCTGACGTATCTTTCGTAAAGCTCATCTCCTGCATGACGAGACATACTATCTACTAGTGCGTTGAATTCAGCGATAGTGCAAACGTCCTCGTAAGAGTGATTTGCTATCGAAGAGGCACTACATAGCCAAGTATGGGTAACCAGTGAAAACTTAAGGTACGTTTGTGTATCTGCGCGAGCAGCGTTGTTCAAATCGCCACGTAACTCATTTACTGCATCCCAGACCGTTTTTAATTTACTCATTTATTTATTCTCCTTTATTTAATTTAACTAATTCATCAAGTATTTTTTGCTGAATATCAACCGACTTATTAACTTTCCAATACCAGCAATTAACCTCGCGCAATGCGAATATTAAAAAGGCAACTCCGACCCATACTAAGTACGTTGTATCTAGTTCAACATTCATTTATTTATCCTCTAAACCTTTAATCGATAGCATTAGGAAGTCATTATCCTTGCCGCTTTCGTGTTTGTGTGTATTCCACCATGTAAGCTTTCTGTTTATGATTAATAAGAATTCATTCACAGTGTAACCTTTCTTTCTTAATTGCCTTGTTGCTTCGTTCATAATGCCTCACGTAGTTAAATTATTAATCTATCGTACTACGGCTAATTTAGCAGGTCAAGGCCTTAATTTTGATTTAATATAAAACAGTGGTAAAATGTACTAGAATTATTACAGTGCAAAGCACTTAACAAGCCCAAAGGGTATAACCATGTTAAACGAATTTGATAAAGACTTAGCAAGCATTGACTTATCAGCAGAAAACGCTGCCGAATTGATACTTGCAGCAGCAAACAAGCGAGCAGAGGGTTTAGCTAATAAAAACGCTGAATTACTCGGCAAGGTTTCTAAAACTGAAACTTTGTCGGCTGCTGAAAAAGCAAAACTAGCGGAGCTTGAGGCATTTAAAAGCACTGCTGAAATTGAAGCGGCTAAAGCTGCTGAGAATTGGAATCAAGCAAGCGAATTACAAAAATCTGCTTGGGAAAAAGAAAAACAAGCGCTACTAGAAGAAAATACGAGTTACAAACAGAGCGAAGCCAAACGATTGATCACGGATGGCATTAGCTCACAATTGAACGAGATAAAACTAAACCCGTTGTTTGCAAATACAACAAAGGCTTTTTTTGAATCTCAATCAAAAGTCATTGATGGCAAAGCCATGATCGGTGACAAAACGCAAAGCGAATACATACAAGAATGGTCGCAGAGTGACGAAGGCAAAGCCTATTGTTTAGCACCACAAAATTCTGGCGGTGATGGTCTTGGTGGGAATACAACTCCTGCAAATACCGAAGTAGTTAATGAAGCTGCTGAAGCTGCTAAAAAATCTGGTGATGTTGGAGCTTATTTAGCTGCATCAATGACACCGAAAACTTAAACAAAGGTAAATAAAAATGTCTAATTCAAACGATTTAGCTGCTGCGTTAAATAACAAAATGGTTAACGAAGCTTTCGAAATTGCGCGCAAAAACCGCACTGGTATCCTTGCGACTATCGCGATGGGTGCTGCAAAGCGTCCGTATGAGGGTTATAAACAATCATGGACTGATGCGTATAAAGGCGCTGATGCTGTTACTACTGGTGCAACACATACCGCGGCAATTACAACTCTAACAGTTGTTGATAGCTCAGTTTTGCGCCCAGGCATGTTACTAGCAAACGGCAACGAAGTTATGTACGTTTCATCTGTAACTAACGCAACGACTGTTGTTGTTGTTCGTGGTGTTGGTGGTACAACTGCCGAAACTACCGCCTCTGGTGCTGTGCTAACTATCGACTCTGTTGGTCGCGCTGAAAACTCACTAGCTGCTGAAGATAATCTTTATCAGCCAGAGTTGACAGAGAACTACTTCCAGACAATGGACACCACGATCAATATGTCTCGTCGTGCGCTTGCTACATTGCAGTATGGTGATACTAACGACTTGCAATTCCAATTAGCTGAGCGATTACGTCAATTAGCAATCAATATGGATCGCATGATTATCCGTGGTCGTCGATTTACTCAAGGTACTGGTGACTCGTTAATCAGTTACGCTGGCGGCATGAAGTTCTACAATGACCAAGCTGGCGCAATCAAGCTTGATGGTGGCGGTGCTGCTATGACTCAAGTGTTGATCAACAACTTGAACGAGCAAATCGTTTTAGCTGGCGGTACCACTAACACGTTAGCGGTTTCAGTTGCTAAAGCTCGCGATATTCACGCAATCATTAAGGCTAACTATGATTCACAACGTCTATCTGACTGGTCAAGCGATGAAGGCTCGGTGTTTCAATTACCTTCTGATATGCCGCTAATCGGTAACGTTAACAACATCGTTATTGATAGTAACCTTGCTGATACTGAGATCTTAATGTATGACAGCACTAAAATGGCAATCGTACCAATGGCAGCTGCTAACGGTTCAGATGGTGGTGATTGGCGTACAATTGATGCAACAGCTAAAGGTCAAGATGGTGAGTCAGTACGTATTTTAGGTGACTTCTCTTTCGAGTGTCGTCAATCTAAGTCTCACATGGGCTTAATGCACAACTTAACTGCATAGGTGAAATATGACTTTTGAGTCTAAACCGTTACGAATGGTTACTTTTGATCGTGTTACTGTGAAGTTCGATAAAGATGGGATTTACAGTACAGATGATAAAGACAAAATCAAAGCTTTGAAAGAGTTTGAAGGCGTCGAAGTAGCCAAGAAGTAAAATAGAAAAGCCCACAGTAAAACGTGGGTTTTTTATTGCGTATGGGCTATGACTTACAACTAGGGCTTTTACCCGTAGTGTTACTAAAGCATTTAGGTGCGCTAAGTGTACGATTAGCTATTGCACCGCACTTGCATTCTAACTCGCCCGTATCGTCATTAACAAAGCGCTCGAATACTATGTTTGATTTACTGCATCTAAAGTTTCTTAGTTTTCGCATTGGTTACCATTTGATTTTAAACTTCATTACCACTCTAATGTTTTCACGTTAAATTCCGTTTTGCATTCGGTACAGGTAACTTCTTCGCACTCGAAATCATCATGACTGCCATTTCTAGGCCATACTTGACGAAGAAGCTCACCATCATCGTTGTGCATAACACCATTGGTCTCTCTTTCGTTTAATAGATCGATCATGTAATTACACTCAGGGCAATGTACAAATATTTCCACGTCCAATCTTGCGCCAACTGTTTTTAACTCACTCATCACTTACTCTCCTTAATCTGCTTTTCCATTGAATCATGCTTAACCACACAGCCTAACAAAACCACTTCGAATAGCTCTGACTTATCGTTATACCAATTAGTTAAAGTCTGTAAGCTCTGCCCTGTTAGCTCACTAACTTGAGTCAGGGATTTTAAGCCTAACTCTTTAGCTTGCTTGCTTGCTGTCATTATAGATCCAGAAAGTAATTGTTGATTTTTACATTGCGAATTTTACATGTCATTTTGTATGCGTGTTTTATCGCGCTCAACGGGTTTCTTGATGCCATCAACTCATTAAAAGCTTCTTTATCGCTACCACCTACGATATCAATAATTTCTTGGTTAATTGTGTATATTTTGCTTTCTTGAGTATCTGTTAATGTAGTCATAATATTCTCTCTTGTTTTGATTGGTTGTTTCGTAACTCTTGAAACTATTATATCAAACTATTTGAGGAATACAACACTTAATTCAAACTATTTGCTATTTAATTTCTATATTTACTTTTAATAGTTATTAATGATAAAATAACCTCGTTGTTTGGAGTCGAGTCCACGTAACAAAGAAGGTTTAGAAAGCGTTTCTGAGGTTATTTATTTAGCCTACTCGACCAGATTCGCGCTCTAAGCCTTTTTTATTGCCAGCATTCCCATCTATTCAACCGATTTAATTCGGACTTTCGTAACAAATCCGCATAACTAGCTAAGTTTTTAAAGTAGCAAATATGTAATAACTCAATATATATCGACGTTTAGAGGCGCGGATAAACAACGTTTTGTCATGGTTATATGGTTTGGTCAGCCAACAGGGATTGTGAATTGATAGTTGATACTGATATATATTGTTTAATCTACAAGCTGGCTTAGTCTACCATCCATGACTAACGCCTCTAATGACCACTATTATCAAAATTATTAAATAAAATATCATCATGCTATAATAAGACTATTAATCAAGCAGGGCTAAATCATGGCGCAAAATCTAGCTATATCAAACTCAGATAATCTAGTCGTTTTAACATTCGGTGGTGCATTTCTTTCTACCGCTACAGATATTAAAGTTTACTTCGGTGACGAGGTTTACACTAAATTATTAGACCCGACTGTCGTTATTGTTGATAGTGATGAGCAGCTATCATTAAACTTATCAGGCACAAGCGAAGTCGGTAAAGTATTCGTTACTATTAAGCGCTTCGATGCCTTGAGCGTTAACGGCACTGATATTACATCAATGGAGCTAGGAAACTTAGGGAAAATCGTTGTCGCTATTGGTACTCAGTTAATTATCGAAGATGGTTCGATTGTCGAGAATGCCAATTCGTTTGTTACTGATGAAGAGTTTAAAGCTTATGCGAATATCGAGGGTTCAAGCGTACCGGCTACACAGCCAGATAGGGAGGCACTTTTAATTATCGCAATGAAGTACATCACAGCTAAAGAAGGTAAGTATAAAGGCTGTCGTGTTAAGGGTGAGCAAGAATTGTCATTTCCAAGGCGAGGATTGTCGGTTTACAATTCATTAGTTGGTACTGATAAGATTCATAAAAACGTGAAAAAAGCACAGATGGAACTTGCTCTCCAGGCTGCAAACTCTGAATTATTTGTAAGCGGTCAAACTCAAAATATAGCTAGTGAAAAACTAGGTGAGCTGCAAGTTGATTACTTTGCCGGCGGTTCTAGCGCAATGATTCGCACTGATACCGCTGACGTATTTTTAAAGCCGCTAATGAAGTATAACGGCAACGATAATAGAACAGTGAGAGTGTAATGGCTACACGTGCAAGCTTTCAAACTTTAGCTGATAAACTAATCAATAAAACCTTTGCTGATTTTCGTGATGAAGTTCTGTTGCAGCAAGTTGAATCAGACTATGCCACACAATCGAATATTGTGGTAAAATCAGATGTAACAAAAGGCATTCGCATTGAATACAGTAAAGGCGATATAGGCGACTCAATCCAAGTTGGTGACTATAAAATCAAAATGGTCAAACAAGGATTGTCTGTAGATGTTCGAGCAGATAACACGGTAATGACCTTTAACGGTGTGCCAGTATCAATAATTAGAGTAACCGAAGATGCAGCCAGCGCAACTTACACTATACAAGCGAGAAATAAATAATGTCATTCGCTAAGTCTTTACAAGTCGGTGATTATATCGCTGACGAGATTAACAAAGAAGCTAGAGCGTTAGGTATCAATTTGCTTAACGGCTTGACTCGCGTAACTCCTGTCGATACTGGTCGAGCGCGTGGCAACTGGTTTGTTGGGATTAGTGGGCCAGTTCGTGCAATTGATAATAATCGCAAGGCAACAAGCGCGGTTATTGAAGGTGTAAATGTCATTAACTCGGCAAAGTCTATCGAATATCCGGAGATTGTAATTAGTTCAAATTTAGCGTACATCGAGCGACTTAATGACGGTTACAGCACGCAAGCGCCTAAGAAATTCGTAGAGAATGAGATTGACAGAGTGGTGAATGCAAGTGGCAGATAATATAGCATTAACACAAGCTGATTTGGTTAAGCGATTGCTTGATAACTTGCCTAGTGGTTACACTAAGGCAACAGCTAACACGCCTAATTCGCCATTTACAACACCTAGTAATAAGAAATGGTTAAGAGCTACAGTAATTCCATTTAACACTGTTAGCGATGCTGCTACAGGCTGCTTTAAGATAACTAACGGCTTATTTGTTGTTGATAGCTTTTATCCTAAAGGCAGTTATGACAATGCGCAATTAGTCGATCACCAAGCTATAAAAACATTATTCGAAAATCAAACTTTTAACAATACACAGTGCCAAACAGTCTCAACTTTAACGGTTGGTGATACTGGGAATTGGTATCAAATACAATCATCAATAGAATTTTACATGGAGGGGCAATAGCCTCACATTAAAATAAACCACAACTTAAAAGGTATATAAAATGGCTAGTTTAGAAAGATCGGACTTATCCGTCCATATTGCAGCACAAGCGGTTGAGGGTACGGTTAACGCTACTCCGGCCTTTAAAATTATTCGCGGTACTTCTGGCATCGTGCAATCAACTCCTACTTATGTGACTTCTAACGAGATTGTTACAGATGGTCAGGCAGCACAGCAAGTACAAGATCGTCGTGAATCAACATTAACTCGTGAATTCGATGTTACAAAAGAAACCATTTCTTTATTCAATGAAGTAATTCACGGCACTCAATCTGACAACTCGTCTGTTGCTTCGACTGCAGTTGCTGCCACAGTTACGGGCTTCACAGTGCCGACTGCAACAGCGACAAAATTATCTGTTGGTGACTGGTTTGGCATGAGTGGATTCGCTGATTCATCGCTTAATATTCGTTACAAATTAGCTTCTAAAACATCTACAACGTTAACGACTACTGAAGCACCTGCAACAACTGAAAGTGCAGGCGCATCTGTAGTATTAACAAGTTTAAAAGCTTCATCAGATCAAACTAAAACTTTGCGCACAATTCAAAACCGTATTACTGATTTATCAAAAACTGGCAATGTGAATTTTGAAACTTACCTTGATTGCTTTGCTAGTGTAGGCTCTTTGACTGTTGATAAGTCTGGTATCGTAACGGGTTCAATGGAGTTTAAGATCCCAACACCTCTAGCTGGTACTGCTGCTATTGCAGGGCAAACTGATTTAGCTAAAGATGACTCTCCAGTAGTTAGTGCTGTAAATAATATCGGTGCGTTTTACGAGAATGGCATTAACTCTAAATGCAACATTCAAACTATGTCGATTGAGTTTAATAACAACTATGAGGGCGATGGTGGCGCGGCAGGCTGTATCGATGAAAAGTTTGGTCGCGGTGCGATTACAGTTTCAGGTTCAATAACTGCCCGTACAGTAAAAGCCAACTCATCAATCTGGCGCGATAAAAACCGAAACGGCACTGTGCAAGCATTAGCTATTGAATTCAAATGGGGCGATGAATGGGCGATCATGGAAGTAACCAACGCTTTAATATCTAACCATGAATTTACTGACGGTGATATCGTCGTTGCTAACTCGATGGAATACTCAGCATCAGGCGCAGACGAAACAGGAAAAACATTCCAAATTTTCTCTAGCTTTTAACAGTTACCCGTAGCTAGGTTCATTACCGAAAACGAGCTTGTCACCTCGCTGCTACGGTTATTTTTTGACTAACTTTGACAGGGTTTAAAATGAAATTATCACAATACGAAGAAGATTTAGAAAAGCAAGAAAAAGGCTCTCCGTGCTACTTATATGATGGGCATTTTGACGTTAGGCGCTCTGGCACGCCATCGTTTAACAAGGAAGTACAAGAGATTAAATCTCGATTATATGACTTTGCAGCGCGTGATGTTGATATGAATTTAATCATGGCGCATTGGCTTGCTGAATTCGGTGTAACTGGTTGGGGTGGTGTGCTAGATGAAGGAGATAGAGTTGAATACAAAAAAAACGGAGAGTTAATTCGTACAATCGAGATCAGACGCGGAGAATTAGAATATTCAAAGGAAAATGCAAGAGCTATATTTCTTAATCCTGCGTTTTATAACAGCCTTAATCTTTTATTATTACAACATGCAGCAGATTATAATAACTATTTACATGATGAGTTAGAAAAGGATTTAGAAGCAATAAAAAAGAAATAAGCTATCGTGATGAAATTGGCTACGGTGCAGATGAAGAGGCGATAAGACAGCTTTACCTGCAAAGCGGTACAATAGAAGAGTTTAACGAGTTAAAGCCTATTTTAACTGAAAAGCAACGTAACTTGCATAACTCATTTATTCGCGTTAGCAACGAAAGAGAATACAGTCAAGGCTCGCCGCTCGGCATATCAGAGCGAGATATTGATTACTTCATTAACAAGTACGGCTGTCATGGTTATGCTGAAGATATTTTTACTAGCGCTATATTGTCATTAGATAGCGATTACATACAAAAGAAACACGCTGAGATACGCAAAACACATAAGGGCTAGTAATGGCGACTACTAAGTACATAGATATTAAGCTTCGAACTAAGAGCGCTGAAACTAGCGCTGATAAGCTTGATGGAAAAATGAAAGGGCTAGGCACTACGGTAGATAAAACATCCAATTCTTTCGGTGTACTGTCAAAAGTTGCTGCTGCCGTTGGTACTGCGATAGTAACTGGTCAAATAACTAAATATGCTGATGCGTATACGTCATTACAGAACCAAGTTAGACAAACTACCAAGTCAACTGAAGAGTTAACTGAGCGCACAAAAGACTTATTAGATATTTCTAACCGTTCGCGTGCTGGGATTACAAGCACTTCTGAATTATACACACAATTAGTCTTATCAACTGAAAACCTTAATTTATCTACTGAAGAGCAATTAAGATTAACCGAAACCATAACTAAATCATTTTTAGTTTCTGGCAAGAGCGCTGCTGAGTCGGCAGGTTCTATACGCCAACTAGGGCAGGCTTTCGCGGCAGGTGTTTTGCGCGGTGATGAGTTTAATTCCATAGCAGAGAATGCGCCTGAAATAATGCGAGCATTACAGCGCTCTTTAAAACTCACGCAAGGCGAATTGCGAGATCTTGCTGCCACTGGTGGGATAACCGCGAAAATATTAGTTAACGCATTGGGTGAAGCGGCTGAAGTTATTGATACTAAATTTAATGATTCAACAGCTACAATGGCGCAAAATATCGAGGTTGCCAATAACAACTTAACTGAGTTTATCGGCAGCTCAACAACAGTTCAAAATGTGATGGGCGGCTTAGGTGGCGCAATAGTAACAGCAAGTAAAAATATCGAAAACATAGCCAATGGTGCAGCAGTTTTAGCATCTGTATTTGCAGCTAAACTAATACCTTCTATATTGCTATCAACAAAGGCGGCAGCATCTAGCGCATTGGCATTTAACGCAGACGCTATAGCTAAAGCCAAGCAATCAAAAGAAACGCTACAACAGGTTGTTGCAGATAGAGCGCTGACAGCGGAATCCGTAACAAAAAACAGAGTGCTATTACAGTCAATAATAGTATCAAAAGATTTAGCTCTACAAGAAGTTATAAGGGCAAGGGCTATAAACGCAGTGACACTAGCGAACCTTGAAGAATTAAAGTCAAACGCAGCTAGGGCGCAATCGGCCGCCTTTAGCTCAGGCTTAAGGTTAGCCGCTGAAGAAAGGGTAGTAGTGGCTAATGCAGCATCTGTAGCATCATCAAAAGCAATTATAGCGGCAGAAATAGAGTTATCTGCAATATCAGCAAGACTTACGGCTCAAAAAGCAGCATCTACAATAGCTACAAATGCGCACGCAGCGGCAAAAACAAAAGAAGCAGTAGCAACCGGAGTTTTAGCTGCGGCAAATACAGCACTAACAAGGACAGCGGTAATAGCAACAGCAGCATCAAGAGCATTGGCAACATCGATTGCTTTTTTAGGTGGACCACTAGGTATAGCATTAATAGCCGCAACAGCGCTTTATACTTTTGGCGATTCTGTCACCGACTTAAATGGAAAGGTTAGCACAGCAACTCCAGAGATGGACGCATTCTCCGCATCAATAGAAAAAATGTCTCGAGGCGCTAAAGGTGCGTCATTAGCAAATATCAATAAACAAATGAAAGAGTTAAGGGATGAATTAACGATAGCAACTAAGGCGGCTGATAAGGCTGATGAGAGAGCTATACTTGCGGCATCTAATGGCAGTGGATTTTCGCTATTGGCAAAGGTCGCTGAAGATGCAAGATCTAAGGTTAAAGGGATTAACGATGAGTTAGAGTTGCTATCACAAAAGCAAGGTATAATTATTGGCGCTCCAGATTTATCAAACGGAACTAACCGTGGCAATATTAACAATGAACAGCCCACTGCGCCAACTAGCACCAAACAAAGCCAATACTCAATAAACCTAGCGCAAGAAACAGAGGCATTGCAAATTGAACTGGCATTAAGGCAGCAAGTAGAGCAAGGTTATTTGTCTCAACGTGATGCTGATTTAAGTGCTGCTTACATAGCTGACGAGTTAAGAAGAGCAACTGCTTTTGAGAATGAACTAGCAAAACTAACAATAGATAAAGAGGCAAGAGTTGCGCTAATGACTCAGTTTGATGAAGCAGCACTATTGAGACAACAAGCGTTTGAGGATGCGCTTACTGGTATTAAACAGACATCTACGGATGATAGGCTTCAAATTGAGCAAGACGCAGCAAACGCAGAAAATCAAATGAGAGCAAACGTTACTAATAACGCGATAGGGCTACTACAAGTTTTAGGAAGAGAAAATAAGGCAGCGGCCATTGCAGGCATAATAATATCTAAAGCAATGGCGCTCTCTGCTAACGCAGTTGCAACAGCTTCAGGGGCTACGCTTGCATTTGCCGCACAACAAGTACCTGGCGATCCAACTTCATTTGCAAGGGGTACGGCAGCTGCGGCTAAGGTAAAAGTTTTAGGCGCTGTTAATGCAGGGCTTATTGTTGCTACTGGTTTAGGGCAGGCAGCAAGTGTTTTTAGTGGTGGTTCTGGCTCTCTAGGTGCGACAGAGCAAGGTACAGGGAGTTATAGTCAACCTGTGCAAGCTGATGCTGCACCAGTAAAGACAAGAACTGTCGATATAAGAACAGATGGCTCTGCATTTTCTGAAGCTGTAAAGGATGCCGCTTTAGTGCTATTTAATGGCGGTGATGACGACGTGGTATTGAATATAACAAACGCGCAAAATGAATTAATTAGAACAGGTGGAGCAAGTTAATGGCTATTATCGTAGTAGACACAACAGCGCAAAGTATCGCGGCAAAGAATGATTTTAGTTTAATTGCTTATGACTCTATTTTGCCAACTTCAGCATATACTGGACAAAATGAAGATAGCGACTTCACATTTTTAAATGCTTTGGATTATCGAGATAACACTAAATATTCACCATCTATTGATAGCGGCACAGTGACAATTTTATTCACTCAATCAAATGTTGAAACTATTAATTATTTTGCTTTTGCTGTTCATAACTCGCAAGATGCCGGCTTGTCTGGAATGCTAGAGGTTGATTCTGGTTTAGGTTATGAAGTTGTTTCTGAGTTCGCAAGTTTGAAAAACAACAAGCCGTTTATTAGTTATTTTGGTCAAGATTTAGAGAGTGCTAAACAGCGTTTAACGCTTAACTTTACTAGTAAGCTATACATTGGCTCTATCAATATTGGTAAAGCCATTGTGATGCCGCGCACACCAAGTATAGGCTTTCAGCCTTCTAAGTTTGCTTCGCTTGATACTGTTGAGCAATTCACTACCGAAGGAAATAATTTTCTGGTAGGGCGTAGAGAGAAAAAAGGCAACCAAGCAAAAGCTAACTTTAGATTTATAAAGTTTGATTATCTTGATAAATGGTGGGGTGGTTTTTCTAACCATGTTTTAGACAGCAAACCTATTTATTTTAAATGGTCAAAAAATAAAGATGAAACCATCTATGGATTACAGAATTGGAAAAACCTAACAAAGCCGACTTATTCATCTAGCCTCTATGCTAATATTTCACTAGAAATTAACGGGTATATTTAATGACAATTAACAGTTTAAAATCATTGGCAGGTCAAGACATTGCTGTCATTGCTACCGTGAAATTAGATGCTTGCAGACACACGACAGCACAGTCAGTTATTGATGGTCGGGTAACGTTAACTGGTGCTTTAAGTGCAGGGTATACCGGTTCAGTTGCTATCACTGGCGGCAATGCTGAGTCATTCATTATTTCTGATCCTTTTTTATTGATAGACGATGAGATAATAGAAATAGATGTAATTTCAAATACTGAGTTAACTATAATTTCTCGAGGTAAATTCGGCACTACTGATACTAGTCATGATGCAGGAGTTGCAGATATAAAGCACTCTGGAGAAGTTGATGGTTCATGCTACGGCTTTGCACAGACTTGTAGTAGCGGTGACTCATATCAAGCAGATTTATACAAAGACTTTGTATTTCCATCTGCTCAATTAGATTGGTCTAAGATTTATTTTAACGGCTTTAGCTCATGGTCGCATACTCCTGCAAAAGTTGACCCTGGGCAAACAATTGGCAGTAGGGCGAAAGTATCTTTAACGCTTTTGGACCATGTTGAGGGCGACACTTACGTCCCCTATGCTGACAGAAGAACAAGCGATGGGACTTTATGGAAAAAGATTTTCGAGCGTCACCCCAATATAGAGGGACGCCCATTAATAATCGAAACAGGTTTTGATCCATTAAATTATAATCCTGATAATTTTATTAGGCGTGAATATGTTATTGACTCGATAAACGAATCGAATGGCTCTTTGCGTATATCAGCATTAGATCCGCTGATATTAGCTGACGATAAAGTTTCAAAGGCCCCTATTGCATCGCAGGGCGTTTTATCCGCTATCGTTGAATTATCCAGTACAGAAATAACTTACACTAGCGCACCTGGATTCGATTACTCAGCAAGCGGAACGGTTTACGTGCGTATAGATTCTGAGGTTATCGAGTGTACGGTGTTGAGCGAGTTTGTATTAACCATTGTTAATCGTGGAGTTGGTGGAACAGAAGTAAAAGACCATTCAATAAATTCCACAATCCAAAAGGTTTTATTTTACGACAACGTGAATGTAGTTGAAATTATCGTAGATATGATTGAAAACTATACACCAATAAAATCAGTATTTTTAGATGATTACACTGATGTTATCGCAGCAACATCAACGATAACTTTAACGGCTTATATCTCTAAATCAACATCAGTAAAAACATTAATTAACGAGTTAATTAAAAACGGTGATCTGGTTGTTTATTACGACGAAGAAAACCAAAAAATAAAAATAAAACTTGTTGGCGATGCTACACAAACGCCTATATTTTTAAATGAAGAAGATCACATTGAGCGTGGCAGCATTAAGTTTACTAGGCTACCGAAAGAGCAATATACTCGATACTCGACTGCTTGGGCGCCTAATGATATTACAAAAACAACGGACGAGGAAAACTTTTCAATTGTTTTTCAGGCTATAAATTTAACTAATGAATTGCCGAAATTTCAAGGCGAGACAAACGAAAAAGATATATTTTTCAATCGATGGTTAACGACAAGTAATGAAGATGTGGTTGTCGGGACTTCTATAGCTCAACGGGCGCTAGATAGGGCGCAAGAATTGCCATACGACTTATCTTTAAACCTAGATATAGAAAGTGTTTTTGAAACTCAAGGTAGCGTATTGGAAAACGGTTCAATAGCGACAATAGCAAGTAGTAAAAGAGTAAACAAGGACGGATCAGCACAATCTAAAAACTACCAAGTTTTAAGTATGAAAGACTTAGGTAGTATGAAATACAAGGTTGATTTTAGGCTTTATCAAGATCCGTTAATCGGTGTTAATGTTGACTTTACAATTGACGAAAACAAAGAGAATTACGACTTATCCGCTGAATTTGCACCAACGGCAGGGCATTATATAGTACTTATAAATACTGGTGTAACAATAGGCTCAACATCAACTTCATTATTCGCTTTTACCACAGGTGCACAAGCTTCAGGCGTTAGTTTTGAGTTCATAATCAGAGGCTCGATACTGTCAAAAGGCGGCAGGGGTGGCGGTGGTGGCAACTTGTTCATGCCCCTCAAGGAAGATAATCCAGGTATATTTTCAAAAACTGGTAGTGCGGGTTTTGATGGTGGAAATGTATTTGAGGCAACAGTTGATTGCACTATAAACGTTGGCTCTGGTGCCATATGGGCTGGTGGCGGTGGCGCATCTGGAGAGAAATCAGTAGGGGAAAATAACGTAAACCCAATATATTCAAAGGCGGGGAATGGAGGTCCGGGCGGTCAGGGGTATACTAACTCAGGGTTGAGTAATGGAGGTACTGTTGAATTAGATGGAAGTGGTATAATAGATACAGGAATTAATGGCCCTAATGGTAATGTAGGATCAAACGGAATATTAGGTAATAATTACGGCGGCAAGTTTGGCGAAAGCGGAAAATCAAATGATGGAATATTGGGAGGGCTTACGGGCTTTGCCATAGTTTCAAACGGTAATAATGTTACAATAACTTCGGGCAATAACCCCATAAACATCAAAGGAAGAAGATCATAATGCTATCTCCATATACAGTAACAATTTACACAAAACAGGATAACCCTTACAACGTTATCCCTGATGCTCCTATCGAGATTAGAGAGCGCCTAGCTAACGGCACTAGCGGAAGTTTATCGACTATTTACGAAGATCAAGAAGGTTTGATTCCAATCACGCAAACTGGCGCCAAAGCGGATAGTAACGGTCAGTTTACATTTTATGCTGAAGCAGCACAATACAATGCTGTTTATGAGTCTCAAACCGTTCCTGTTGATGCTGGGGTTACAGTGGGCACACTGCCTAGCGCAATGATAAGTAACCCATCACTACCTTATGTTTTTGATACTGTGGCTACAATGTCTCTAGATAGTGACTTACCCATAGGTAAAGTCATGAAGACCACAGTTCACAATACATCGTCAAACAAAGGTGGCGCAAAATACATCAAACGAGCAGGAACTAGCCCTGATAGCATAAAATCTCCTGTTATGACTGGTGCGTTTTATGCTGAGTTAGTAGAAGACGACTTAAATCCTTTTCAAGTTGGCGTTATTGGTGACGGTGTTGCTGATGATACAGTGCTATTGACATATTTTGATGGGCTTGAATTTGATCATGATATAGACCTGCTTGGGAATAATTTTGTAGTTACCGCGCAACCAAGTAATAACAAATACTACAATGGGTCTTTCATTGTTGCAGGTAAAGAATATAAGCAAATATACAATACAAGAACAAAACCACAAGGCGCAAGATCAGCTAGCTTTAACTTAAAAAAAGTTTGGTTTGATCCAAGGTACAGAGATGACGTGCCGAAAGGACTAGAAAATTCAGTAATTTGGCTAGGAGACTCAATAAGCCACGGTGCATTTCAGGGTAATTTATATCAAGACGGAATGGTTAATATCGTAAAACGCTGTATTAGAGCTGAATCTGGTGTGGGCGGTTACGGGTATGCGCCTATGCTAGGGTGGAACACACCTATAGTCACTACTGAGGTGCATGACGTTATATTTAGCGCTGGTAACTCTTGGGTAGGCTTAGAGTCAACAAGTGGTGGCGAGGACATCATGCAAGGGCTAGCTTTTCAGTCTAGTGCCGCTAATGATTCAATAACGTTTACAGTGCCAACATTTCAAGAAATTGTTAGATTGTGGTATGTAACAGATCCATCAGGCGGTATCTTCGAATACACAATCAACGGTGGCGCTGCTGTACAAGTTGACACGTCAGGCACAAGAGATGTTAGCACTTCTGTAGCAACATCTATGCTTGATAACGGCTATGGAAAGTGCCAAATAGTAGTAAAGGTTGTTAGCGGCACTGTTACGTTTGCCGGTATAGGTTACGAAACAGGCACAAAAAACAATATACAGAACTTTAGTCAATCAGGTCGCAGATTAGAGCCTGCAACTGAACAAATGATTGACTACTGTTGTAGAGGTGCAACTTTGGTTTTAGCTCTTGGTCATAATGATTATGGAGACGCTGCCTTAGATCCAGTATACGCTGCTAACTTTAATCAGCGTATAGATTGGATTATTGAGTATTGCTTGAAATACAACACAACGCTATTTGTTGCAGATTTTTGTTGGTGGGTAGATCAAGATAATCCGGTTAGGGTTGCACTACGCAGAGCGGCGCAAGAGGCACAAGGCACTTACATAGGCTTGCCTGATTATTTAACAAGGGACGATTTTGTTAAAGTTGAATATAATCCTGGGTTTTATCAAGTTGACTCGTCTTTCTTATTCAGCGATACATCACATCCAAAAGCAGAGGGCGCAAGATGGGCAGCTCAGGCTATAGCTAGTGACATGGGGTTAAGTGTAACATCTAAGAAAGAAGCTTTAGATTTTCATGACTACCCATTCCCATTGCAGCTAATAGAAGGGCAAGGGTTGAAAAACAGGTTTAATACTGTTGGCAATATAAGTAAGATTTCACAATCGGGGCAGTCAGTAAATATATCTATAAGAATAATAGAAGATCCTGCTTCAGGTGGTTTTGATGTTGGCGTTTACTCTATATGCGATGCTCTTAGTGCATCAAGGCAGGTGGTCGGTAAATATGGATCTTCAGCTCCAATGGAACGTGGCTGTGCCTTATACACTAACACCAACGCAATTGCACAGCATTTCACTGTCTCACAAGGATTGGCGGTAAGCATGGAGTCAATCACACCATGGTTAAACACTGTTGATACAGTTATAAGTATGAATAACATTTAATTGAGGCGCCCTAAAACCAATTAACCAACTCGTTAAGTATTCGATCGTCATTGGTGCGATCGAATACGTGCTTCAAAGCTGCATCAACTATTTTTTTATAAAACTCTCCACGTTGCTCTGGTGTCATTTTATCGTATGCAATTGATAGCGGCACTAGCTCGAACTTATCACCGTCACGTGTCCAAACTTGCTTATAGTAACCTGCGAATACAGTTAAGCGTTTACGCACAAAATCAACGCTATACTCGTCCTTTGCTGCCTCTTCATCACCGTAATAATGCTTAGTGCAAAAAGCGAAAAACGCGAATATTTTCCTATGCAGTTTACCGTTTTGCTTAGTATTTACTGACCATTCGAATTCCTCACCTACTGGGATTTTAGATAGCTTGGTTTCGGCTAGCTCATCACAAGGCCATAATTTATTATTAGCTGTTTTAGCTAGCCATACTTTCATAATTACCCCTGCTTTCTATTCAACATAAACCATAGCGCTATTCGTGCGCTTACTACGAGCGGCTTGTTTCATATCGCTCTGGTAGCGCAGTATAGAAGATCTATGTATACCTGTAATCTCTACAATATCTTTAACGCGAGCATTTAACCTCAGCAATCTCATAGCCTCTTTTTTAGCAACTTCATCTATCGTGCATTTTGATGGCAGTTTAACTTTAGGCATTTCAATCATGCCGATTTTTCTTAGTGATTCAATCATTATACGCTCCACCTTAACCAAGCCAAGCACGCACATATAATTACAGTAGCAACAATATAAACCTTTCTAGATTCTGCTGTCACTCGCTCATTTCTTCGTCTATCTGTTTTATCATTCATTTTTATTCTCCGTTATTTAATTAAATCCGTATTTCACCGTAAAAAACGTGATATATTTTAATTGTCCATATTTAACAGTAATTTAATTAATCTGGTCTAATGTGTGAAATACGGAATAATTCACGTTAGTAGCAGTGTTAGCAGGAATTACCTTGTTAACCTTTTAGCTATTCCGCACAATCTTACCAATCTAAACAGCTCATCATCACAAACGCTCATTTTCCCAGATAATGAATTACTCCTAACTATCGTGCTTATTTCTCTTATAGCGTTACGCAATTCACTGCTAACAACATGTTCAAGCGGATTGCTTACAGTTGGTTGTTTTTTTCTGATTGCTTCTTCGTTATAGTGCCCTTTAATCATTTTGTACTCCTAATTATTGCGCAACGCGCTTAACATAAAGGTTAGGCAGATTCATCAATCTGCGCTTTTAACTGTAATTCTGCATTAGCACCGCTAATAATACTTTTGCTTGTAAATATTGTTGTGCCATTCAACTGGGCTATACCCTCGTATAGCCAATAATCTTCAACTTGCATGTCGTAACATTCAACAAAAAGCAAATAGCCTTTGTATCTGTCATGTGAATATAGTTCCATATCAACCTCGTCAATCTGCCTAACAACTGCAATCAAATGACGAAAACAGTTTACCGTTCATTCTTCACTAACGCTTTATTTTGCGTCTGTGCTTTAGGTTATTTACTCTCACTCTCGGCACACTTACCAATCCAACAACCTAAAACTAACGCACTTAAAAAAGCACCGAAAGCAACCGGCAACCAGTCACTCATTGCATATATATAGCTTTTATCGCTGAAAACTGGCGGTAGGAATACATATGCAATCATAACTATTAGCATTAAAATAGATTTGTAAAAATCAGGTATATGCTTAATGTCATTTATTAGCTTGTTCATTTTTACCTCTCATTGATTTAATTTTTGCTTTGATAGCGATATGCTCGCTATCTGTTACGTAGTATTCACGCTTTAACCGACCTAGTTCTTTTTGCCTAAGTCGGTATTGCTTAACTCTTTCGTTACTCATTACATCATGCCGCTTTCATCTTCTTCATTAATAGACCAGTTAAATGCTTGCTTTTTAGGTTTGTTAATTTCCAGTTCCTTTTTTGCTACTTTAGCTTCTGCTTGATCCATAGTGTCGCCGCTGTTCAATACTGAGTTAATAATAAAGTTTTTTTGCATTTCAGTAAGTTTTTTCATTTTTTTCTGCCGTTTCGTTGTTGATGCAGTAACTATAATACACTGTTACATGTAACGCAAGCTTTAATTCAATTAAATCTCAACTATGTTAAAATACTCAAAACAAATGAGGTGATGATTATGAAACTAGGCGATATATTAAAAACAGTAGGTAGTGGGTTAATTCAAACGCTACTACCAGGTACAGGCTCGCTAATCGTGGCCGGGATAAATGAATTCTTACCGGGTGATAAACAACTACCAGAAACAGCAACGGTAGAGCAAGCTAATAGCGCTTTAAACTCATTACCACCTGAACAGCGAGCAAGTCTATTAGAAAAAGAATTCGACGTTAAAATGGAGGCTTACAATACGCTTCAGGTAATGTTACAAGCTAACGCACAATCAAAGCACACCACGCGACCTAAGATAGCTTATCAAGCTTGGCAAGTGGTGGGTGCAACAACAATAGCTTTCGTATTCGGCTGGTTGTTTGCTGTCGTTACTGGTGATGTTGAAATGATTTCTAAAATAGAAAATAGCTATATGTTTGCAGGAGTGTTAATTGCACCGTTAGTTGTTTGGCTAAACGCTTATTTCGGCGTATTACGTGATGAAGCTAAAGATAAATTAAACTCAGCGCAGGGTCATAAAGTTGACCCGGTAGCTGGTTTAATTGGTAAGCTATTTAAAAAATAAACCATAGCGGCTAACTATCTAGCCGCGTTCCTTTATCAATTTCATGCCGTAATTATTTGGGCCACTATCATTTTGCGGTGAGATTAATTTAAGTTTATTCTTTTTGTATTCAGAATAATCAACCTTGTGATGCCATCTATTAAACATCCATTTAACTTTTGCAACATCTGGATGAAGATCTGCAAGCATTTGTGATTTTGGCAAAGTCCCCTCTTCTGCATAAAATTCCTTTGTGTTTCCGCCTTTCATTCTTTGGGTTGTAACCTTTCCGCAAAGAAAAGCGTTGAATTGAATTGTGCATAAGCCATCCTTTAAAACTCGCAATGAAAGGTCAGTATCTTCGTTGTATCTTCCTCTCCACCTATAGCCTGCATTATTATCAATTAGCAGACATGAATAAATTCTAGTATTTTTTATAAATGGTGGCACTTTGTCTGTTTTTTTACAAAACGAGTAATAGTTAAGCCCTGCTACTGGTACGTTACTGTATCGATCAACAAAATCCTCACTTGCCCTTAATGTCGCTCCTGTTTCAACCTCGTATTTCTCATTATCATTCAGCCTATGAAAAGCATCTAAGTTATCATCCATCACCCAATGGCGATTAAATCCGTTATTTTTGGAATGGTCTAGGCAGAAATTACGAGCAGCCCCTGGGCCTTTGCTTCTTGTGTTTCCTAATTCATCGCACGTATCGTAATCATTTAAATATCTAGATGGGAGTACAAGTATTTCTGCATTTGTTTTTTCTTTATATTCTGCCGCCTCATGTGCTTCAACGACAATATAGTGATTCACGCCCATTTTATCGAGTGATTTAGTTGTCAATCCATTGTCAGACCTGCCTTTTGATACAATGTAAACAGGGTACTTAGGGTTTACTTTTTCATCTGTGCGCCATCTGTTTTTTGCTAGGCCCCAGTGTGACTTAAATGGATACCATATTGACTTAGTTTTATCTGTTATCTTTTGCTCTGTAACGTTTGAAAATAAACCGCGCTGTGCTGTTACACTGCAAAAATTAAACTTAAAACACCTGAAAGAATACCGATCATAATCATCCTTGCAATTAAATCTGACAAATATATAACTACCATCAATAAACGTTACCTTTATCTTTTTAAATGGCTCTTGTTTTTCCTGAATAAACTTAGGCATATTAATCCAGTCTTTTATAATTAACCCCTCTCCTTTAAATTCTCTAACATTTTCAAATAAGCGCTATCTTGCGTCTCTTAATATTTGCGCTGATAGTATTGTGATTGTGTTTCTTTATTCATTATTAACCCTTGGCTTTATTAAATACACAAACGCTAATAGTTCCGTTTTTGTTTAAATTTGCACACGCGCTAAAAAAAAATTTGAGTAACCGCAGTCTCTCAAATCACTACCGTAAGCTTCTTTCTTTAAATCACTAACAAAAGACTTTGCACAGTTAATGCCAAACAACCACATATCATCTGTTAACTCACCCTCTCGAGTTCTTATAATTACTTTTTTCATTTTCTATATCTCTCTATCATTTTATTTATGTGTAAAAAACTTTTGCGCGTTTCTTTGTGTATCTGCTCAACTGTGCAGCCGCAGTCGTGAAGTTTTAATATGTAGTCATCTATCCGTTTGTTGTACCTCTCTTTGCTGTTCATTCTTATATCTCCTATTGTTGTTTAAATTTCAAAAGCCATTTGTATACTTACTTTATCTGTCGATTCATTATAAATTAATGAGCTAGCAGAGTTTACCGATTCAATGTTGTTTTTCATAACGTATGCTCTGACCTCTTTTGATTTCGGTTGGTAATTTCCATTTTCCCAATTTTTATCAATACCAATATTTCTAGCTATGTTTGTGCTGTCAGCTGATGCAAAAGGCAAGTGTTTAAATATGTTTTTATTTAAACCCCGTAGCATGTGCAACTTAGTTATTGGATATCCGCTTTCATCAACAACATGCCTTATCACATCTTTTAGTTTTGATACGCAAGCTCTAGATTTTGTTACGTCATATTCGCCACAAGATCCGATAGCAACACGGTCATAGTCATTGCATAGCCTTATGAATCTTTCGTCTGACTCATTCATGTGCCAAACAGGAACACCAAAACCTTTTAAATCTTCAGGCCATTCTGATAAAAGATTGTCATTTTCAATCTCACCGCCATCAATAACATCGGGAATTATACAAAAATCAAATCTAGGATGGTTTTTTAATGCCCTAACAAAGTCATAGTATGGAACCCAATTGGTTGCTTGCTTGCACTTCCAGAAAGTAAACGCACCGTTATCAATACCAACACCCTGGCTAATATCTAAGGCTAGATGTAGTTGACTGGTGTGCGCCCAACTAACAAAAGCAAAACCGTTCTTCCAAGTCTTCATAGCGCAAGATGCTGGCGTAATTGGGCCACCGTGATAATGCTTCATAATTTAATAGCCTTTAAAGGGTTTTTTATTACATCTTTATTTTTATTTTTAACAATGTACTCGCCATTTATTTTGTTACATAAAAATAGATCACGACCAGAAGTAACTAAATAGCTATTGTTTTTTAGCTTTTCATTCATTATTTTTAGCTCCCAATCTTTCATTCTTATATCTCCTATTGTTGTTTATTGTCTAGCTTACTAGCTTTTAACTTAGCTCTAACCGCTTTCATGGCGTCTAATCCTCGCTGTACGCTATCTTCTTTTTGCTGTGGACTCATTCGTTGCTTAGTAACTTCGCTAGTCTCTAGTCGCTCGTGCGTGGTTTCTTCTGGCTCACGGTAATCAGATGCTATCAGCGCAATATAAACCTCTTTGAAGTGTTTATCTGCTTTTGCTTGTGTCGCTTGTGAGTTAACAGCATTAATCATCCACCAATCAACACGCTTGCACAACTCAACTATTAACGGTCTTGCTGTGCTTGGTAACCCTAGTTTTACATTGGCGCGATAAGCGACACACGAACGCATAGCTTTTTGCTCGCTTGGGTATCCTAAATCTTCAGCATCGGGCGCACACCAAGAAATAAACTTTCCGCAACTAGGTAAAAAATCTGTTTCAGCGCGCCTAGCTTTAGCGAATCCGCAGCTAATTTGATCTAACGTAGAAATGTCGTTTTCAACAAATGCTTTTGTCCATTCGCGCTTAGCCATTTTTAAAACTTTATCAGGCTGATTCGGATCGTCACTTTTCCAATTGTGCTTCCATGCAGGAAATATAATGGCTAGGTTATCAAATACTCGATCAATAATGCTTTTAGCGAAATCATCAATAACTGGTGATTGCTTATGTTCGGCAATTGGTTTGTAGTTATTAACTAGGTTTGATAAATCTTTCATGTTAAAACCCTTTATCTTCTTCTAAATGCCAATCACTAGCAGATGATATCGCTAGTATGTCGGTGTTGTTTTTTGATCGGTCACTGTTTGCGTACCAACTAGCCTTAAATCCAGACCAGCTACTTTCTGCTGCAACCTTTACTGCTTCGGCAACAGTAATTCCAGCCTTGTTAACTTCCGTTAAAAATCCTGCTAAAGCAGTCTCGGTATTAACTGCCTTTTTATTTTTTCTAACTAACATCCAATCTTCTGCTTTTTGCTTATCTGCGCCATGAAATAAAAGCTCATTCTTGAAATTGAATTCAGGCTCAACCAATTCGGTCTTAGGTTTCTTTTTAGCTGCTTTCTTTTCTAACGCGGCAAAGTGCTCATCTAATAGAATATCTAGGTATAAACTAGCGCTAGGTTTGCAATGAGGTATATCTAATTCGGCTCCGTGTTGCTCGAGGCGTTTTTGATTAATCTGCTTAATGTAATAACCCTTAGTTCCTTTCTTATTCATGCGCTTATCATCTCTCTGTGTTGAATGTGTATCTATTCTGATAGAAGTCTGTTGCATTGTCAATATATTGTGTTAATATTAATTTCATCAACAACGAGTAACCAATAGAGAGATGGAAAAATGAACGAACAACTAGAAGAATTTAAAGCAGTGGTTGAATTTAAGGTCGCAGTAAAGAAAACATTTAGTGTAACAATAAAGGCTTGGCAGTTTGATGGTAAATGGAATTGGAATGTTTACGCTAATATATTTGAATCTCACGGTTTATTTAACAACCCTGAAGGTGCTATGAATAACTTACCTTTCCATGGTGGGTGTACTTATGACAAATTAAAGTCAGTATGTGCTACAGGTGGTAATAAATACGACAAATCAGATTCGCGCAAAACTCTTGTGTTAGGTTCTGATTATATGCACCTACATGACGATTATGACAATCATCCTAGCCCATTCGATAGAATACCTTACAATGTGCTTAATGATGCTAAAGAGCTTGTTGAGGCACTTAACCAAGGAGATAGTAAGTAATGAGTGAATTGATATACACAGCAACGTTTGGTGAAATTGAAACCCATAAGTTAGTAAATAAAACGCCAAAGGGGTTTAGAGTAATGTCAGGCAAGTGGGATCGTCAAGAGGTTGTGTTTAATCTTAAGCAATTCTCAGGATGGATAACTAGCGAGGAAAAAATATATTTTCAGCAAAGAGCTTTTACTAAAAAATCACAGGCTGAATCATTCGCTCTTGATCAATTAATCTCTATGGAGGGGTTTTATACAGATAAGCTTAATGCGATATTATCTTTAAAACTTAAACTTGAAAATAAAGGAGAGTAGTGTAAAATAGTAATTGCAGCTTGGCGGCTGTTTGAAAAGTAAATCTGGCAAAGGGTATTTAGAACATGTAATTTCGATGGGTCATTCTGTCAGATTACACCCTCCGCCAAACGGGGTTACATGTTCCAAGTATCCTTTTTTATTGCCTATCAAAAAGCCTCCATCTGCCGAATTCTATCGGTTATCGTAAAAAACCTAAGTGCTAGCTAAGCCTAAAAATAAGCAATCAAGAATTATCTTTATACAAATTAACGTTTAGATACGCGGATAAATAACAGTTTAGTCATGGTTATATGGTTTGGTCAGCCAACACGGATGTGAAATGATATGTTAATACTGATTTGTATAATTGAAAGGTTAAAGATACTTAGTTAGATGCTAACCCCATCCATGACATACGTATCTAATGACCTTATATATTTAAAATAAAGCAAGTCAATAACAAACAACAAGAGAGGGTTTATATAATGAATGATTTAAAAAATATCTACAGTAACAGTATTAAGTCAGCGAGAGTTGCTGCAAATAAAAAAGTTAGTGACGCGCAAAGGTCTTACGAC